>OLRT01002956.1_pt1 | contig 10060 bp, 7 predicted proteins | sample 1672021 | NCBI WGS metagenome assembly OLRT01 (sample SAMEA3136637, study PRJEB25190) | human gut metagenome | reverse complement strand
GGCGTCCGCAGCTTCCGTGCCGTTCTTTGCTGAAGCGTCCGGAGTACTGGTGGTGTTGGCGGAAGCGTTGCTTTCGGCGTCTTGCGGCAAAGCTTCTACTTGAGGCGTTTGCTGTTTGGCAGGCTCGTTCGCCGGTAGCTCGTCTGCCCACGCAAGGCCGGCATTGGTCCCGGCAAGTATCAGCGCTAATGCTGCTGTTGCCAGCAATGGCGCTGGTGCGTGCGGATGACGTTCGCCGATTCGCCTTGTCATAGCCCCTCCCTTTTACGCAAAACGGTTTCCATATAAAATAATTGGGTAATATCGTTACCGTTATTAGCATAAAAAGGAGCGAAGGGACTCATGACAAAGTGCTTTAGGATGCCAATAGCTCTGGCGATTGGTCTTGCGACGCTGGTTCTTTCCAGTTGCCCTTTGGTGTCGGCGCACGCCGAGGATATTGACTTCGATGTCGGCCCCATCATTAATAATGCTTACGAATCGGAACCTGAATTCGATGCGGCGTCCGGCAAAGCTGCATCAAGTTGGCGATTCTCCGATGGCTATTACGTCGGAGATGCTGGGAACGAAGACGGGATAGCTTTGTATGCTTCCAGCAGGAACACCTGGTGGAAAAGCGGCGGGACGTACTGTGGCAGCAACGGCACCACTGTTTGGGGCGCTAAAGGCTTTGGCGTTGATGTTTCCACGCACCAAGGGCCTATCGATTGGTCGAAGGTTAAAAGCTCTGGCGTAACGTTCGCCATCATTCGGTGCGGCTATGGCTCTGATTACGCCAAGCAGGACGACAACCAATTTCTTGCGAATGTTCGCGGATGCCAGAAGTACGGCATTCCATTTGGCGTCTACTTGTATTCGTATGCTGAAAACACCAGCATGGCACGCAGCGAAGCCTCACATGTGTTGCGGCTTCTTAATGCGGCAGGCTTGAACCCGGTCGATTTGTCGTATCCCGTGTATTACGACTTGGAAGAAGGCGGAAGCAGTCCGAACATTAGCAATAATCAGCTGCTTTCTAATACCAAAGCGTTCTGCTCGGCTATTTCCGCTGCGGGTTTCACTCCGGGCGTTTATGCGAATACGAACTGGTGGACGCACTATCTGACAAGCTCCGAGTACGATAAGTGGCCGCGCTGGGTGGCCCAATATAACTGGCAATGCACTTATGGCAAGCACTACGACGTTTGGCAGGCTGACAGCCAAAGCTCGATTTCCGGAATTACCGGCGTTGTTGACGTGAATTTCGACTTTACGGGTCCTCTTGTTCACGGGGACCAGTGGGTGTATTCGAACGGTTCTTGGTGGTACCGCTACAAAGACGGCTCCTACCCAAAAAATGGGTGGGCTCAGATTGATGGCGAGTGGTATTACTTCGATAGTTCCGGATGGATGCAGACCGGTTGGGTTCGTTCCGGCGGCAGCTGGTATTACTTGTCAAGTTCTGGCGCCATGACCACGGGATGGCAATACGTCGGCGGCGCCTGGTACTACCTGGAGCCCGGCAGCGGCAAGATGGCCACGGGCCTGAAGAAGGTGGGCGGCGCCACGTACCATCTGGAAAGCTCGGGCGCCATGACCACGGGCTGGGCGCTGGACGGCGGCAAGTGGTACTGGTCCAACTCCTCCGGCGCGCTCAAGACCGGGTGGCTGAAGGCCGGCGGCTCGTGGTACTGGCTCGACAAGTCGAGGTTCCAGATGGCCACCGGCTGGCAGCAGGTGGACGGCAAGTGGTACTACCTGGACGGCTCCCGCGGCGGCGCCATGGCGTCTTCGCGATGGATCGGTAACTATTACGTTATGGGCGATGGCGCTATGGCCACGTCTCGATGGGTGGGCGGCTATTACGTCGACGCAAATGGGCTATGGGATCCGACGGCTGTAAGGAAGTAATGGGTATGGGCGCGCATGTGAGAAAGTTGGTATAGACGTTCGCGCTTTCGACGGCGTTGGCTGTTTGCTGCGTTTCCGCAGCTTATGCAGCTGACGACGCCGGTGCCGTGCCGAAGGACTCGGCCGTTAAGGTTCAGAGTGGGGTTGGCGACGGCTCGGTCGGCTCGGCTGTGGTGCAGGACTCGGTTGCTAGCCGCACAGGGTCTTCTTCGCCTGAAGCCTCTAAGAAACCCCAGCCGGTTCGCTACAAGCAGGGCTGGAACTTGATCGATGGCGATTAGTATTACGCCGTTTCCGAAACCAAATTGAAGACTGGCTGGTTGCGTGTTGGCGGCGCATGGTACTACCTGGACTCCAACAACGGTGGTCGGATGGTCGCTTCGAAGTGGCAGTATGTGGGCTCCGTTGATTATAAGTTCAACGGTAGCGGCCGCATGGTTGGTGCTTGGGTTAAAGTTCCCGCGATGGATCAGTACCCGAATCTTCCCGACGGCTGCGAATCGGTTGCGTTGGCGAATATGCTTCGGTACTTCGGGTTCCCAACTAGCAATACGACGATTTGGAATTCTTATTTGAGCTTCAGCGACTGGAATTTCGTGTCGGCCTATGCGATGGGCGGTTGTATGGCCCCTGCAATTCGCGATGCGGCAAATCGGTATCTCAGCGCTCGAGGCAGTTCTCTGCGCGCCCAGGATGTAACGGGGTCTTCACGTTCCGATATCTATTGGTATTTGCAGTACGGCATACCGGTTCAAGTGTGGGGAACGGTTAACAATGGGGGAGCCGAGTACGCTAAGGCTTCCCAGTGGTACGGAGGGCGCTTGTACAATTTCTATACCGGCAGCCATTCGATTGTTGTTCAGGGATACGATGAGGAACGAGGCATTGTGTACGTGGCTGATTCTATTTCCGGTAGTGTCACAAGGTCTGCCAGCAGCTTCTTCAACAACTACTGGACGACAGGAGCTCAAGCGGTTGTGATTCGGTAATTGTGCGTTTAGGGCAATTGGATACGGCGCTTTGATGCAAAGGGTGAAAGGCGCTATGCTTGCCACCCTTTTGTGTACGATTCGCATTTTGCTGGTATGGTTTGGGACGAGGGGCGGGGCTGTTGTTGTTCCTGAGGTAAACAACTCGGGAAAGCTGCTCTGATGTTAGCTGGTGTCAGTTCGGTTTGCCTCTGTTGTTGGCCGCTTGTTGTTTGTGGCGCTGGCGGGGTAAGAGATACCGGCGGCTATTTCCCTAGCACGGCGCGTAGGGCTTGGGTTGCTTGGCTGTAGGCATCGTCGAGTTGGGGCAAAAGCTCGGTGGCGGCTTGCTCGTCGTGGGCTTTCAGCAGGTCGTTCATACGCGTGGCCAGCTGGTGCAAGCTGGTCAGCGACAGGTTGCCCGCCACGCCTTTCAGGGCGTGCGATTCGCGCTCGGCCTCGTCGAGGTTGCCTTCGGCGAATGCGGCCTCGATGTTGGCCATGTGCGGGTCGGACAGGAAGAGCTCGGCAAGTTTGAGGTACAGCGCCTCGTTGCCTTCGAAGCGGTCGGTGATATCTTCGTAGTCGATGTTCGCGTTTCGCAAAATCGCAATGTCTTTTTCGTCCATTGTGCCTCCCGGGGTTTCGGACGGGTTCGTTATCGGAAGTATAATCCGGCCTATGGCTAATCGGAATCAACAGTATCATGACCCTTTCGAGCCCGGCGTTTCCTCGCCAGAGTTCCAGCAATACGCCCGCGAGAATTATTTGGCGCACGGCGGCAATCGCGCGCGCTCGGGCGCGGAGGGCGGTCAGGCGTCGAATGCCGGTGGCACGGCGCGCATGCCGGGTGCCGGCGGTGGGCGGGGCGCTGCGGGCGATGGCGCTTACGGCGCCGCGAACGGGCGCGATGCCAGCGGCGTTCGCGGGGGATATGGTTCCTCGTTTGGCGGAGCTGGTGCTAACGGTGGGCGGCAAAATCCCTGGTCGCGCCCTGATGGCGGCACCTCGCGCATGCCGGGCGGCTCGGCGGCTGCCGGTGGCGCGGGCCGCGGCGCCGCTAACGCCTACACGCGCCCGGGCCGTCATGCGGCTGCGCAGCCGCGTTCGGGCTGGGCATCTCCTTCCGACACCGGCGACATGGGGTTTGCCGGATCGGCGGGCGCCTACACCAGCCCCGCGAAGCGCTTCGTCGGCCTGCTTGCGTGCGTGCTGGTGGCCGTGGCCATCGAGGTGTTCGGCTTCAACTTGGCGTTCTTCACGTCCATGACGTATCCCGAGGTAGGGTCGTACCTGGTCAACGGCGTGGCCTCCGGCAGCGAGGGCACCATTGCGCTTGATGCCTCCAACAACGCCATTGAGCTGACCGGCCTTGACGACACCGTGCGCAGCATCCACTTCGCTCCCGTGCTCAACGACCCGGCGGCGGCCGCGAAAGCCACCGATAGCAAGCTGCAGGTGACCATGTACCTTGCCGACGAGGGCAACGCGAACTACTACCAGCTGCCTTCGGTGACGGTGGACCCGGCCGATGCGGCCAGCACGTACATCAGCTTGGACCCGGCGGGGAAGTGCCATTCCGTCTACGTGTCGTTCACGAACCTGGCCGATGTGGGGCCGATCACCGTTACGGGCGTCAGCCTCAACCAGCAGGTGCCGCTTGACATCGACCCGGTGCGTTTCGCGTACATTCTGGCCGTGCTGTTGCTGCTGTATGCCGTGCGCCCGCAGTCGATGCTGTTCAGCCGCGTGTTCGACGGGCGCATCACGCGCCACGGGTGGATGGTTGTCGGCCTGGTTGCCGTGCAGGCGGTCATCATCTTCGTGCTGGTCATGTCGAACACGCACTTCCTGTCGCTGACGCAAACCGCCAGCACCGAAAACTACTTCCAGTATCAAAAGCTTGCGCAGGCGCTGCTCCAGGAGCACCTGTACCTTGACGACGTGCCCAGCGCGGCGTTGCAGGCCATGGACAACCCCTACGACACGGCGGCGCGCGCCGCGGCCGGCGTGCCGTATCTGTGGGACCACGCGTATTTCGAGGGCAAGTACTACGTGTACTTCGGCGTGTTGCCGTGCCTGGTGTTCTATGTGCCGTGGCTTCTGGCAACGGGAACCGGTTTCCCCACGTGGCTGGGCGTGGCCATCTGCGATTGCGCGTATGCGGCCGGCTTGGCGTACTTGCTGACGAACGTGGTGCGGCGGTGGTTTCCGCGCACGTCGCTGGGGCTGTTCGCCGTGCTGGACATCATGCTGTTCGTGGCGGGCGGCGGGCTGATTTTGGCGCGCACGCCCAGCATGTACTTCTTGCCCGAGGCCATGGGGTTGGCGCTGGTCAGCTGGGGCTTGGGGCTGTGGATCAGCGGCACGTCGCGCGGGTATATCGAGCGCGGCCGCGTGGTTGCCGGCGCGGCGCTTATCGCGCTGACGCTGGCGGCGCGCCCGCAGATGGTGTTGGCCGCCGTGTTCGGCCTGGTGCTGTTCTGGCCGTTTCTGCGCGACGCGCGCGGCAACGCCCAGGTGCGCCGCGCGTGCTTGGGCGAGTTCCGCGCGGCGCTTGCGCCGTTTGCGGTGGTGGCGCTGGTCGTGATGGCGTACAACTTCCTGCGCTTCGGCAGCCCGCTGGATTTCGGCGCGAACTACAACCTCACCACGAACGACATGACGCATCGCGGATTCCACGCCGACCGCATCCCGTTCGGCCTGTACGCGTACCTGCTGCAGCCGCCGGCGCTGGGCAGCCAGTTCCCGTTTTTGCACCAGACGTACATGGACCCGTCGTACCAAGGCGTCACCATCTACGAGCCCATGTTCGGCGGCTACTTCTTCCTGTATCCCATGACGCTGGTGCTGCTGGCCTTGCCGCGCGTGCGCCACGCGCTGAAGGCGAAGGGGCTGCTGCCGCTGTGGGTGTGCCTGGTGGTTGTGGCCGTGGCGCTGTGTGTGTTCGACCTGCAGGGCGCGGGCATTCTTATGCGCTACACCTGCGATTTCGGGCTGTACTTCGCGCTGGCCGCGGCGCTGGTGTTCCTGGAGCTGTTGCAGGTGCGCTCGACCGAGCCGCTGTCGAAGGGCTGGACCACGCAGCTGGGCGCGCACGGCGTGGCGCCCGTGGGGCAGGTGGGCGCGCACGCCATGGCGAACGCCAGCGCCGCCGGCGAGACGGTGTCGGTGTACCGCATCGCGCTGTATTTCCTGTTCGGATCGCTCGTGGTAATGATCGCGGCAAACGCCCTGCTCTGGAACGCCTTCGGCATGTATTAGGGCGTTCTAGCTGCCGTTCAGCACTAAACGCGCATAGTCTTGGCTTTGACGGAAGATATGGGCAACCGTGAGGGTGTCTTCTTCTTTGAAAAACAGCACGATGTAGTTTTTCACGAATGCAGTGCGGTAGCCAAGCTTCGCGAGCACTTCGAATCGGGATGGTGCGTGTTCCACAATGCCGTCGCGCAGCTCGTCGAGCATGGCTTCCCAATTGTCAAGAAACGATTGCGCCGTGTGCGGCCCGAACACCATCAAGTAGGAGACGATTTCGTCAAGTTCGATCAGCGCGCTTGGCTGGAGGCGGACGTTATAGGCCATATTTCTCCCGTAATGCCGTGGTTGCCTCATACGCGTCTGTGGATAGTCCTTCTGACCTTTCCTGTTCGGCAACAACGATTCTTTCAAGCAAACGAGCGCGTGCGTCTGCTTGCTCAAGCCGTTCGTAGTCCGCGCTTCGCACGCAGACGAATCGGTCGTATCCGTTTTTCGTCACCGTTATGGGTGAAGGACTGGTCTCAACCAGCTGATCGAATGCCGCAGTGTCGCGAAGATCTTTTATGGGAACGCATGTTGGCATGCTCGCTCCTTTCGTTGCATGATTGTGCGCACTATTATGCAATCGTTGCGCGTTTAATCGCAAGGGTCGATGGCGATGCGCATATTGAAGCGCCGCAACTTTCCGGCACATTTCGCGTTTTTGTGTTCCCTAAACCTTGACATGGGGCAACCTTAAAGTGGTGAAATAAGCGCAGCAGAAACGCATCAAAGGGGAACGCATGAAAATCGCCGAAGTGAGCAAGCAGTACGACATCTCCGCCGACACGTTGCGCTACTACGAGCGCATCGGCCTTATGCGGCACGTGCGCCGCACCGAAAGCGGCATCCGCGACTACACCGAGCAAGACTGCGCGCGCATCCAATTCATCAAGTGCATGCGCGGCGCGGGCATGTCCATCGAGTCGCTCATCGAGTACATGGGGCTTATCGAGGAAGGCGACAGCACCCTCAAGCAGCGCATCAGCTTGCTTGAGGAGCAGCGCGACCTTATGCGCACGCGCGTTGCGGAAATGCAAGCCGGCGTTGACCGCCTTGACTACAAAATCGCCAACTACGAGAAGGTCATGAAGGAGACCGAGGCGAAGCTGCAGTAAGCGCGCCCCCGTGGCGTTGCGCGCAGGTTTTGCGATGGTTGGTTTGCAAGCAATTCGCTACTGTTGATCTTGCAAGGAGTTCGACAATGAGTGGCCTCCCGTTTCCTGGATGGAGAAACGGGAGGCCACTTTGCTTTCTGGCGAATGCTGCAGGGGCCAAGGCCGTCTTGCGGCGAGGCTGACCCTGTCGTCAGCGCGTGGTTTCGACTTCATGCGTTTACAAGGGTATAGGGCGGTTTTTGGGGCGTGGGCGCCTTAAAAACCCGATCCGGAAAAAATTTTAAAAAAAGGGGCTTGCGCGGAAAATTGAAATGTCTATAATACTTTCTTGCGCCACGAAAGAAGAAAGCGCACCGAAATTCCTCGGTAGCTCAACGGCAGAGCATCCGGCTGTTAACCGGAGGGTTGTAGGTTCGAATCCTACCCGGGGAGCCATAAAGCTCCTAGACGAACCGTGAAAGCGGTTCGTTTTTTTGTATCGAGGTTCTCGAGTCTTGAGGTCTCAAACCCTAAGGGCTCTAAGCCAATAAAATCGGTAAGCATTTTTTCCTATAAGCCTGAAATTATTTCCGCACCACTGCCGTCTTCCACTTATGCTCAATGTTCGTTAGCCGCAAGGTAATACCGCGGCATTCAGGAAATGAGAGAAGTGGCCATTGTTGGACAATAATTCGATTTCTTGAATGTTCGCCATTGAGTGTGGCGGATTTGTTGGGGGCGCTGTTGCGTCTTGGCGTTTGAGCAAGCCTTTCACCTGGGGTTTTGCAATTTTGGAATAACGCCTTGCGCTACGCCGCGGAGGGGCGAGCTTGAGGTATTCAGCTTCGTCGAAATATCTCCCGCATTCATTCAGCTTTTCGGAAAATTGCCCAACAATGGCCGCTTTTTTGAGATCCTGAATTAAATAGGTTTGTTTCGCTGCTGGCCATTGCCCGGCGCTTGTTCTTTCTCGTGCTCATTTCGGTCAGGTTGGGTGGTTTGGGGGCCGTGCGGGGTGCATCTCCGGTATGATGAAAGGCTGCAACAAAGAAAAGGAGTTATTGCACCATGATCATGCTGGTTGAGCATCTGACGAAGTCGTTCGGGGGGCGCACGCTGTTCGCCGACGTCACGTTCAAGCTGGAGGAGTACGACCGCCTGGCGCTTGTCGGCCCGAACGGCGCGGGCAAAACCACCATGCTCAACATCATCAGCGGGCGCGAAGACGCCGACGAGGGCCGCATCCTGTTCGCGAAGGGCGCGCGCGTGGGCTACCTGGAGCAGGAGGCCATCGAGATGCCCGACCGCCCCATCTTCGAGGAAGTCATGTCCTCGCAGGTGGAAATCCTGGCGGCCGAGCAGCGCCTGCGCGAGCTGGAGAACTCCCTGGGCGAAAATCCCACCGAGCGCCAGCTTGGCGCGGCCGGCCGCGCGCGCGATGCGTACGAGACGCTGGGCGGCTACACCATCGAGGCGAAGGTGCGCGGCGTGCTGTTCGGCCTGGGCTTCAAGGAAGGCGACCTGCAGCAGGCCACCACGAACTTCTCGGGCGGCTGGCAGATGCGCATCGCGCTGGCGAAGCTACTGGTGCGCAACCCCGAGGTGCTCATGCTCGACGAGCCCACGAACCACTTGGACCTGGAATCGGTCAAGTGGCTCGAAGGCTTCCTGCGCGGCTACGAGGGCACCGTCATCGTGGTCAGCCACGACCGCGAGTTCATGGACAACATGGTCGACCGCGTGGCCGAGGTGGCCAACGGCCGCGTCAACTTGTACAAGGGCAACTACTCCGCGTACCTCAAGGCGCGCGAAGAGCGCATTGGGCGCCTGCGCCAGCAGCGCACGAAGCAGCTTGAGGAAATGAAGCACCTGGAGGAGTTCGTCGAGCGTTTCCGCTACAAGGCCACGAAGGCCCGCCAGGCGCAGGAGCGCGCGCAGCGTCTTGAGCGCCTGAAGGAAGAGCTTATCGAGATTCCGGAAGAGAAGAAGCCCATCCACTTCAACTTCGTGCAGCCGCCGCGCACCGGCGACGAGGTGGTGCGCTGCCGCGGCCTGGTGAAGCACTTCGGCGACAAGCGTGTGTACGACAACTTCGACTTCACCATGTACCGCGGCGACAAGGTGGCGCTGGTGGGTCCGAACGGCGCGGGCAAGTCCACGCTTATGAAGATGATCGCGGGCGTTATGAAGCCCGATGCGGGCACCATCACCTATGGCGTGCACGTGGCGCTGACGTACTACGCGCAGCACCAGCTGGAAGAGCTGCACGCGGGCAACACCGTGTTCGAGGAACTCGATCACGTGGCGCCGGGCTGGAACATCTCGCAGGTGCGCAGCCTGCTGGGCGCGTTTCTGTTCACGGGGGACGCCGTGGACAAGAAAGTGTCGGTGCTCTCCGGCGGCGAGAAGGGGCGGCTTGCCCTGGCGAAGATGCTCGTGGCCCCCAAGCCCCTGCTGTGCTTGGACGAGCCGACCAACCATCTGGACATCTCCAGCGCCGACGTGCTTGAGCAGGCCCTGCAGCACTTCGACGGCACCATCCTGTTCATCACCCACGACCGGCACCTCATTCGCGGGGTGGCCAACCGCATCGTGGAGGTGAAGGACGGCCAGATCACCAACTACGTGGGCGACTACGACTACTACCTGTACAAGTCGGGCCAGCTCGATGGCGACGTGGACGCCGACCGCTCGGTGGTGGACGAGGCCCTGGCCGATGCGGGCATCCACGGGAAGGGGAGCGGCGCGGCCCCCGAGAAGCGCCGCGCTGGTGCGGCGGCCCCCACGAAGATCACCGTGAACCGCCGC
>OLRT01002955.1_pt1 | contig 10069 bp, 7 predicted proteins | sample 1672021 | NCBI WGS metagenome assembly OLRT01 (sample SAMEA3136637, study PRJEB25190) | human gut metagenome | reverse complement strand
TGAATGTATTCATTTTGAATAATGCGATTAGAAAGAGCTTTGTACTTGTGTACGGAGCTCTTTTTTGTGAGAAAAGTCGTGTAATATTTTGTAAAAAATTAGAATAATAAGAAAATGATAGAAAAAATTCAGCTTATGTCCATGTTTGCTTGTTGAAATGTGATAAAATAACAAACAAATATTTCATAAAGACTGATTATATGGAAAGGAGCATGGGATTATGAGATTAGATGGAAAAGTAGCAATTGTAACTGCATCTACAAGAGGAATCGGACTTGCCTGCACACAGCGTCTTGCCCGAGAAGGAGCAATTGTATATATGGCCGCCAGAAATATGGAGCGCGCAGAGAATCGTGCAAAAGAACTGAATGATGAAGGATGTAACGTAAAAACCGTATATAACGATGCAACTGAAAAGGAAACTTATACTTCTATGGTAGAAGAAGTATTCAAGAATGAAGGAAGAATTGATATTCTGGTAAATAATTTCGGAACATCTAATCCACAGAAAGATCTGGATATCAAAAATACAGAATATGACGAGTATATCCGTACTGTTGATATTAATCTTGCCAGTGTATTTATGACTAGCCAGGCTGCGATTCCACACATGGCAGCAAATGGCGGTGGAAGTATTATCAACATTTCTTCCATCGGAGGTCTGCGTCCGGATATTTCCCAGATTGCATACGGAACCAGTAAGGCAGCAATCAATTATCTGACCAAACTTATTGCAACGCAGTGCGCAAGAGATAACATCCGTTGTAACGCCGTATTACCGGGAATGACAGCAACAGAAGCTGTATCAAACAATCTGACACCGGAATTCCAGGAATTTTTCTTGAAACACATTCCGATCAAGAGCAATCAGATTATGACACTTGGCTATGATTATGTGGCATTCGGTCATATTCATAAACCACAGCTGTTGGTGGAAAACAGGATGGCGTATGCCGGTTCGCTGGAACCGACGGATACAGGAGATATCGGGAGGCATGGCTATATCGAGGGAAGAATTACCGGAAAAGGCTGTCAGATCCGGTTTGTACCACATGCGTTGCGGGAATACAGAAACTGCGAGGTAAAGGTGGATAAATCTGTAACCGGTCATGTACTGAGGCAGAAAATTACAGATATGATAGCAGAGCAGGGAATGCAGCATATGTATAAGATCACATTAACCGGATATCGTGATCCGGATATCTGGTATGAGTTGGATCATATGGATCCCTATGGTAATGTAGTGGAGATTACGGATCATACAAAGCCGGCGTATGATTTTACAAAATTAAAAAATGAAAATAAAGGAAATATTCTTGGGCAATACATTGAAAGCCTGGAGGGGTATCCGGCAGACAGCCTGGAGTATCAGGCACTCTGTGAGGGAGTACGGGCGTTGATGGAGACAAGAAGAGGCTAGAACCGAAAAATGCAGATTAATGAATTATTGTTAAAAAACTTTGGAAAATTTCATGACCGGCAGATCAATCTGGAAGAAGGGATCAATCTGATCCATGGGGAAAATGAATCGGGAAAATCTACGATTCATACCTTTATCAAAGGGATGCTCTTCGGAATCGAACGGGGAAGAGGCAGAGCGGCGCAGAATGATACATTCAGCATCTATGAACCGTGGGACAATCCTAATTATTATTCCGGAACACTGAAATTTGCAAGCGGAGGGAAACATTTCCGTATTGAAAGAAATTTTGATAAATATTCCAAAAAGGCAGAGCTTGTCTGTATAGAGGATGGAGAGGTCCTTTCTGTAGAGGACGGGGATCTGCGGATGCTGCTTGGGGAGATGAATGTTGACCGTTATGAGAATACGGTTTCCATGAGCCAGAGAAATGCACAGATGGGCGAAAGTATGGCGATGGAATTGAAAAATTACGCGACAAATTATTATACTTCAGGCAATGGAGAGATCGATCTGAATGGGGCGTTGGAACAGCTGAAAGGCAGGAAGAAGGTTCTGGAAAATGAGATTCGCATGGAGATGTCCAGAAAGCAGCAGAAGCGTGAAAAACTGGAACAGGAAGTCTCGTTTATCTGGCGTGATGTTCATCATCTGGAGGAGGAACTCGACCGGGTGGAGGAAGAACTGGAGTACAGAGCCGGAAAAGAGGAAGAAAAACGGAAAGAACGGCAGCTGGAAGGAGAACATGGAAAAGGTGTCATGGATGAGATACGTCCGGAAAAATGGAGGATCCATCCGATGGAGATACTGATATTCGCACTGGTTATCGTGGCTGCAGTGATCATACTTTCGAGACCATGGAATTATCTGGTGGCGATTGTACTGTTCCTTGCATTTGGCCTGTATGTATGGAACCGGATGAAAGTCGGAAAGAAACAGGTAAAGACGGAACCGGAGATCATTTTGGAAGAGATCACGCAGGAAGAAGAAAAGGTTCCGATCGAGAAGTTACGGTGGGAAAAGGCCCATATTACAGAAGAACTGAAAGAAAAAACAATTCAGTATGATAATCTAGGAGAGCAGCTGGCAGAATTGGATGAGATCAATGAACAATCCCGAGAATACGAAATGAAACGCCAGGCAGTTCAGATGGCAGCAGAGCATCTGGAGCAGCTGTCAGGAGCAATGCGAGGGTATTTGAAAAGAGATCTGAATGAGAAGGCTTCTGCGATCATCCGTGAGATCACCGGGGGAAAATATACAAAGCTCGTCACAGATGAAAAACTTCACGTATCGCTTGTGACAGACGAAAAACTGGTGGAGATTGAACAGGTAAGCCGGGGAACAGTAGAACAGATCTATCTGGCATTGCGTATGGCGGTCGGAGAACTGTTGTGCGAAGAAGAGATGCCAGTGATTCTGGATGATGTGTTCGCATATTACGATGAAGAGAGAATGCTGCAGACACTTAAGTGGCTGAAAGCACATAAGAAACAGGTGTTGTTGTTTACCTGTCAGAAGAGAGAAGAACAGGTGATGAATGAAGCGGGAATTGCTTATCATAAAATAGAACTATAACGTGTTGAATTGAAGTAAGATAGAAAATAAAAATGCTGCCGGGAATTTCCAGGCAGCATTTTTAGAATCTTAAACTTCTTCGCCGTTTTTATATTTAGTAACAACATTCTGAATTCTTTCAATCGGATTCAGGATGCTGCTGATAGAACCGTCATGGTTCAGTGTATCAATAACAAGTGCGATATATTTGCTCATGTCACAGTTGATATAATATGGACGTTCCAGAAGTTCCGGTGTCTGATAGATTAAGTTGGTAGTCAGAACAGCATCCAGGATACCTTCTTCATATGCCTGGTCAAATTTCTCCAGTCCGTTTGTGAACAGACCGAATGTAGCGGCACAGAAGATACGTTTTGCCTTGCGCTGTTTTAACTGGCGGGCAACATCTAACATACTGTCACCGGAAGAAATCATATCATCCAGAATGATTACATCTTTTCCTTCTACGGACGATCCGAGGAACTCATGGGCAACGATTGGGTTACGTCCGTCTACCACACGCGAGAAGTCACGACGTTTGTAGAACATACCCATATCAAGATTAAGTACGTTAGCAAGATAGATTGCACGTCCTGTAGCACCTTCATCCGGGCTGATCGCCATCATGTGTTCGCTGTCGATCTGAAGGTCTTTGAATGTACGGAGAAGGCCTTTGATGAACTGGTAAGTCGGACGGATTGTCTCGAATCCATTTAATGGAATCGCATTCTGTACACGAGGATCGTGTGCATCAAAAGTAATAATGTTGTCAACACCCATGCGGACAAGCTCCTGAAGAGCAAGTGCACAGTCCAGAGATTCACGGCTGCCTCTCTTGTGCTGACGGCTTTCATATAAGAATGGCATAATGACGTTAATACGACGTCCTTTTCCACCTACTGCAGCAATAATACGTTTCAAGTTCTGAAAATGATCGTCAGGGGACATATGATTTACATTTCCTGTCAGTGAATATGTCAGGCTATAGTTACATACATCGACCATAAGATAAAGGTCTTTACCACGAACAGATTCGTTGATGATACCCTTGGCTTCACCAGAACCAAAACGTGGAACTTTTGCATCAATTAAGTATGTGTCTTTCTCATAGCCTGTGAAAGCAACATCGTTCTTATGAACATGTCCATCTTCTTTTCTCCATTTTACGAGATAGTCATTAACCTTTGCTCCCATCTCTGTACAACCGTCAAGAGCGATCAGTCCAAGTGCTCCTACCGGTATATTCTCAAGATTACGATCGTTACGGCGTAACATCATTAGTACCTCCCAGGTTTAATAATTTTTTTTGGATACGGATATCATCACCGGTAATACGCAGAATGGTGTAATTACTGCTGATGCGTGAAAATGTCCGTTCCGAGTAAATAGTTTTTATATCATCCAATGCAAGGTTGGTAGATATTATAGTTGATTTCTGTCTCAATATACGTTCATTCAGACAAATGAACAGTTGGGATACAGTGAATGAATTCGGCAGTTCTGTTCCCAGATCATCAATGATCAGTAAGTCACAGTCGTAGATATGTTCGAATACATCAGAATCCTTGTTCTGCCGTTTCCCAAATGTGTTCTCTGCAAGGATATCAAAAAGTCCGGCTGCTGTAAAGTAGATAACGGAATAAGCTGAATCCATTAACTCCTTTGCAATGCAGTGGGAAAGAAAAGTCTTTCCCACACCGGTGTCTCCATACAATAGTATGTTATGAAATTCTTCAGAGAATGTATCTACGAAGTTGTGACAGACATTTAATGCGGTTTCCATGGATTCCAGAGAAGACCGTCCGGTAAGAGGATCGATATGATTTCTGGAATAATAGGTCAGAGAACAGGTTGAAAAGTTCTCTTTGTCAAGGATATCTTTGAGATTGGATTGTGTGTATAAATAGTCTACAATCGCTTTTTTGAAACAGTGACATTTGTGTGTGCCAATATAACCGGTATCCTTACAGTCGGGACACTGGTAATGCATTTCCAGATAATTGGCGGGCAGACCGTGTGATTTTAACAGTGCAGGTTTTCGGGCAGAGAGTTCTTCAATCTCTGACTTTAATGAAGATAAAGCAGTCTGGTCTCCGTCCAAAAGCAGCCTTGCCTTTTTTACACTTAAAGAAGAGATGGAATGATCCATTTCCTCCAATTCAGGAATGAGAGCGTATGCCTTCTCATAGCGCTTTCTGAGCTGAAATTCATTATCCAGTTGTTTTTGTTCATAAGTACGCATTAAGTGATCGTACTGAGAATTGGAAAGTGCCATGTAATGGAAACTCCTTCATACCTAAGTATGCAAGAAAAACTGTCAGTGACAGGCTCTCTTGCATTCATATAATAAAATCTGATATGTATAATTTATTGCTGAACCAGGCGGCGTTCCAGATCGTTCATATCATAGGAACGGCCATCGAAGTTATTGAACTTATTATTCTGGCTACTTACAGGCTTCTGAGCCTGCTGTTGTCTCTTGCGTTCTTTTGCCAGTTCTTTTGCACGTTCTTTCTCTTTGCGGTAGTCAGCATCAACCGCATCGATATCTTTCAACTGACGGACATTCTTGTCCTTCCAGCGCTTCAGAATGGAATCGGTGTAATCAAAGCTTGGCTGATGAATGGAATTCATCGTGCGGTCGCAGGCTTCAAGGATGACCTCCAAAGCGAATCCATATTCTTCTGACCACTTGCGGATATAAGCAATCTCAGAAGCAGCAGGACCGCGTCCTTTGATACCATATGCATTCAGGACACAATAACAATTTTTATTATAGAGAAATGAACTTGTCTTGGCAAGGTTCACAGTTGTTATGTTTTCTTCATGCCATGATAAGGCCACCTTATTAATATAATGCATACTCTTATGACCATTCTCGACACAATATTCAATCAGATATTCAATAAGTTCAGCTGACATATTCAGTGTATCATAAAAATAAGTAATCTGGTCAATATCAGTAGCAGAAAGTGTCTTTCCGAGGTACTGCTCTGCTACGAACAGTAATTCTTTGAACTCTGCACGTTCTTTGCGGCTGCGGTACTGCTGGATGTTCGTTGTAGACGCCAAAGCTGCAGAGTCAGAGACAGAGTCTGCAGCTTTGGAAGATGTCATATAGCCGGGCTGCACATCGTGTAATCCAAAAGAGGCTGCCGGTGAAGGAGCCGTGCTCTTTGGTGAGGGATCATCCGGAGTGTCATCCAGATAATCGAGCAGTCCTTCGCTTTTCCAGTATCTCAATGCACGAAGGATATCTTTCTCGGTGCATTCAAGAAGATCAGCCAGTTCGGAAACAGAAAGATATCCGGAGGACTGATTCATATGACGGAGAAGCAGGAGATATACTTTGACATACTCTCCATTCGCTCTGACCATATAATGGTCAATAAATTCATTATCCAGTACAGTTGCATTCGTCTGTACATATTTTGTGAGTTTTAATTCCTTCATAATAATTCCCCGTCCTCCCCGGAACCTTTGTATCGTTCGTTTCATTGTAGACACATTATAGCACCGGGAAGCCGGGGAAAAAAGAAATTTTTGAGCCAAAATCCGACTTTTTTGTGGATAAAATTGTGTGGATAATGTGGATAACTAGCGGTTAAGCAGGTTTTCCCCAATGTTTACAACGTTTCCGGCTCCCATAGTTATCAACACATCTCCCTTCTGGCACTTGTCCAGACAGAAGTTTTCAATCTCTTCAAAGCTTGGGAAATAGTAAGCATCGCATCCTTTTTTCTTTAATTCTTCTGCGATCATCTCAGAGGACATGCCCAGAGTATCTGTCTCACGGGCTGCATAGATGTCTGCGAGGATCACATGGTCGGCATGTGTCAGGGCATCTACGAACTCAGGGAATAACGCTTTGGTACGTGTATAAGTATGCGGCTGGAAGATACACCAGACTTCTTTGTGCGGATATTCCTTTGCCGCTGTTAACGTAGCGTTGATCTCTGTCGGATGGTGTGCATAATCATCGATGATCGTAAATCCGTTGACTTCACCTTTGCATTCAAAACGACGGTCAGTGCCGTGGAAGGACTTCAGACCTTCTTTGATCTTGCTGAAAGGAACTCCGAGGAGATCAGCGACTGCGATTGCAGACAATGCATTGGATACATTGTGGTCTCCGTTGACAGATAAGGAGATTCGGTCGATAAATTCCCCGGATTTTATCAGGTCAAAGGAAGCTTCACCCTTCTTGTCGTGAAGAATGTTGGTTGCACTGTAGTCAAGGGAGCTGTCGTTGCCGTAACGGATCACACGGCAGTCAAGGTCTGCAGTGATCTCTTCCAGATCAGGAATGTTATCATTGATGACCAGGGTTCCGTCCTTCGGAAGTAATTTAGCGAAACGATGGAAGGAATTACGGATATCAGCCAGATCCTTGAAGAAATCCAGATGATCTTCGTCAATATTCAGGATCACACCGATCTTCGGGAAGAAATGCAGGAAACTGTTCGTGTATTCGCATGCTTCGGTAACAAAGTATTCAGAGTCGCCCACACGGATATTTCCGCCGATGGCTTTCAGGATTCCGCCTACGGAAATCGTAGGGTCCAATTCTCCGGCGAGGAGAATGTGTGAAAGCATCGAAGTTGTGGTTGTCTTTCCGTGAGTACCTGAGATTGCGATCGGCATATCATAGTTTGTCATCAACTGTCCGAGTAATTCCGCACGGGTCAACATAGGAAGCTTCTGTCTTACTGCTTCGGCATATTCTTCGTTATCCGGATGGATAGCTGCTGTGTATACAACTACATCAATACCGGGAATGATATTAGAAGCTTTCTGTCCGTAGAATACCTTTGCACCCATCTGTTCAAGGTGATCTGTAAGGGCAGATTCTTTATTATCGGATCCGGAAATAGTGAAGCCTTCTTTTAAAAGAATCTCTGCAAGACCGCTCATGCTGATTCCGCCGATTCCGATAAAGTGTACGTGTATAGGGGTTTCAAAATTAATTTTATACATAATATACCATCCTTTATGTTCATTTTGGTAAAAATATCATCATAAAAACTACATGTTCTTCATATTATTATAAACATATATCAAAAAAAATCCAACCCGTAAGTTTTTGTAATAATTTAACAAAAAGATTACGGAAATGTTTGAAAAATTGTAAAAATTGTTAGCAACATGGGAGGAAGTATGATATAATAAAAAAAGCAAGACTACTGAGAAGGGGTGATGACATGAGGAAAAAGGAAATGATAGCAATGTTGCTGGCAGGAGGACAAGGCAGCAGACTTGGAGTTCTCACAGCAAAAGTTGCAAAGCCGGCCGTTGCATTTGGTGGTAAGTACCGCATTATTGACTTTCCACTCAGCAACTGCATTAATTCGGGAATCGATACGGTAGGTGTATTGACACAGTATCAGCCATTAAGGTTGAATGCACATATAGGGATTGGTATTCCATGGGATCTTGACAGGAATTACGGAGGCGTAACAGTGCTTCCGCCATATGAGAGAAGTGGAAGCAGTGAATGGTACTCCGGAACTGCGAATGCGATCTATCAGAACCTGGATTATATGGAGCAGTTTGATCCGGATTATGTTCTGATCTTATCGGGAGATCATATTTATAAGATGGATTATGAGGTGATGCTGGATTATCATAAGGCACATAATGCCGATGTAACGATTGCGACAATGCCTGTACCGATGGAAGAGGCGAGCCGTTTTGGAATCGTTATCGCAGACGAGGATGGAAGAATTCAGGAGTTCCAGGAAAAGCCGGCAGAGCCGAAGAGTAACCTGGCGTCCATGGGAATTTACATTTTCTCATGGAAAGCGTTGAAGGAAGCGCTTGAGACATTGAAGGACGAGCCGGGGTGTGATTTTGGAAAACATATCATTCCGTATTGTCACAATAAAGGCGAGAGATTATTTGCATATGAATATAACGGATATTGGAAAGATGTAGGAACATTGGGATCATATTGGGAGGCCAATATGGAACTGATCGATATTATTCCGGAATTTAATTTGTATGAAGAATTCTGGAAGATATATACCAACAGTGAGATTCTGCCGCCACAGTATATTTCCGCACAGTCTGTGATAGAAAGAAGCATTATCTGTAACGGGGCAGAAGTGTATGGAGAGGTACATAACAGTATTATAGGATCCGGCGTTATTATAGGAGAAGGTTCTGTTATCAAGGATTCTATTATTATGAAAGACGCCAGAATTGGAAAGAATTGCGTGGTAGATAAGGCGATCATTGCTGAAAATTGTGTTGTCGGAGATAATGTTACATTTGGTATCGGAAGCGATGTGCCGAACAAATTAAAACCGGCGATCTATTCCTTTGGACTGGTTGCTGTGGGTGAAAAATCCGTGATACCGGATGGCGTACAGATTGGAAAGAATACTGCTGTCAGTGGCGTAACATCCAAAGAAGATTACCCGGATGGAGTACTGGAAAGTGGCGAAACATTGATAAAGGCAGGTGGACAGGCATGAGAGCAGTTGGAATTATTTTAGCAGGTGGTAACAGCAACAAGATGCGTGAACTGACACATAAGAGAGCAGTAGCGGCGATGCCGATCGCAGGAAGCTACAGAGCAATTGACTTTGCGCTCAGCAATATGTCAAACTCTCACATTCAGAAGGTGGCAGTTCTGACGCAGTACAATGCACGTTCACTGAATGAACATCTGAATTCCTCAAAATGGTGGGATTTCGGAAGAAAACAAGGGGGGCTTTATGTATTTACCCCGACGATCACAGCGGAGAACGGATACTGGTATCGCGGAACGGCAGATGCGATATACCAGAATCTGGATTTCTTAAAACGTTGTCATGAACCTTATGTTATTATTACGTCAGGTGATGCAGTATATAAGATGGATTATAACAAAGTGCTGGAATATCATATTGCAAAGAAAGCAGATATTACAGTTGTTTGTAAAGAACTTGGTCCGAACGAAGATGCGAGCCGTTTCGGAACAATCAAAATGAATGATTCTATGCGCATTGAAGAATTCGAAGAGAAGCCGATGGTGGCACAGTCACAGATTGTATCAACGGGTATCTATGTAATCAGAAGACGCCAGCTGATCGATCTGATTGAACGTTG
>OLRT01002954.1_pt1 | contig 10073 bp, 7 predicted proteins | sample 1672021 | NCBI WGS metagenome assembly OLRT01 (sample SAMEA3136637, study PRJEB25190) | human gut metagenome | reverse complement strand
TTAAAATCGTACGTACCAAAAAATTCGGATTTAAACCTATGTATCCGGAAGATGCATGTGTACAGATGGAACTTCTTGGACATGATTTTTATGTATTCTGTAACGCAGAGTCTGACGAAGTAAATGTTGTATATAGACGTAAGAACGGAACATTTGGATTGATCGAACCAGAATTTTCTTAAAATTCTATATAAAATGCAACACAATACCTGTAATGCAGGATGCAAAAAAGAGACGGCAGCCTATCATACCGTCTCTTTTTTATTTCCTGTATGCACCAGAAACCATCAAAGCAATTATTCCAAAACCGTTGGCACACCGTCAATCTCAGCATAATAACACTCTTCTTTCGGTGTCATATCTGCCTGTGCGTTCGTCCCTTCCGTAATTGCATGCATCACCTGTTCCAGTTCCGTCTTCGGGATCAGTACTTCCAATTCTACTTTATCCGTATATACCGTATCCAGTATCTTCAGCTCTCTCTGGGCCAGAATGTACTGGATCTTACCGAATGTTGTATAATCTGTCTCTATATGAAGTTTCACACCCAGAATCTTCGTTATCACGACCGATGCCCGCAGACCGGCTTTCACAGCTTGTGAATAAGCCCGAACCAGCCCTCCTGTCCCAAGCAGTGTACCGCCAAAATAACGTGTTACAACCACAGCTACATTCCTCAGTTCATTTCCAAGCAATACATCCAACATTGGTTTTCCGGCTGTTCCGTTCGGCTCTCCGTCATCACTGCAGCGCTGAAGCTGTCCTCTCTCTCCGATCACATATGCAAAACAGTTATGTCTGGCATCCCAGTATTTCTTTTTTGTCTTTTCTATAAATTCCAGTGCTTCTTCTTCATTCTCCACCGGTATTACAGTTGCGATAAATCTTGATTTTTTTTCTACAATCTCATCTTCTCCGCCCTGATAGATGGTTCTGTATTCTGGTAACATTTTGTCGTCCTTTCGTATAATTTGTAAATTTATACATAATATAATACCTAATTTCTTAAGATTTTCCTAGTCTAATATGAAGTTTTCATTTTTTTCTTTATAAAAGAGTGTACATTTGCTATAATAACCTGGTATAAAGGAGGCCTAAACGCATGAATTATGGAAAGAAAAAGGCTGCGAAAAGGCAGAAAAAAATAACGTCCAAATCTACGATGCAGGGAAAACGTATCGTTGTCCGTTTATTCAAAGCATTACTGATCTGTATTGTTCTTGCAGCAGTAGTCGGAGTAGCCGGCGGCGGTCTTTTTATAAAAAAGATCATTGATGATACTCCTCATGTCTCCGCATCTGACGTTAAACCGAAAGGATTTACCACTTTCGTCTACGCCGATGACGGCAGCACAGAGATTGAACGATTTGTATCTTCCGGTTCTAACAGGGTATACAAATCCGTTGATGAGATACCCAAAGATCTGCAGCATGCTTTTGTTGCGATTGAAGATGAACGTTTTTACAAACACAACGGTATAGATCTGCAGGGTATTGCCCGTGCTGCAGTAGTCGGCATTGCAAGAGGTGGTAATTTCACCGAAGGTGCCAGTACTCTTACACAGCAGCTGATCAAGAACAATGTGTTCCCGAACTTTACCAAAGAAAAAACGTTTTATGACAAATTCCAGCGTAAGATCCAGGAACAGTATCTTGCTTTACAGATTGAAAAGAAAATGGATAAAAGCGAGATCATTGAAAGTTATCTGAATACGATCAATCTTGGGCAGAACTGTCTCGGGGTTCAGGCTGCATCGCAGCGTTATTTCGGAAAAGATGTATCTGACCTGACCTTATCTGAATGTGCAGTCATTGCCGGAATCACACAAAGTCCAAGTACTTATGATCCGATTACTCATCCGGATAACAATAAAGTAAGACGCAATAAAGTATTAAAGAATATGCTGGAACAGGATTATATCAGCCAGAAACAATATGATGAAGCACTTGCCGATGATGTATATGCGCGGATCCAGACAACCAATACTGCTTCTCAGGCAGATAATACCTATAGTTATTTTGTTGATGCACTTGCCCAGCAGGTTATTCAGGATCTGAAAGACCAGCTTGGTTATACTGATACGCAGGCTTATAATGCTGTTTACAGCGGCGGTCTTAGTATTTATTCTACACAGAATCAGACCATGCAGCAGATCTGCGATGAAGAAGCCAATGATGATTCCAATTATCCTGGACTGAAAGAATATGGTCTGGATTATGCACTGACTGTAACCCGTGCCGATGGATCAACGGAAAATTATGGCAGCAATAACATCAAGAATTATGTAAAAGAAACTTACGGAAAAGATCAGGGACTTTTATATTCCAGCGAAGATGCTGCCAGAGCAATGGTCGAAGAATGGAAAGCAACAATTGCCAGGGAGGGAGATACTTATGATGAACGTATCACGATCACTCCGCAGCCACAGTCTTCTATCACGATCATGGATCAGAAGACCGGACAGATCAAAGCAATGGTCGGCGGACGTGGAGAAAAAGCTTCCAGCCTTGGTCTTAACAGAGCCTACCAGGGTTCTAAGAGACAGCCGGGATCTACATTCAAGATTCTTGCGGCTTATGCACCGGCATTAGATTCCTGTGACAAAACTCTTGCAACAACAATTGATGATGAACCATATACACTGAAAAACGGACAGGTTTTAAGAAATGCCAATAAGCAATATGGCGGTACTACAACTCTCCGTGAAGGTATCAAACGTTCCATCAACGTAGTAGCTGTAAAATTAAGTGATGAAATCACTCAGGAATTAGGCTATGAGTATTGTCAGAAATTTGGAATCAGTACTCTTGTAAAAAATAAGACGATCAATGGAAAAGTGTTCGATGACAGCACTTCCCAGACTCTTGCTCTTGGTGGTATCACAGAAGGTGTCTACAATTACGAAATGTGTGCAGCATATGCAACGATTGCCAACGGCGGCGAATATAATAAACCAACGCTTTACAGCAAAGTAGTTGACCATGATGGCAATGTCCTTCTGGATGGTACCGGCGAATCACATACCGTACTCAAAGACAGTACAGCATACCTTCTCACCAGCGCAATGGAAGATGTCGTCAATTCCGGTACCGGTACTGCATGCCAGCTTCCTAATATGCCGGTAGCCGGTAAAACTGGTACCACAACTTCCAACAAGGACTTATGGTTCTGTGGATTTACACCATATTACACCTGTGCCGTATGGGGAGGATATGACGACAACAAGGAATGTGATTATGACACAAGTTTCCGTTTCAGACTCTGGAAAGGTATCATGAGCCGTATTCACGAGAATCTGGAAGAAAAAGATTTCAAAGTTCCTTCGTCTGTTGAACGTAAAAGCATCTGTACAATTACAGGAAAACTCGCAGGAAGCGGATGCCCGTCTATTACAGAATATTTTGCAAAAGACACACTGCCTACCGAAACATGTTCCGGACATGGATATTCATATGGAAGCAAATCGAACTCTTCCACAGAAGACGACAGCAATTCTACTGCTAATACTTCCGGCGATTCCAATAGAGAAAACGGCAGTAATTCAACGACCGGCAATACAACCGGTAACACAGCAACCGGCGGCGATACAACCGGCGGTACTACAACGGGCGGCTCAACCGGTAGTACTACAGGTAGTTCAACCGGTGGTTCAACCGGCGGTTCAACCGGCGGTTCAACCGGCGGTACTACAGGTGGTTCAACCGGCGGTACTACAGGTGGTTCAACCGGCAGCGATACAACCGGTGGCTCAACCGGCGGTACTACACCTCAGTAATATATAGAAAAATGCGGGATAGTTAAAACCATCCCGCATTTTTTATACATATTTTTTTGATTGTAAAATCAATCTCATTTTTTCCAATATCCTTTATGAAAGAATTAATTTAGCAGCTCCACAGATTCCTGCATCATTCCCTAATGTTGCAAGGACAAATTCGGTATCTTTGTTAGCAAAAAAAGCTCTCTCTTTAAAGTTCTTTTCCACATACTCTATCAGTACTTCACCTGCTTTGGATACACCCCCGCCAATCACAATTGCTGACGGATCTACCACTGCTGCCAAATTAGCCATTGCATGTCCGAGATATTTTCCAAATTCTTCTGCAATCTCTTTTGCCACTGCATCTCCGGCTTTCACTGCATCAAATACAGTCTTTGCACTGACTTCCTGCTCTCTTAATACTGACTTGGCATCATCTTTGGCAAGACGGATATTCGCCAGTCTGGTAATTCCTGTGGCTGATGCATATTGCTCCAGACATCCGGTATTACCACATCCGCAATGATCTGTCTCTTCATAATTCACACAGAGATGCCCAATCTCACCACCGGCACCATGCGCTCCTACCAATGGTTTTCCATCAATGATAATTCCACCACCTACACCTGTTCCAAGCGTTACCATAACGATATTTTTGCGTCCTTTGCCGGCTCCCAGCCACATTTCTCCAAGTGCGGCTACATTGGCATCCATTTCCTGCTTTTCCAGTCAGGCCGGTCATCTCTGAAAGCTCTTTTTCGATCGGAGTGAAGCCCCAGTGCAGATTGACCGCTACCGGTACCTCGCCCTGATCATTGACCGGACCCGGTACGCCAATGCCGACACCGGCGATTTCCTCTGCATTCAGCTGCTTCTCATCGATCTTTGCCTTGATCGTCGCTGCCACATCTGGAAGGATATTCACACCATTGTCTTCGGTGCGCGTCTCGATCTCCCACTTATCCAGAACCTCACCGTCAACAGTGAAAAGTCCGCATTTTACCGTTGTTCCTCCTACATCAATTCCAAAACAATACTTCTTCATCTCTACTCCTCTTTCTGCTTTCCCGCATTTTTCATGATACTGTTCTGCACGCGGTTGTACAGCTCCTTCGCCGCGTTGTAGCCCATCTTCTTCTGGCGGTGGTTGACTGCTGCTGCCTCTACGATCACGGCCAGGTTCCGGCCGGGACGGATCGGCAGTGAATGGCAGACGACCTGATTGCCCAGAAACTCGGTATACTCCTCCTCCAGGCCAAGGCGGTCATATTCCTTTTCCCGATCCCACTCCTCCAGTTTGATAACCAGATCAATGGACTGCGTATTCTTGACGCTCTCGACTCCGAACAATGTCTTTACATCAATGATTCCGATACCGCGCAGCTCGATAAAATGTCGTGTGATATCCGGTGACGATCCGATCAGCGTCGCATCACTGACCTTTCGGATCTCCACGACGTCATCCGTAACGAGACGGTGTCCGCGTTTGATCAGCTCCAGCGCCGCCTCACTTTTTCCGATGCCGCTCTCGCCCATAATCAGCACGCCCTCACCGTAAACGTCGACCAATACGCCATGAATGGAAATACACGGTGCGAGCTCAACATTCAGCCACCGGATGATCTCTGCCATAAACGATGACGTCGTCATTTTCGTCATAAATACCGGTACCTCATACTGCTCCGCCAGCCGAAGCATGTCCTCATCCGGCTCTGTCATCGTCGTATAAATGATACACGGTACATGATAAGAGAGAAACTTTTCATATACCGGAAGCTTCGCCTCCCTCGGAAGATGCTCCAGATAAGTATACTCTACATATCCGATAATCTGCACACGTTCATTTGCAAAGTGCTCCAGATACCCTGTAAGCTGAAGTGCCGGTCTGTTGATCTCAGCAGTTTTTATCCAGATCTCAGCCAGATCAATTTCGGGAGTAAGATTGTGAAGTCCCAGCTCCTGTACTAATTTTGTCAACTGTACACCCTTCATTTGTTTTCTCCTTTTCAGTTAAAATCTCCTGATTTTTATTATAGCACACTCCTATATATAATGTAACCCTTAACCTGATTACTTACTATTTGACACATGAAAAAAATCATATACCTGCTGTGCACTTCCTGCATTCATACTCTCTGTCTCTGTCAGTTCTTCCAGGGAGGCATCCCGGATATTTTCCAGGGATTTGAATTTCCGCATCAACGCCTTACGTCTGGTTTCTCCGATTCCCGGAATATCATCCAGCAGAGAATGTACCTGTTCTTTGCTTCGCAGAGACCTATGGAATTCTATAGCAAATCTGTGGGCTTCATCCTGAATTCTGGTGATCAGACGAAAGCCCTCGCTTCCTGCATCAACAGGAATTTCCGCATTGTTATAATAAAGCCCCCTGGTCCTGTGATGATCATCCTTTACCATACCACATACCGGAATATTAATTCCCAGTTCTTCCAGAACCTTCAGTGCAATATTCACCTGTCCTCTGCCTCCGTCCATCAGAATCAGATCCGGCAAAATAGAAAAGCTGTCAAACTCATCCTTTCCTTCATGGGTGAAACGTCTGGTCAATACCTCTTCCATACTGGCATAGTCATTGGGGCCCTGCACCCACTTAATCTTAAACTTACGGTAATCACTGCGTTTTGGCTTTCCTTTTTCATAAACTACCATAGAGCCAACAGATTCAAATCCACTGATATTAGAAATATCATAAGCCTCCATCCTTCTGATCCCGGAAAGTCCTAGCCAAGTCTCTATCTCATGAACAGCACCGATCGTTCTGCCTTCCTCACGCCTGATACGTTCTCTGTCTTTATCCAGAACCATTCTTGCATTTTCTTCTGCAAGCTCCACCAGTTTTTCTTTGGTTCCTTTTTTCGGCACCCGGATATATACTCTCTGTTTTCTCCTGGAAGTCAGCCATTCTTCAATAATCGAAGCATCCTCTATTTCTCTCTGGAGCATGATCTCCCTGGGAATAAAAGGCGTCCCTGCATAAAATTGTTTGATAAAACTGGATAACACCTGTGATCTGGTATCTCCCCTTGCCACTCTAAGAAAGAAATGTTCTCTGCCGATCAGTTTACCTCCTCGGACAAAAAATACCTGCACTACCGCGTCCTGCTCACGCAGATCCAAACTGTCATCCATGGCAACTGCAATAATATCCTTATCTTCTTCCCCGTAGCTTGTAATTTTCTGTCTCTCCCCAATCTTCTGAATACTGCGGATAAGATCCCGGTATTCCATAGCATCTTCAAACCGCATTTCTTCGGATGCCGTCATCATTTTCTCTGTAAGCATGTCAATGGTATCCTGAAAGTCTCCATTTAGAAATTTCAACAGTTTACTGATGCTCTTTTTGTACTCCTCAGAAGTTACATATCCCTGACAGGGAGCAGCACACTGTTTCATATGATAATACAGACATGGTCTGTCCTTTCCACAGTCCCTGGGAAGAACACGGCTGCATGAACGAACTTTATACAGCTTGCGCACTAGTTCGATCACATCCTTTACTGCCCCTGCACTGGTATAAGGGCCAAAATATTTAGCTTTATCCTTACGCATTCTCCTGGCAAACAGTACTCTGGGATATTCTTCATTTACCGTTACTTTGATAAAAGGATAACTTTTGTCATCCTTAAGCATGGTATTATACTTTGGCCGATGCTCCTTGATCAGATTACACTCCAACACAAGGGCTTCCAGTTCAGAATCTGTAATGATATATTCGAATCTGGATATATGTGTTACCATCTGTTCTATTTTGGCCCCTTTATTCCGGCTACTCTGAAAATACTGCCGCACCCGGTTTTTCAGGCTTACTGCCTTTCCCACATAAATGATCTCATCCTTCTCGCCATGCATAATATAAACCCCCGGTTTCCCCCGCAGCTTTTTTAATTCTTCCTCTATCTGAAACAATATCTATTACCTGTTCCTTTCACTTACCATAATATCAGAAGCATTCATTAGATAGTCATAATAAAGGCTGTTACATCATTTTTAACGTAACAGCCCATTTTTCACCTATTCTTCTGTTTTATCTTTCAGTTCAAACTCGTCCAGATTCTCCGGAATATCCATTCCCATCTCCACGGCACGAAAAATCTTCATAAACTCTTTGCCTGTGATGGTTTCCCTTCGGATCAGATATTCAGCAATCCTGTCCAGTGCTGCTCTGTGACTGCCAAGAAGCTGCTTCGCCTCCTCATAAGAATTATGAAGAAGTATCATTACTTCATGATCTACCTCTGTTGCTGTATCATCTCCACAATTCAGCACAGCTCTTCCGCTTAGATACTGATTCTCCTGTGTAGCCAGTCCCATCAGTCCAAATTTCTCAGACATACCATACTGCGTAACCATAGCTCTTGCTACCTTGGTAGCCTGTTCAATATCATTCGCTGCACCTGTAGTTACTGTATCAAAAACCAGCTCTTCTGCTGCACGGCCGCCAAGATAGCCTACAAGCATAGCTTCCAGTTCCTTCTTGGTATTAAGATACTTCTCTTCCTCAGGTACCTGCATAACATATCCCAGTGCTCCCATGGTTCTGGGCACAATGGTAATCTTCTGTACAGGCTCTGCGTCTTTCTGCAGTGCACTGACCAATGCATGTCCCACCTCATGATAAGAAACAATCTTTCGCTCCTGAGCACTGAGAATCCTGTCTTTCTTCTCCTTGCCCACCAGAACTACTTCCACTGCTTCCAACAAATCTCTCTGAGATACTGCACGCCGGCCATTTTTCACTGCCAGAATCGCAGCTTCATTGACCATATTTGCCAGGTCTGAGCCAACTGCACCGGAAGTTGCCAATGCAATGTTTTCAAAATCCACAGTCTCATCCAGACTGACATTTCTGGCATGTACTTTCAGAATCTCAATTCGGCCTTTCAGATCCGGACGGTCAACAATCCCCCGCCTGTCAAAACGTCCCGGACGGAGAAGAGCAGGATCCAGAACCTCCGGACGGTTGGTAGCCGCCAAAATCAGAAGCCCCTTGGAAGTGTCAAAACCATCCATCTCCGCCAGTAACTGATTCAATGTCTGTTCTCTCTCATCATTTCCGCCGCCGTAACGGGAATCACGACTCTTTCCTATGGCATCAATTTCATCAATAAAAATAATACAGGGAGCATTTTTCTTTGCTTCCTCAAACAGATCACGAACACGGGATGCACCCACGCCTACAAACATTTCTACAAATTCAGAACCTGATAAAGAGAAAAACGGCACATGCGCTTCTCCTGCAACAGCCTTTGCCAGAAGGGTTTTACCTGTTCCGGGAGGTCCAACCAGAAGCGCTCCTTTGGGAAGCTTAGCTCCAATAGTTGTATATTTACCGGGATTATGAAGGAAGTCCACTACCTCCTGCAAGGATTCCTTGGCCTCATCCTGTCCTGCCACATCCTTGAAGGTTACTCCTGTATCCTTCTGGATATAAGCTTTGGCACGGCTCTTACCAACTCCCATCATTCCGCCGCCTTTATTCATTCGGCGCATAAATATCATGAGAAGTGCAAACAGCAACAGTGTTGGAAGCAGAACACTTACCAGCATAGCCACTACTTCACTGACAGCGTCCGGCGGCTGTGACTGAAATTTAATTCCTGTCCCTTCCAGACGTTCTGTGAGCTTATCCTCTGACTCCATCTGATTGGTATAATAAACCTTTTCCGAAAAGTCCGAATCCTGCTGCTTGGGCACAATCGTCAGGGTATCTGATTGCAGTGTAACTTTTTTCACTTCTCCGTTGTCTACCATTTTGATAAATTTATCATAACTGATCTCACTGGAATTATCTTTGAGCATATTAGTAAACATAGCAAAACACACCAGAGTGATCAGAAGGCACACCAGAAAGGCAAGGATCGACTGATGATTTTTATTCGGATCCATTTTACCCGGACCCTTATTATCAGGACCATTGCCATTTGGGTTATTGTCCATGTGATTATCCATTTTGTTCCTCCTATTTATTATCTATTTTATTATAAAGAGAATTTTCCTATAAATCAACCTGGATATTTGGAAATCCTGTCTGTTTTTGAAAAAAATAGAAAAATATATTTATTTTTAATTTAAATTTATCGTTACAAACCTGTTCTTTTGTAGTATACTAATGGCAAAGTGTTTTTAAACATAGGAACAAATAGAAATAATAGGGAGAGGAAAGGAAACGAACAAATGAAGATAGGATTTGACAACGACAAATATCTGAAAATGCAGTCCGAACATATTCGGGAACGTATCAATAAGTTTGGCAACAAGCTTTATCTGGAATTCGGCGGCAAGCTTTTTGATG
>OLRT01002952.1_pt1 | contig 10076 bp, 5 predicted proteins | sample 1672021 | NCBI WGS metagenome assembly OLRT01 (sample SAMEA3136637, study PRJEB25190) | human gut metagenome | reverse complement strand
CAAAATGGCTGACGGAAGCTTTTGCCTTTTGCAGTACGACTATGCTACGCCCTACACCGACCCGGCCCTGCGGGACACGCTGCCGGATTTCCAGACCTGCTATTTTGTGCTGCTGGCGGCGCTCTTCCTCGTTTGGCTGGGCTGGCAGACCCACTGCACCGTGCGCGCCTTTGCCGCAGAGACTGCCCGGCTGAACGCGGCCGTAGATGCTATTGCCGCCCGGCAGCTGGAGCAAATTGACACGGATGGCGTGCGCATCCGGGAATTTGACGCCACCTTACAGGCCTTACAGACGATGGGCCGCGAACTGACGGACAGCCTGCAAAGCCAGTGGCGGATGGAGCAGCAGCGCACCGAGCAGATCGCTGCATTGGCCCATGACTTGAAAACACCGCTGACCGTCATACAAGGCAACGCCGAGCTTCTTGAGGAAGATACCCTGAGCGATGCACAGCATGCCCAACTGCAGGCCATCCTGCGCGGCACAGAGCGCGCACGCCACTATTTGGCCGCTCTGCGCACAGCCGGCGCAGCACCTGCCGTACAAACATCGCTGGCCAGCCACACCCTCACGGAACGGCTGGCGCAGACAGCCCGCGCTCTCTGCGCGCCTGCCGGAATCCATTTTATATTACAGGAGGAATGGCAGGGGACGATCCGTGCTGCAGAAAACGACCTGCTGCGTGCTGCGGAAAACCTTTTGGACAACGCCGCCGCCCACACTCCGCGCGGCGGAACCGTCACCCTGACCGTTGCAAAGGAAAACAACAGCTTTATTTTGCGTGTGACCGATACCGGCCCCGGCTTCACGCCAGAAGCGCTGGCAAAAGCAGGGGAAATGCTCTACACCGACGCCGCCCGCAGCGATGCCGTCCATCAGGGATTGGGGCTGTATTTTGCGAAAAAAGTCGCACAGTTCCACGGCGGCACACTGGTTTTATCTAACCTTTCCGGCACGCATGGTGCCTGCGCCGAGCTGCGCCTGCCGATTGGCAGATAGTGCTTGACGGCGATTTTGCCTTGTGCTAAAATCAGGAAAAATCTGTATGCAAGCGAAAGGAATGTACCCGGCATGGATACTCAAAAATCCTGGCAACTGGATCAGCCACAAGGCACGCCGCTTTATACGTTGGATGTACACAACACCCAAACCATGCACGTTAAGCGGATGCTTCTCATCAATCGCCTGCGCCTGTGGCAGCTTGCCGCAGCCGTCGCCTTGCTGCTTTTGTATGTCAATTTTCTTTCGGTTTGGGGCTTTGTGTTGGGGATTTTTTCGATTCCCTTTGTTTTTATCATGGCACGTGCAGTGGCGGCTTCTGCGTATAAAACCACCCAAAGCGCCCGAGGCAAGCTCGTCCACTACACGTTTTACAAGGATTGCTTCACAGTGCAAAGCTCCTACTCCCAAAGCACGATTTGGTATGACGACCTTTACCGGGTCATTGTGCGGAAGCATTCCGTCTGCCTGATGGTCTCCAACCGTATCGGCTATGCCTTGTGTGAGAACGAATGTCCCGAAAGCGTGCTGGATTTTCTGCGTGAGCGCTGTGCCGAGAAGCGAAAGCCGAAAGTGAAGGAAACACTCTTTTCCGTTTTGTTTGCCCTTCTTTGTGTCCTGTTCCTCGGCTATGCCTGCATGGCCGTACTGGCCCGCTGCAGCACCTCTGCAGAAACTGATCCCGCGCCCACGCCGCTCCCGACAGAATCGGCCATCGTCGAGGAAAAACCGACCCCGGCCCCCTCAGTTGCCCCTACCGCTGCCCCCGACACAGAAGAAACCATCTCTAAAGACCCCATCAGCACCGGCTATGACGTAATCTACGAAACCTATTTGAAGGAAACTTCCACCACCTACGAGTTCAAGCTGACCGCAAAAGGGGAGGACTACATCATCCTGAACGATACCGACGACGCCGTAGAATTTTTGCAGTACGACCGTGACTCCGCAAACGGCAGCTGCGCCCTGTATGTGTATGAGCGCTGCCCCAAGGACGCAAACGGCGGTTGGTCCCGGCAGGAAGCGCAGATTTTGAACATCTACGCCTACCACTACTGGGATGGTGCCACCGCCGCCAGCGGCAAAACCAGCTGGGGCGACGCACCCACCAAGGAGTACAGCGAATTAACAGGGGAGTGAGCCGGACACAAATGTGAACAAATTGAAAAATGACAAAAGATTTACAATTTGCTATTGACATTCGATGACAAAACAGTTACAATTTAGTTGCAAGCTAAATGAACCCCAAGTCAAATAGCTTTATCACATTTTCATGTGTTCTTCTCCTCCTTTCTTGTAAATCCCCGCCCATCCCTCAGGGCGGGGATTTATTTTTTTGTAATCGTCTGTCGCCCCAATTCGCTTTACAAGATTTTCTAATCGTGATAAAATAAAAGTCGTATGTCCTTATCAGTCTGCTGTGACCGCAGACTTCCTATTATATATGTACTGAGTAACAAGAGAGGGAATCACTGAAACATGGCACAATCTCGTTCCGGTAAAAAATCCGCTTCCGGCTCCGGCAGCAAAAAACGTACAAGTTCCTCGTCGCGCTCGGGTTCTTCCCGCAGCAGCGCCGGGCGTTCTTCGTCGTCGCGTTCCGCATCATCTGCCCGCAGCCGTCAGGCATCCAGCCGCGCCCAGCGCCGCGCCGAAACCCCGAACCTTGCCCGCAGTGTGCTGTTGGTGGGGCTGGGGTTGCTCTGCGTTGCGCTGGTGCTTGTACCCGGACAAAATGTCTGGCGCACGCTGCGCAGCTGGTATTTCGGCATTTTCGGCGTCACGACCTACCTGGTCGGGCCGTTTTTGCTCTACCTTGCCTACCTGCTGGCCTCTGGCTACCGCGTGGCGCTGTTTGCAGGTAAGGTGTCGCTCATGGGCGTGCTCTGCGCCAGCGTACCGGTCATTTTCTCCAAACTGAACGTCGAAGGTCTCAGCGCGTGGGAAGTCATCAAGATGCTGTTCACCCGCGGCGGCACCTATTTCTGGGAGGGCGGCGTCCTCGGTGCGCCCATCGGCGCGGCGTTGCTGGCCTTGTTTGGCCGCCCGGCATCCAATATTTTAATGCTGCTCGTGTTCCTGCTGGGGCTGATGTTCTTCTTTGCCATCACCCCGGCTGACGTCGTGCTGTTTGTCAACAATCAGTACCAGGCCTTGCAGTCCAAGCGCGAGGAACGCGCCTCCGCCGAGACCGCCTACGACACCCGCCTGTTCAACCAGAAGCCGGAGGAGGAGAGCGTCGAGAACCTGACCGGCGCACTGCCGGACGCGAACCGCCCGCATCACCCGGTCTACGACGTCATCGCCGACACCAGCCGCTTTCCCAAGCAGCAGCCCGCACCGGTGCAGCCTGCCCAGCAGACCTACACGGCAGGCCCGGTCACACCAGTGGTGCCGCAGGCTCCCTTTGCGGCTCAGCCCGCCCAGCAGCGCCCGGATTTTGACGTGGATCTTGGCCCCGCTGCCAGCGACAGTGCCCGTTTGAAAGCCCAAACCCACGACCCGCTGGAGCCGGTCAACATCGGCCCGGGCGGCACCTTCGGCATGGACCCGCTCTCCAACAAGACAAGCACCACTTTCCATTACGCCCAGCAGGCACAGCCCGCCCCGGCCCCCGCGCCGCAGGAGGATTTTGAGTTGCAGTTACAGCCTGCCGAGGAACCCGCTGTGCCCGTCTACACGCCGCCCATCACGCCCGCGCCCACCCCGGCACCCGCGCAGGAGCCGATTGATGAGCTGGATGCGCTCATCAATCGCGCCGTGAGCGGCCACGCGCCTTACTATGCCCCCCAGGAGGTCAGCGCCGAGACAACGCTGGACCTGCCGCAGCCCACCGAGTTTGAAACTCCGCTGACGCCGATGCCCCAGTTCGACACGCCGCTGATCCCGGTGGAGGACGAACCCGAGCCGGAGCCGGTGCAGCTGCCGCAGCTGGATATGACCGGCCGCGTGCAGGGTGACACAATGGTCATTTCCCCGGCTGATTTGGCCGCCCAGACTACCGCCCCGCTGGGCGGTACGCCTGCTCCATCTGTTCCTGTTGCACCTGTCGCCCCGGCCCCTGCGCCCGCAGCTATCCCGACGCTGGGCGGCAGCTTTACCGATACCGGCAGTGTGGTCAGTGCCGCCTGGCAGTCCGGCCGCTCTGTCTCGGAGATGCTGGATGAGTTGGCCGCTGAGCCTGCCGCGCAGCCTGCGCCCACTATGACCCGCCCGGTTGCCGAGACGACGCAGGACAGCTTCACCGTGCCGCAGCAGGGTGAGGCCGCCCGCGTGCGGGTTTCCACCGCCGTAGGCAACTCGGCCAGTGCGCCCATCCATACACCGCCATCCGCCGCTAAGGCAGACCCCAACGCCATGCGGCTGCCCACATCGGAGGAGCAGCCCCCCGAGCCGTACTGCTATCCGTCGGTCAACCTCTTTAACCCCACACGTCCCGACGATGAAGCCGGTGCCGCCCGCGAAATGAAGAAGAACGCCGACATCCTCGTCAACACGCTGGACAGCTTCGGCGTCAAGACCACGATGCTGGATATCTGCCGCGGTCCCTCTGTCACCCGGTACGAACTGCAGCCTCAGGCTGGTATCAAGGTCAGCCGCATCACAAGCCTGGCCGATGATATCGCCCTGAACCTGGCCACTGCGGGTGTCCGTATCGAGGCTCCCATCCCCGGTAAGCCTGCCGTCGGCATTGAAGTTCCCAATAAGATTCGTTCTACCGTCAATATTCGTTCTGTCTTTGAGTCGCAGAACTACGTCAATATGCGCAGCCCGCTGACGATGGCCCTGGGCAAGGATATCGCCGGTACGGCCCAGGTCGCCGACCTTTGCAAGATGCCCCACCTGCTGATTGCAGGTTCCACCGGCAGCGGTAAATCCGTCTGCGTCAACTCTATCATCATCAGCTTCCTGTTCCGTTCCGGGCCGGAGGATGTCAAGCTCATTCTCATTGACCCCAAGGTCGTTGAATTGGCCGAGTATAACGGCATCCCGCATCTGCTGATGCCTGTCGTCACCGAGCCGCGCAAGGCCGCCGGTGCGCTGGGTGCCAGCGTCGTCGAGATGGAGCGCCGCTACAAGCTCTTTGCCGAAAATAATGTCCGCGAGATCAAAGCCTACAACAAACTGGCCGCCCAGACCGGCATGGAACACCTGCCTTATATCGCCATCGTCATTGACGAGTTGGCCGATTTGATGATGGTTGCCGGCAAAGAGGTCGAGGACTATATCTGCCGTATCGCGCAGAAAGCCCGCGCCGCCGGTATCCACTTAATCGTTGCCACCCAGCGCCCCAGCGTTGACGTCATCACCGGCCTGATCAAAGCCAATATCCCCAGTCGTATCGCTTTTGCTGTTTCCAGCCAGATCGACAGTCGAACCATTCTGGACAGCGGCGGTGCCGAAAAGCTGCTGGGCAACGGCGATATGCTCTTCCTGCCGGTCGGTGCCTCCAAACCCGTCCGCGTGCAGGGTACCTTCGTGACTGATGAAGAGATTGGCGCGGTGCTGAGCTTTATCAAGTCCACTTCCTCCGCCCAGTACGACGAAGAAATGATTGCCGAAATGGAGCGCCGCGCTGTTGCCGAAAAGGGCAGCAAGAAGGGCAGCGACGATGACGGCGACGCAGGCGGCGCACTGGATGCCATGTTTGAGCAGGCCGTCGAATGCGTCATCGATGCCGGGCAGGCCAGCACCAGCCTGTTGCAGCGCCGCTGTAAGCTGGGTTACGCCCGTGCGGCCCGCATCATGGACCAGATGGAACAGGAAAAGATCATCGGCCCCTATGAGGGTGCCAAGCCCCGCGCCGTGCTGGTGACCAAGGCCGAGTGGGAGGAGCGCAAGCTGGGCGGCCAGTATGACGAGTAACCGCTTCAAAAAGGCTGCCAGCATTGCGGTGGCTGCTTTGCTGCTTGTACTGCTCTGCGCCGCGCTCGTCATCCAGTTTGCGGGCGGCAAAGGCCCTGTTCCCACCTGGCAGCAGCTGCGCACTTTCTTCGGTGTGCCGCTGCAAACCGAGGAAAGCGCTCCGCAAATCGCCGACGACAGCACTGTTGTCTATGTGCTGGACGTGGGGCAGGGCGACGCCGTGCTGCTTTGCCAGGATGGCCGCTGGTGCCTGATTGACACCGGCCCTTCCGAAGCCGAGGACACACTGCTGTACGATTTGGATGCACTGGAGGTCGAAACACTCGACTACCTTGTGCTGACCCATCCCCACGCTGACCACACCGGCAATGCCCGGGCGGTGCTGCAAAATTATCCGGTTCAGACACTGCTGCTGCCAGACTGGCAGCCCGGCCCCGAGGACACCGCCGACTGGCCGCGCAATTTAGCGCAAGCGGCCGCCGACAGCGGGGCGGAAATCCTCACCACCGAAGCGGGGGACAGCTACTCTTTAGGCGGCGGCACGCTGCAGATTTTACAGGGCGGCAGTGCTGAGGCTGCGGACGACAGCGTCAACAATGCCTCGCTCTGCACGCTGTTCACAGCAGGTGACTTCCGCTTTTTAGACACCGGTGACGCCGAGGAAGCCGCCGAGCAGCAGCTCTTGGACACCTACGGCACCTCCTTGCACACGACCCTTTTCAAGGCCGGTCACCATGGTTCTTGCACCTCCAACAGCCTTGCGTTTTTGCAGGCTGCGGCCCCGCAGGCCGTGGCCGTCAGCTGCGGGCTGAACAATGATTACGGCCACCCGCACCGCGCGGCGCTGCAAAATTTTGCTGCCATCGGCGCAGAGGTGTACCGGACTGACTTACAGGGCAGCCTGACCTTTATCTGGCAAAATGATACTCTGACTGTGGAAACCACCGCGGATTCCGCCGAACTTGCGGCGTAACAATAAGGAGAAAAAAATGACGATCACCGAACAGTTCAAAACTAAGCGCTGCGTTTTCTCGATTGAATGCTTTCCCCCGAAGCAGACCACCCAGATGGACAAGCTCAAGGACACGCTGCAAAAGATGCAGGCGCTGACTCCCGGCTTCATCAGCGTGACTTTCGGCGCGGGCGGCTCTGCGGGCGGCGTTTCCACCGCCGAGGTAGCGGACTACATCCAGAACGAGCTGCACATTCCCACACTGGCACACCTCATCTGCATGGGCAACGACGAGACCTGCGCTGCCGAAATCCTTGATCAGCTGGAGGCCGTCGGCGTTCGCGATGTGCTGGCCCTGCGCGGTGACCGCAGCCCGGCCCGCCCCGAAAGCCCCGACTTTAGGCACGCCAGTGACCTGACCTCCTTTATTAAATGGAAGAAGCCGAATTTCTCCGTCCACGGTGCCTGCTACCCGGAGGGCCACCCCGAGGCCGACACCCTGCTGCACGATGTGGAGAACCTGCGCATCAAGCAGGCAGCGGGTGCCGAGCATCTGCTGACCCAGCTGTTCTTCGATAATATGCACTTCTATCGCTTCCTGAACCTGGCCCGACGCGCCGGTATCACGCTGCCCGTCTCGGCCGGCGTCATGCCCATTGTCAAGCGCAGCCAGATCGAGCGCACCGTAGCGCTGTCCTCGGCCAGCCTGCCGTCGGACTTCACCCGCATGATTTCCCGCTATCAGGACGACCCGGCCAGCCTGTACGATGCCGGCATCGACTACGCCGTCAACCAGCTGCGCGACCTGATCGAAGGCGGCGCGGATGGCATCCACCTGTACGCCATGAACGACGCCGCCGTGGCCGCCAAGGTCTACGACGGCATCAGGGACTTGCTGTAATGGAACGCCGCAAGCCTGCCGCCATCCGCCGCGCCACGGCGCTGCGGTACATGGGGGCCTCCGGCTGGACGCCCGATGATGCTACCACCGCGTTGCTGGATAAAGCGGAAAAGCAAATTCTCGCCATCGCCGCGCCCCATGTTGTGTGGCGCGTCCTGCCGCTGGCCGTGCTGCCGTTTGATAACTGCGGCACCGACCTAGCCCGCCATTTGCAGGGCTGTGATAAAGCACTGCTGATGGCCGCGACCCTCGGGTCGGAGATCGATAAATTTCTGCGCCGTTTGGAACTGACCGACATTGCCTCGGCGACGGCTGCGGATGCACTGGCTTCGGTTCTGCTGGAACAGGTCTGCGACGAGTGGGAGGCTGAGCAGCGCCCGCTGTTCGAAGCGAAGGGCCTGTACCTGACCGGCCGCTATGCGCCGGGCTACGGTGACTGCCCGCTGGATTTGAACGATGAGCTTTGCCTGGCAGTAGACAGCGTTCGCGGCTGCGGCCTGGCCGTGACGCCGCAGCATCTTTTGACCCCGCGCAAAAGCACCACCGCCATTTTAGGCATTGCCGATCATCCTGTGACCGGCACCCGCGCAGGCTGTGCGACCTGCCATTTAAAAGAGACCTGCTCGTTCCGTAAGCGCGGCACGACCTGTTTCAACCAAGAGGGATAGGGGAGAATCTTATGCAGATTCGCGAAGTTTTTGACCGCAAGCGGTTTGTTTTTCTGGACGGCGGCATGGGTACCCAGCTGCAGACACGCGGTTTGCAGCCCGGGCAGAAACCCGAGCTGGCCGCGCTGGAAATGCCTGACGTACTGACGGCCATCCACACCGACTATGCCAACGCCGGGGCTGATATCCTGCTGGCAAACACCTTTGGTGCCAATGCAAAAAAACTGGCAGGCTGCGGCCATACGGTGGAGGATGTCGTCACGGCATCCATCGCCTGCGCCCGCAAGGCCGCCGATACTACCGGCGCACTGGTGGCGCTGGACATCGGCCCCCTGGGTGAGCTGCTGGTTCCCGCAGGCACCTTGAGCTTTGAGGATGCCTATGCCGAGTTCGCCCAGGTCATCCGTGCGGGCACGGCAGCCGGTGCCGACCTCGTCTTTTTGGAGACGATGACCGACCTGTACGAGCTGAAAGCCGCCATCCTGGCCGCCAAAGAAAACTGCACCCTGCCGATCTTTACCTCGATGAGCTTCGAGAGCCGGGGCCGTACCTTCACCGGCTGCACAGTGGAAAGCTACGCCGTCACGGCGGCAGGCCTCGGCGCGGACGCCGTGGGCATCAACTGCTCGCTTGGCCCCAAGGAAATTTTGCCCTTTGCTCAGCGGCTTTGCCGCAGCGTGCCCACCGGTGTGCCGGTCTTTGTCAAACCCAATGCGGGTCTGCCCAACCCGGACGGCAGCTACAACTTGGATCCGGACGGCTTTGCCGCCGAAATGAAAGAATACGCCGCCATCGGTGTTTCGATGGTGGGCGGCTGCTGCGGCACCACACCTGCCTTTATCGCCAAACTGCACGAGACGTTCAGTCCGCTGGCCCCGGCTGGTAAAATTCCAATCCGCCGCAGCTGCCTGTGTACACCGGTTCGCTTTGTGGAAGTAAACGGCATTACCGTCGTGGGCGAGCGCATCAACCCTACCGGCAAAAAGCGCTTGCAGCAGGCCTTACGCGACGGCGACAGTGCTTACCCCTGCACCCAGGCTGTGGCCCAGGCCGAGGCCGGTGCCCAGGTGCTGGACGTCAACGCCGGTTTGCCCGGCATCGACGAAGCCGCCACGCTGGAACAACTCGTCAAGGATTTGCAGGCCGTCACCGATCTGCCGCTGCAGCTGGATTCCTCGAACCCCGAGGCTCTTTCCCGTGCATTGCGCATTTATAACGGCAAACCCATCGTCAACTCGGTCAACGGCGAGACTGAGACGCTGGAAAAGATTTTGCCGCTCTGCAAAAAGTACGGTGCCGCCGTCGTCGGCCTGGCGCTGGATAAGGGCGGCATCCCACCGACAGTGGAGGGCCGCGTCGCCATTGCCCGCCGCATTGTGGACGCCGCCCACGCCGCAGGCATCCCGGACGAGGATATCTACATTGACTGTCTCTGCCTGACCGCCAGCGCTCAGCAGGAAGGCGCAACCCAAACGCTGCAAGCGCTGGCCCGCTGCAAAAAAGAGCTGGGCGTGCGCACCGTGCTGGGCGTATCCAACATCAGCTTTGGCCTGCCGTGCCGCGGCTACCTGAACACCACATTTTTGACGATGGCGATGTCTGCCGGGCTGGATCTGGCGATCATGAACCCCAATACGCCGGAAATGATGGCCGCCGTGCGCGCCTACCGTGTGCTGACCAGCCAGGACG
>OLRT01002949.1_pt1 | contig 10085 bp, 8 predicted proteins | sample 1672021 | NCBI WGS metagenome assembly OLRT01 (sample SAMEA3136637, study PRJEB25190) | human gut metagenome | reverse complement strand
TCCGCCCTCCATGATCTGATGGTATTCTTTGACTTCATCCACGAAGTGGATCATGCCCAGGTCGATGTAGTCGGTGCGCAGGCGCGCGAGCAGGTCATCAAACGTCTTTTTCACCGGCCCCATCTCGCGCGTGCGCACGTATTGGCCGTCCTGCCAAGTCGAACCGAAATGCCCCTGCACGATCCACTGTTCACGCTGCTCGCACACCGCATCGCCCAACGCGCGGCGCACGGCCGGATCGGCCATCCAGCAATCAACGATGTTCACACCCGCCGCGGCCGCCGCGCGCGTCACCTCGCGCACCGCCTGCGCGTCATCGCCCGGCATCCATTCGGCGCCGAAGCCGATTTCGCTGATCTGCAATCCCGTCTTCCCCAGCACGCGATAGTTCATGTGTTCCTCCGTGTACCTTTCGATTCTCTCCGCACACCAGGATACCGTCCATACTCGCGTGCCACAACAATCCCGCGTATACTAATGTCCCATGGACATTGCAAGCAGGACATATCCTCTGGGCGTTTACCGCCTGGTACTGGTGTGCGCGGCCGCCATTTGGGGGCTGGGGTTCGTCATCGGCAAAGGGGCCATCGCAACCGTTGGCGCAACGTGGTTCACCGCCATTCGGTTCTTGGGCGCGGGCATCGTGCTGCTTATCATCCTGTTTCCCCACATCAAACGTCACTTCGACGCACGCGTTCTTAAAGCAGGGTGCATCATCGGCCTGTTTTCGTTCCTGGGTTTCTGGACGCAGTTTTTGGGGCTTGGCATGACCACGCCGTCGAAAAACGCCTTCCTGAGCGCGTGCTACTGCCTAACCGTCCCGTTTATCTGGTGGGTGGTTGCGCGGCGCCGGCCGGCAACAAAAACCCTGATCGCCGCCGCGGTTTGCACAATCGGCATTGCACTGGTGTCGCTGACCGACGGCTTTTCCATCAGCCTAGGCGACGGCGTCAGCGTCCTTTCCGCGTTCCTCTATGGCGCCGAAATCGTTGTCATCGGGCTGGTCATGCGCGACAACGACGTGCTGACCGTCACCGTCATCCAGCAATTCACCAGCGGCGTGCTTGCCCTTGCACTTGCAGCAGCCACGCAGCCGGCACCTACCGCCGCGCAGGTGGCAACGCCCCAGTTCATCGGCGCGATGGCCTACGTGTGCGTGCTTTCGGCAGCGTTCGGCGCCGTTGCGCAAAACCTTGCGCAAGCGCACGTATCGCCTGCCGAAGCCGGCCTGCTTTGCTCGCTGGAAAGCGTGTTCTGCGCCCTGTTCAGCGTGGCATTTTTCGGCGAGATTCTTACGCCAAGGATGGCGCTGGGCTTCATGCTGATTTTCGGTTCGATTGCCATCACGCAGCTGGGCGACAAGGGTAGCTCCGAACACCAGGAGACAGCCGAAAGCGCGCCCGGCGCATCGGCGGACGCCGCGAATGGCAGCACCCCTAACTCCCACCAGCGAAAACGCAATCGCGGCCGTATCGCCCGCTAGCATCGCGTAACCCAAACCAAACCCCCAGCCCATCGCCAATCACCTCAAACGGCAGCAGCCGTCGTACCCTTTGATTCCCTAGTAATTCCCTATCATTCGCGAAGTGCGTAGGTTGTAGCCACTCTCCGCCCTCGCGCCAAAATCGCGACGCCATTTCCCAGGCATTTTGCCAACCTGCAACCACCGCCGCATGCACCTTGACGCATTACCTACGCACTTCGCGAATAATAGGAACCAGCTAGGAATTACCGCTTGCCAACAGCGGCCGAAATCGCAGTTAAAGCCCGCGCAGCCTTTTCTGCCGCGGCGCGCAAATGCGGGTATAATGCCATGCAAGCAGCTATCACCAACCCCGAACGCGACGCGCATAGCAAGCTGCCGGCGCGCCGAAGACATGTTTTCAAGGAGAGAGAAGCATGACGAAGTTCAACCACGTAATCATCCGCCGCCCGGGCAAGTCGCTGTGTGACGGCATCACCAGCGCTCCTGAACTGGGCAAACCCATGTACGAGCGCGCCATCGAGGAGCACTACGACTACGAGCACGCCCTTGAGCAGTGCGGCGTCGACGTCACCGTCCTGCCCGCGCTTGAGCAGTATCCCGACAGCTGCTTCGTTGAGGATCCGGCCGTCATCACGCGCTGCGGCGCCATCATCACCAACCCCGGCGCGGACAGCCGCAACGGCGAGAAGAACGAGATCGAGCCGGTCGTGCGCCGCTTCTTTGACGACGAGCACGTCAAGCACATTGAGGCCCCGGGCACGCTCGACGGCGGCGATGTCATGATGGTGGGCGACCACTTCTATGTCGGCCGTTCCGCGCGCACTAACGAAGAGGGCATCCGCCAGTTCTGCGAAATCCTGGCCGGCTGGGGTCTTGAGGGCTCCGAGGTGCCGCTTGAGGAGGTGCTGCACCTGAAGACGGGCGTGAACTACATCGAGGACAACAACATGCTGGTGTCCGGCGAGTTCATCGACAAGCCCGACTTTGCCCAGTACAACAAGGTGGTCGTGCCCGCCGACGAGGCCTACGGCGCGAACTGCATCTGGGTCAACGGCACCGTCATCGTGGCCGAGGGCTACCCCACCGTGCTCAAGGCCGTTCAGGACCTGGGCTACAAGACGCTGGTGGTAGACACGTCCGAGTACCGCAAAATCGACGGCGGCCTGTCCTGCCTGAGCCTGCGCTTCTAATCGCGCGCATTTCACCTGGGGAAACTGATTTCCACGAAGCCCGCTGACGAAAGCTAGCGGGCTTTTTGCGCCGCGGGCCGACCGTGTCATGCATGTGGCACGCGATGGCATAGCCCCTGGGGCAAGTTTGCGCGTCACGCGCATGCGGCACATGGTCGGCGTAGCTGCGTGGCCACGGGGTCGCACAGCCGCAACCACGCGAACTCGCCCGCGCGAACGCAACCCGCAAGTTGACGATTTTGTGTACCCGACCGTCATCCGTTACTAAAACGTTACCATAGTCAACCCTTGCAACCGCAAGGCAACAACTGAAAACGCGCATGTCCCGCCCGGGGCAACCTGGGCGGGACATTTTTTGTCTCCAAAGCCCGGCCCGGGCGACAAGCGCGCCCGCAACCGCACAACCAGCAACGAAACGGAACCCATGCAGCACGACAAACTCAAGCCAATCCTGTTCAGCGTTATCAAACACACCGATAAAGAGGAGCTGCGCCGCCAAATCCCACGCGACATCGTGTCCGGCATCGTCGTAGCTATCGTGGCGCTGCCGCTTTCCATCGCGCTTGCCATCGCGTCAGGTGTCGGCCCTGAGCAGGGGCTTTACACCGCTATCGTCGCCGGCTTCCTCATTGCGCTGCTTGGCGGCAGCCGCGTGCAAATCTCTGGTCCCACCGCCGCGTTCGCCACCATCGTCGCCGGAATCGTTGCCACCGACGGCATCGACGGCCTTATCGCGGCGACCATCATCGCCGGCATTCTGCTGGCGCTCATGGGCCTGCTGAAGCTTGGCACGCTCATCCGCTTCGTGCCGTACACCATCACGACGGGCTTCACGGCCGGCATCGCCGTCACCATCGTGATTGGCCAGGTCAAAGACCTGCTTGGCCTCACGTACCCCGCCGGCACCACCACCATCGAAACCGCCGACAAGCTTGCCGCCATCGGCGCCAACATCGCCACCATCAACGGGCAGGCGCTGCTGGTCGGCGCCGTGTGCCTTGCCATCCTCATCGTGTGGCCGCGCGTGTCCCGCCGCATCCCCGGCTCACTTGTGGCCGTCATCGTCGGCGCGGCCATGGTTGGCGCCTTCAACCTGAACGTCAACACCATCGGTGACCTGTACACCATCAACGCCGGCCTTCCCACGCTTCACGTTCCCCAACTTGACCTGGGGATTTTCCGCGACGAACTCGCCAACGGCATCACCATCGCCATCCTGGCCGCCATCGAGTCGCTGCTGTCGTGCGTCGTCGCCGATTCCATGATCAGCTCGCACCACCGCTGCAACATGGAACTGGTGGCGCAAGGCGTCGGCAACATCGGTTCCGTGCTGTTCGGCGGCATCCCCGCCACCGGCGCCATCGCGCGCACGGCCGCCAACGTGAAAAGCGGCGGCCGCACGCCCATCGCCGGCATGGTGCACGCCGTCGTGCTGCTGGTAGTGCTGGTGTTCCTTATGCCCTACGCCGCGCTCATTCCCATGCCCACCATCGCGGCCATCCTGCTGCAAGTTGCCTACAACATGTCGGGGTGGCGCAATTTCGCGCACCTGTGCCGCACCGCGTCGCGCGGCGCAGTTGCCACACTGGTGCTCACGTTCGCGCTGACCATCGTGTTTGACCTGGTCACAGCCATTGCCGTGGGCATGCTGATCACCGTGGCGCTGTTCATGAAGATGGTCAGCGAAGAAACCGAAGTGAAAGGCTGGAAATACTACTGCGACGAGAACTCCGAGGTTACGCACCTGCGCGAGCTGCCGAAAAGCGTGCGCGTGTACGAGATCAACGGCCCGATGTTCTTCGGCATGACCGACCGCATCTCCGACATCTCGGTGAAGGATTTCACGAAATACCTGATCATCCGCATGCGCGGCGTGCCGTCGCTTGACGCAACGGGTATGAACGCGCTTGAGAATCTGTACGATTATTGCAGCGAAAACGGCGTTCGGCTCATTTTCAGCCACGCGAACGAGCAGCCGATGAAAACGATGCGCCGCGCCGGATTCGTCGACCTGATCGGCGAAGAGCACTTCCGCCCGAACATCGACGACGCCATCGCCCACGCCCGCGCGCTGCTTGAGGCCGAACGCGAGCAGAAGCAGGCCGCAAAGTCCGCCGCGTAACGGCAAGCGCAAGGGTGCAGGGGCCCACAATCGGCGTGAGCGGAACGTACCATCTGCCGCAGCACGGCAGATTGACGAGGGCGGGCAGAGCGATTACCTCTCGCTTGCCCGCCTCGTTGCCGCAGGTGAAACAGCATGAACGCCAGGGGGTCGATGCCAAAACGAGCTTCGCGCGAGTAGCCAACCCCCTTCGTTTCTCAACCTCGCGGGCTTCCTCCTCTCCCAAACCCCTCACGTCAAATCGCTCATTACTGCCCGCCAGCACGCGAAACCTTACCGCTCTGCTCGCGATGGGTAACGCGTTGGCAACCGTTTCGCGTCGCGGCGCCGAAGCCCGCAATCATCGCGTATAGTTCGCCCATGGAAGAAACCTTATGCGACATATCAGCGTTTAACCTGCACCGCACACCGCCGCAGGTGCTCGCGCTAATGCCCACAGTTCCCGCAGCTCAAACCGACAAAACCCGCAGCAGACTTAAGCGCCACCCCTTGGTGCAGCACGTGGTCGGGCCAACCATTCACCTTATGGTCACCGACCGCCGCAAGCGCTCGAGCGCAAAATGCATCCAGTCGCACCTTGCCTCCACCGAGCTTCCATTCGGCTGCGTTCAGACTACTGACCTTGGCATCAACGTTACATCGCCCCTGTTCACGCTGTTGCAGCTAGCGCAACATCTTTCGGAAGAGCACCTTGCAATGGCCATGTACGAGTTCTGCGGCACGTTTTCCGTGTTCAAACCCTCGACCGAAATCGAAGACCTGCTTGCCTCCGCGCAACAAGCCGGCACACTGCCGGCGAACAGCTGGCGGCGAGTCACCGGGCAAGACGGCAAACCCACCAGCCTTTGGCAACGCAGCCCGCTTATCAGCCTTGACGAGCTGCGCCAGTTCGCAGTGGCCACGAAGGGAATGCGCGGCAATCGACGCTTCGCAAAAGCGGCGAAAACCGTAACGGGCGCAACCGCCTCGCCCTTTGAGGCACAAACATCCATTTTGCTGGCCCAATCCCGCCGCAAAGGCGGCGAGGGCTTCCCGGCATTTACCAATAACCAGCGAATTGCGCTTTCCCCCGCCGCATCTATGCTGGCAAATCGCAGCACCTGCTATGCCGACCTGCTGTTTGAACAGCATAAAGGCAAGAAGCCGCTCATTATCGAGTGCCAGGGGCGCATCGCGCACGACAACACCGCGTCGGCAGTGTCCGACGCCAACCGCACCGTAGCCTTGCAGCACATGGGCTACGAAGTCGTGTTGCTTTCATACGAGCAGATTGCACTGGCCGATCGGTTCGACGCCGTCAAGCGGCTCTTAGCAAGCCACCTCGGCATCACCTACCGCCGCAAAACTAAAAACCTGTGCAAACGAGAGCACGACCTGCGCCGCAACATCTTCATCAACTGGGAAACACTAGCCGCGTAACCTCGCCAAGTTAGCGTTTATCTGCGCACGCCCGGCGCCCACACCGCCGGCAGGGAGCAACTCCCACCCCCCACCACGCCACAAACGAAAAGCACCCACGCTTTCGAAATCAAGACATCTCAAGCAGATATTCCAATAATGAGAATACGCAAAACGCCTAGTCAAAACGCTACCGAGCTATCCATCTTCTATTCCGTTGCCCTCGGTACCCCGGTCATCAGCAAGCTGGCAGCCCTGTCAACAATAATTCCAAGCCTATATAGCGCCACTTTGCCTTTTCCGTACCGCATTCAAGCGCGGAGACGCCAAACAAACCGCAACGTTCCCCCTCAATCGGCCCATTCCTCTCTATGTCAAATTCCCACCACTTTCCTTTCGTTCGCGAAGTGCGTAGGTATTTCAACCTCCGCTCGCGACACCCTTTTTCACGTCGCTGCCACCTGGCCTTTTCCCGCAAAGCAACCTTGCCAAACCTCTGTATATGCGCTTTCGCGAAATCCACCTACGCACTTCGCGTATCTTTTGATGCCCGGAGTGCACCCGATCACCTTTCGCGCTCCATCAACCCCAGGCAACGCCGTCGGTAGCACGCGGATAAGGCCCTGGCTAACACGATTCTCCATTTGCCCGCTCGGCAAAAAGCGCGATAATCAACCAAAGAAAGGGGCCTATCATGAATGAGTGCGAATATGAAGCAGCGGCACGCTACTGGACTAGCAAGGAAAACGATGCGACGCGTATGCCGGGTGAACAGCTCAAAGAGGCGATTGACGACTTTCTAACCTCGCATAACACCTGTGCGCTCGCCTGCGCCTCGGGCGATTTTGTGCGATGCACACCGCTTGAGTACGCCTATCGCGAGGGCGCTATTTGGATCTTTTCGGAAGGCGGTCTGAAATTCGCGGCACTCGAGCACAACAAGAACGTGTGCCTTGCTATCTACGAGCCGTATGCCGGATTCGGAACGCTTGCAAGTGCCCAGGTCACTGGCGTTGCGAAAATCGTCGACCCCGACAGCGCAGAGTTCGCCGACGCCGCCAGCGCGAAAGGCATCAAGCCTGCCATGCTCGACAAAATCAAAACTATGCTGCACCTAATTAAGGTCACGCCCACCAGCATCGATTACCTGGCCAGCAGCCTTAAGGAGCTGGGCTTCGATTCGCGGCAGCACCTCGACTGCTAGCTGGTACTGCTCGGCCAATCGCTCGCTACTGTTGCGCGCGATTGGCCGCGCGTGTACAAAACCGGTAAGCGACGAAGAGAAGCTTTGTCGCAACCAATTTCAAGGGGATGTCTATTTGGTCCTTGTTCTTTAGAGAACGCTAAGCAAATAGCCTGGTCAGAAGGCTGCGATAAGCAGGCCTAAGGTTTTTGCGGCGTTCTTTTGACCCCTATGTCAAAACCAAGCTATCAGCCAATGAGAACAGGACACCATCATGCATTTCCCAAAAGCGAACAGCTTCGAGTCTGCAATCGTGCAATCTAAAATCATGGGTCCCAACCCGCTAAAGCTCTGCGAGGAGCTGCTCCTTGAAGCAGACCTCCCTGCAGGCAGCCGCATTTGCGACCTCGGGTCGGGCACCGGCATTACCAGCGTTATGCTTGCGCGTGAATACGGCCTGGATACCTATGCCGTTGATCTGTGGAGCGACCCTGCGGAAAATCGCGCGTTTTTCCGCAACATGCAGGTTCCTGACCAGCTGATACATACCGTGAAGGCCGACGCGACGCAGAGGCTGCCGTTCTCGCACGGCTTCTTCGATGCCGTGGTGAGCATCGACTCCTACAACTACTACGGTCGCGATGCGCACTACCTCGGCGAAAAGCTGCTGCCCTACGTGAAGCAAGGTGGCATGCTGTACCTGTCTATCCCCGACATGGTGCGCGATTGCCATGACGATTTGCCTGCATGCCTGCTTGAATCTTGGACACCTGAGCAGCTTGCATACATGCACGATATCCCCTGGTGGCGGAGCATGATTGGGCAAACCCCCGGCGTGCAGATCGTCGATATGCATCCTATGACATCTACGGAAGAAGCCTGGGCCGATTGGGTCGCCTGCGACAGCCCCTATGCAGCAGGCGATCGCGCAGCCGTTAAGGCCGGCGCGCTCGAGCACCTCAACACCATCGCGATAACGCTTCGCAAGCAATAGGGGCAAGTGGGCCGGTAGGTTTTCCTGCCGGCCCACTTTTTTCATGCTGCGCATTTTGAGAAATGCGGTTTCGTAGCAGTTTAGCTACGTTGAACCCCGACGGCGGTAGCCATCGCGGCGAAATTCGTCGTGCCGGCACCCATCGATCTTGCCATTTGCCCTCGAGACAACTTGGATGCAACAAAACATACGTGAAGTGCGTAGGTCGCGAAAGGGAGAGCGCGCCGACCACCGCACTTCGACGCCAAAACCGCAGGGAAACCGCCCTTCGTGCCGAAATCTCCGAATGAACCTACGCACATGGCGCCCGTTCGAAACAAGCCGACCAAAATCTTGATGCCGAACGAGGTTTACCTACGCACTTGACGCACGTTCGAAACGAAGTCTTTACCTTACAGGGATTACAATGGTTTTTGCAGGCAAACCGCCGCTGCCACCCAACTGCTCTGCGCTCAAGCGTGGGTTCGCAGCAGCGAAGCAACCCGCCCCAAAGCGAAATTATCGACCTATCGGCGAAAGAGAGCATCTGCGCCGGAAACGCTCAAATGCAAGCGCTCAGCAAAAGGAGAACCATGGACGCGAAAACTGCACGCATAGGATTCATTGGGTTTGGAAATATGGCCCAGGCAATGGCGAAAGGCCTGGTAGAGCATGCGAATGTTGCAGGCAATCGCATCACCGCCTGCGCCGCGCATTACGACAAGCTTCAGGCCAGCTGCGCCGCGCTGGGCGCGACGCCGGTGCACACCGCAGCCGAAGTCGCCGAAGCAAGCGATCTGGTCATCGTTGCCGTGAAGCCGCACATGGTTGCCGACGTGCTTGCACCGGCGCGCGAAGCGCTTGCGGGAAAGGCCGTGGTCTCGGTTGCCGCCGGGCTGCTGTTCGACTTCTACGACGAGCTGCTCGGGCAAGAAAGCCACCACCTGTCCACCATCCCGAACACGCCCATTGCCGTTGGCTGCGGCGTAATCGCCTGCGAGCAAAAACACTCGATGACCTGCGACGAATGGGACACGTTCACGCAGCTGTTCAGCCCGATCGCGCTCATCGAGCCTGTGGCGGGAAACCTGCTGTCCACTGCATCGGCCGTTGCCGGGTGCGGGCCGGCCTTTGCCGCCATGTTCCTGGAGTCGCTTGCCGACGGCGCCGTGAAGAACGGCCTGCCACGCGCCACCGCGTACCGCTTGGCCGCGCAGATGATGGCCGGCACCGCACAGCTGCACCTGGCAGAGGGCACGCACCCCGGCGCCATGAAGGACGCCGTCTGCTCGCCGGGCGGCACCACCATCAAGGGCGTCGCCGCTCTGGAGGCGGCTGGCCTGCGCAACGCCGTGATCAGCGCCGTAGATGCCACGCTGCAGTAAAAGCAAGCGCGACCTGCGAAAACGAAGATACCAACAAGCGCAACCGTAAAGACCGGTTCAAACCGCAACAGGCGCCCTGGCAGCCGCACGCATTACCCTTAAGCCACCGCACAAACCGCAAAACATTTCGGTTTCGTTTCGGTCTACATGCACCCCACGCAACAGCACAAGCAGGGGTAAAATAAGCACGTTTGTATATTGAATCCGTTCGTGCGCGAAGCACCAAGCCGGACAACCAACCGGCAGGCTGTGCGCGGCCGAAGGCGCCACAACCTGGCCAAACACCAGCGCCGCTACGCTATGCCCACCAAGGCACGTGCGCGAGCAACAAGCAAAGGAGCAACCCCA
>OLRT01002946.1_pt1 | contig 10093 bp, 7 predicted proteins | sample 1672021 | NCBI WGS metagenome assembly OLRT01 (sample SAMEA3136637, study PRJEB25190) | human gut metagenome | reverse complement strand
GGCACCTGCGGCAGCAGATACGATCTGCCAGAACTTAAAAGATTTCGGGCGCAGGCCAGAGGACTATGATCACATTATTACCGGGGATCTAGGCAGTGTTGGAAGGGAGATCCTGATCGATCTTTTGAAAAAAGAAGGATACGATATCAGTGAGATGCATTTAGACTGCGGTATGCTGATCTATGAGAGCAAAGCGCAGGGAACCGGGGCAGGAGGTTCCGGATGCGGGTGTTCTGCCGTAACACTTGCCGGGCATTTTTTAAAACAGGTCGAGCAGGGAAAATTACAGCGTATCCTGTTTGTGCCGACCGGGGCACTTCTTTCCACGGTGTCTTTTAATGAAGGAAAAACGGTGCCAGGGATTGCACATGGAGTCGTGATCGAACATGCAGATTAAAAGAGAGAAAGAGGTGTAGAATTATGGATTATATCAATGCATTCTGGGTTGGAGGGGCAATCTGTGCACTGGTGCAGATCTTAATGGAAAAAACAAAGATGCTTCCCGGAAGGATCATGGTGATGTTAGTGTGTCTTGGCGCACTGCTTGGGGCACTTGGGATCTACCAGCCGTTTATTGAATTTGCGGGAGCCGGGGCAAGTGTGCCGCTGCTTGGATTTGGAAATACCCTGTTTAAGGGAGTGAAAGAAGCGGTGGACGAGTATGGATTTTTAGGAATTTTTTTAGGTGGACTAAAAGCAAGTGCCGCTGGTATTTCAGCGGCACTGATCTTCGCATATCTGGCAAGTATTATTTTTCAGCCTAAGATGAAGAAATAGATATTATAAATATTTTTTGATCTCTTCGATCAATGCGGCATATTCCTCATCGGAAAGAAATTTTTCGCCCGGATTCATGGCAAAAGTGCCGCCCCACTCGTAACCGTCTGTATATTTTGGAACGAGATGGAAGTGGAGATGATGGCCGGTATCACCGTAAGCACCGTAGTTGACTTTCTGCGGATGAAATGCCTTGTGAAGTGCTTCTGCCACATTTTTACGCATCTGCTCAATATGAGGTGCCATCTTCGGCTTCTGCGCAATGATCGTGGCATCTATATTTCCTATCTCGTAATGATGCTCTCTCAAAAGCTTCGTTACATGCTCCAGTAACAGAATACTGGAAATTCCTTTATATGCAGGGTCTGTATCCGGAAAATGTTTCCCGATATCTCCCAGCGCAGCTGCTCCCAGAAGTGCATCCATTACTGCATGGATCAGCACATCCGCATCTGAATGTCCCAGGAGTCCCTTTTCCCAGTTAATCTTTACGCCGCCCAGGATCAAATCTCTGCCTTCTGTCAGTCTGTGTACATCATATCCCATTCCAACACGCATCATATTATTCTCCTCTGATTTCCAGCATTTTGCTGATTCTCAATAAACTTAATCTTCTCCTTATATAAGGAGCAAGTCGGAGGCTTGGCAGAACAGCTGCTTCATCAAGTCCGATATCATAGACTGTCTTCGCACATCCTGCTTTCTCCAGCAGATGAAACATATCCTGCTCATTGGGAAGTTCGTCAATGATCTCTGCGATCCCATCCAGACACTCTTCCAGATGTTTCGGAGAAATGGACTCCAGCAGTTCCGGCTCATTTTCTTTCTTTATCTCCTCCAGAACCCCTTTCTTTCCGAAGGTTTCTTCCAGGAGTTTCTCATCTTCATTTTTATACGGTTTCACGTGACAACGTCCCTGTGTGATGGCTGCTGCGATACGCTTGTATTCTTCCAGTACAAGAAGTGTAGCTACAGAAACTTTATCACCGTGGAGTGCATCCAGAGGGCCATTGATCACTTCCATGTCCCATAAATGTGTAACATGGTGTTCTGCGCAAGACGCTGGTCTTGAACTGCCAATCATCTGCATGGCAAGTCCGGAAAGGATCAGTGCGTACATAAGCTGTTCACATTCATCTTCCTCTCCCTCTGTAATATCCTGAATGGAAGATCTGACAGTTTTCAGTGCTTTCTCCTCCAGTTTTACTGTCTCACGGCATAAATATTCTCCGGTGACCAGGCTGGCGATCTTCCAGTCTGCAAGGCAGATATATTTTCCCATCAGATCTGAAATCCCCGCTGCCGTAAGACGCTGGGGTGCTTTTGAAAAAATATCTGTATCTGCGTATACACAGATGGGAGCTACGGACGACACTGTCTTCTTCACTCCATCTGAGATCATCGTCGCTACTGTTGTTACAAATCCATCTCCACTTGCTGCGGTAGGCACCGAAATGAAAGGTATTTTATATGTGTACGCAACATAACGGCTGATATCATGGATCGTACCTGCCCCTACTGCAAGGATCAGATCGATATCCTCCTCCATGTTATTCTCCACAATCCGTATCGCCTGTCTGTCTGCCTGAAGCCCCTCTGCATCCAGGACCAGTACCTGGCATCTGTCATAGATATCCTCCATGAGTTCCTCTGTTGCTGCATAGGTATTGGTGTCGCAGATGACCAGCGGAGATATGTATTCTCTGAGCATCCCCTCTGACATCTCTTCTTCAAGCTTCTCTACAGCTCCGGCTTCTATCAAAATCTCTTTCACTGCAATCTGGTGTTCCCTGCCGCAGCTGCAAGGTCGGGCAAAATCGTCCGCATCAACTCGCATTTAGTTTTCTCCTCCTGACTTATTTCCACAGCCTTCATCCCGGCTGTATAAGATACATTTTATTACTGTTTCCCTTCTGCCTTCTGACAGGTACAGTACAAACAGTATACAGTTCGTTGGTATTATACATGATTTCCCATTAAAAATCAATTTGTGGCTGCATGGAATTATCCCTGTAAATTAAGATAATTATAGACCATTCTGGACAGATTTTGAATATTGGTAACTGCTGTGCCTTCCGGACAGTTTTCAGACATGATACACAGGATATATGTCGTCTTTTCTCCGTATACGATTGCAATGTCATGCTGATCCTGATCGGTCTCTCCCGTTTTATTGGCTGACCGGATTCCTGACGGCAGTCCCTGGGGAATCTTCCACACTTCCTCCTGATTGGAAAGAAGGTTCAGCATCTCCCCGGAAGCCTCTTTGCTGACACATTCTTCTTTATACATTTTCTCCAGAAGTGTACCGCAGTCCTTTACAGATGTGGTGCTTCTTCCTCCCAGACTCTCCTTGGCAGAGGCAGATGGATGCAGGGTATGCTGTACAGTAGTTTCCGTATATCCCTCTTTTTTCAGCCATTCATTGATCAGCTCTGCGCCTTTTTTGAAGTCCAGCGCATCTGTCTGAAGTTTTACCAGTTCATTATGAGATTCATTATCGCTGACTGTGATCATATTCCAGAGAAGATCGTTTACTTTCACATCAATCGTCTTTTCGTCTGTGATATTCAGCTTCCTTCCTTCATCTTTCTTTACCTGATCCAGATTCTCATAGGTTTCTGCCATGACAAAAGCCTTGATCAGACTTGCAGAATACAGCGGCTGGTCATTGATCACCACCTCTTTATTCTTATCCAGGTCCTTTACATAAATGCTCCAGGTTCCCGTATAATCAGAGATCATTTTCTCAAGCTGGGGCTTCAGGTTCTCAATTCCCATTTCATCCAGATTAACCACCTTACCTGTTTCGTCCACCTCAAATCCATCCACAGTAGTGGTGCTTTCCTGAAGCAGTGCACCATTCGTCCCGCCGAAATAATAGCTTCCGTCGAAATGCTGTGTATAACAGTCCATCTCCAGATAATGGATTCCCGGATCCATTACCATCTTCCCTGTTTCATCGAAATAGTAATATCCGTTCAAAGAAGTCCCGTCCAGAATCAGATTGTCAATATACCGTACCTGCGGTGCTGCGCTGAGCTTTCCCAAATTGTTGACAAAGTAAAAACCGTCCAGCTTTTCCTCTTCCTGATTTTCATAAGCCTGAACACTTTTCAGATGCTCCATGTGGGAACTGCAAGCCTTGAATTTGCCATCTGCATCATGGTAATAGTAACCGTTAAACACCGTTCCATCTATTTCAAAATCATCAAAATAATGAATTTCTGCTGTTGTGCTTCTGCCCCCATTAACATCCAGACAGTAGAAGCCATCACTTTTCATCATATATTTTCCGCTGCCGTCTTCTATTGGCTGGATCTGTGCCTGTTCTGTTACTGAAGACATGCTCTGCTGTGCTGCCTGGACACTGACACACGATATTCCAGCCAAAATCAACGTCCCCACTGGCACCACTGGCATTCTTTTGTGTTTCATGGAATCCTCCTTTTTTCTGATGGAGAAAAGTATACCTGTTTTTTGCAGGAACCGCAACGATTTTCTTTATTTTCCAGCCTGGCTGCCACTTCTTTCCCAGAACTGTTTCAGCTCACTTTCCACAGTTCTCAGGGTGCAGTTTCTGCGGTCAGACCACTCTGCCGGAAACAGTCTGCTGTATTCCCTGTCCCGGAACCGTTCATCCAGAAGCAAAATCGCGCCTATATCCTCCTGCGTTCGGATCACTCTTCCTGCCGACTGCAGCACTTTGTTCATGCCTGGATAACGATACGCATAGTCAAAACCATCCGTTCCTTTTCTGTCATAATACTGTCTGAGGATTTCCCTCTGGATTCCGATCTGGGGAAGTCCTGTTCCCACAATGATGGCACCGATCAGCTTCTCTCCCATCAGATCGATCCCTTCGGAAAAAATTCCTCCCATTACACAGAATCCCACCAGCGTTCCCTCTGACCGGGCAAACTCCTCCAGAAATTCTTCTTTTTCCTTTTCATTCATGCCTGAACTCTGGGTAATGCAGTGCACCCACTCTGCCGAAAACTCATTCTCATACACTTCACGGACATCCTCCATGAATTTGTACGAGGGAAAAAATACCATATAATTTCCCCTTTTAGCCCAGACCATTCTGGCAATATACGAGGCGATCCTGCGGTATTCTTCGTATCCTCTTCTGGTATACCGGCTGCTTACATCACAGCCTGTGAGAATGCACCGTTTTTCCTGCTGAAAAGGGGAGGGGATATAGATCCCGTAATCATCTTTTCTGGAACTCAGGAGGGTTTTGTAATAATCCATAGGAAGAAGGGTTGCAGAAAAAAACACAGCGCTTTTCCCTTTTTCCAGGCATCTGCCAAGATTTTCTGCAGGATTCACACAGAAAAGTCTCATACATACCTTATCCTGCTCATCCTTCTCTGTATATACTACATAATTCTCATCCAGCAGCTCCTCAATATTCAGAAAATCCCTTACACAAAAATAAAATTCCAGCAGAGTTTCCGGCAGCTCTTCTCCGTGAAGTTCTTCCAGAAGTTTATCCATCTCCCCCATCACCTGAAGCATACTTAAGGAGACTGCCCCGGGATTCTCCAGGATCTTGTATCCTTCACATTCTTTTTCCAGTGCAAGGAGCTGTCTGTTTACCTTTTCCAGTGCTCTCACCAGACCTTTGCTGTATCCTGCTGCCAGCTTTTTTGCCTCCAGCACATCTGATCTGGATACCATGGCACTATACATTTCTCTGCCCCTGTCCACCAGATTATGTGCCTCATCGATCAGGAAAATATACTTTCCGGAAGTCCCTTCTCCGAAAAAGCGTTTCAGGTATACATTGGGATCAAATACATAATTGTAATCACAGATCACACTGTCCGTCCAGACTGCCAGATCCAGGCACAGTTCAAAAGGGCAGACCTGCCACTTCTGTGCAGCTGCCAGAAGTGTTTCCCTGTCATATCTGTCAGCCCCCGTCCACAATTCATACACAGCATTATTGATCCTGTCGAAGTGTCCTCTGGCATAGAGACATTTCTCAGGATTACATTCCGGTTTCTCACAGAAGCATAATTTCTCTTTCGCCGTGATTGTAATAACTTTAAATTTCAGCCCATGCCTGCTCAATATCTGAAAAGCTTCCTCTGCCACTGTCCTGGTGATGGTTTTCGCTGTGAGATAAAAAATATTTTCGCCAAGACCTTCTCCCACAGCCCTCACTGCCGGAAATATGGTCGACATGGTTTTTCCTACTCCTGTAGGTGCCTGAATAAAGATCTGTTTTCCTGCAGATATGCTGTGGTAGACACTGGTAACGATCTTTCGCTGGCCTTCTCTGTAGGCAAACGGAAACTCCAGCCCTTCCATGGAGCTGTTTCTTTCTTTTTTCCATGCGATCTGATAGGCAATCCACTTGTGATAAGCATCCAGCAATCCCTGATACCAGTCTCTTAATTCTTCTGCTGTATAGATCTCCCGGAAACGGCGGATCTCTTCTGTATCCAGATTTCCATAGGTCATCTGTACACCTGCACGTTCCAGTCCCTGCTCCCTGGCGCAGATCCACGCATAGCACTTCGCCTGGGCTTTATGCACAGCTACAGGTTCTTCCATTTTTTCTATATCTGCATAGACTCCTTTGATCTCGTCGATCCAGACCTGGTCATCCTCTGTGAATATTCCATCTGCCCGCCCCTCTACGATAATGCGGACATCCTCGTATTCACTTTCCAATTTCATGGAAACTTCAGCTCTGTATTCACTGCCCATCCGGCTTTGTATTTTTCTGTGAAGCCTGCTGCCTTTTAACATGGCTTCTTTATCCCCGGCACCTCTCCGGTTGTCAAGATCCCCGCTTCTCAATATAAATTCCACCAGATTCCTGACGGAAATACGGACCGCCAGTTTCTCCATATTCCTTCTGCCTCCAATTAATCTTTCTGCTTTTCCCACTGATTCACCCTACATTATAGCACAGAAGCATCTGTTCTGTAAAAGGTGACCTGTCCATATCTGTATATGCAAAACCAGCAGGAATATTTTTCTTACTCCTGCTGGTTCTCTGTTTCATTTATTCTCTGTTTTTCTGCCGGATGTATTTCTACATCAGATCTGAGTAAGTACAAAGATATCATAAATTGCTTTTACAGCAGTTTCGAAATCTCTGTTCTCAACACCGATGATGATATTCAGCTCACTGGATCCCTGGTCGATCATCTTAACGTTTACATTTGCATGAGCAAGTGCAGAGAAGATTCTGCCTGCTGTACCTCTCTGGGATTTCATGCCGCGTCCTACAACTGCGATCAGTGCAAGGTCAGATTCCATTTCTACGAAATCCGGCTGTACTGCACGGTGGATTCCTGCGATTACCTGTTGTTCTTTTTCTTCAAATTCATCCTGATGTACATATACAGTCAATGTATCGATTCCGGATGGGATATGCTCAAAGCTGATTCCCTGGTCTTCGAATACCTGCAGAACTTTACGTCCGAAACCAACTTCACTGTTCATCATGGATTTCTCAATATTGATGGAGCAGAAACCTTTCTTTCCTGCAATACCGGTAATTGTATATTTCGGTTTCTTGCATGTGCTCTCTACGATGAAAGTACCTTTATCTTCCGGTTTATTTGTATTCTTGATGTTGATCGGGATTCCCTCTTTACGAACAGGGAAGATCGCATCTTCATGAAGAACAGTTGCACCCATGTAAGAAAGCTCACGAAGTTCTCTGTATGTGATCGTCTCGATCACAGCCGGATTCTCTACGATTCTCGGGTCTGTTACAAGGAAACCGGAAACGTCTGTCCAGTTCTCATAGAGATCTGCTTTGATTGCTTTTGCAACAAGAGAACCTGTTACATCAGAACCACCTCTGGAGAATGTCTTAACGGTTCCGTCTTCATATGCACCGTAGAATCCCGGGATTACGGCACGTTCACATTTGGCAAGTCTCTTGGAAAGAAGCTTGTCTGTTTTGTCTGCATCAAAGTTTCCGTTCTTATCGAAACGGATCACGGTTGCTGCGTCTACAAATTCATAGCCAAGGTAAGCTGCCATTACTTTACCATTGAGGAACTCGCCTCTGGATGCAGCATAGTCAGAACCTGCCTGCGCTTTGAAATCTTTTTCAATCTGTGCAAATTCTTCCTCTAAAGAAAGGTCCAGTTTCAGGCCACGGATGATCTCGTAGTATCTCTCTTTGATCTCCTGTAAAACAGATCCGAAATCTTCGCCCTGTACTGCGATGTTATAGCATTTATAAAGTAAATCGGTAACTTTGGTATCTCCGTCAAATCTCTTTCCAGGTGCGGACGGAACCACGTAACGTCTGCTCTCATCACTTCTGATGATCTCTCCTACTTTCTCAAACTGCTGTGCATTTGCCAGAGAACTTCCTCCGAATTTAACAATTTTCTTCATCTTTCCTGCTCCTCATATGTCACTTAGTATTTTCAGTCAGGTTTCCTTCCTGCCTTACTGTCAGTCCCCGATCAGTCCCTTTCCCGCCCTTAGTATTCTTACCGGTCAGGTTCCTCTCAGTAAACTGTTAGTCTCTGTCACTCTACTAACATAAAGTCTGTTTAATATTTTATTGAATAAAACGGAATTTTGCAAGCTTTTCTTACAGAAATATCTGAAAATAGTTATTTTTCACAATCTGCGGCAGATTCTTGCTGTTTTTTTACAAAATCTGTTACATCATGAACTCGCAGAGTATCCCCGTTTACGCGGAAATGGATGTCCTTGTCCCCAAAGGGCATTCCATAGGAGCGTTCCGGATCATTCTGGTAGGCAGGGCGTGGGTCGTCTGCAAGTACCGCCATTAATGCTTCGCGGCTTTCCGGCGGGATTTTTTCCAGAAGATGGGGTGGAAATTCTACGTTCAGATGATAGTCTCTGACAAATTCAGCAAAGCTTCCCGTGGCTTCAGGATGACAGTCTGCATAGGGAATATATGGTTTAATATCAAAAATCGGCGTGCCATTCATCAGGTCTGCACCCTCTACAAAGATCACCGGGCTGTCTGGCTCATCCAGAGATACTTTTGTAAGTTTCACGCAAGATAAACCTATGGAATTTGGACGGAATGGAGATCTGGTGGCAAAAACGCCTTTTCTCACATTTCCACCAAGCCTGGGCGGACGGACAGTCGGTGACCACTTTGTTCGTTTTGCCTCTGAAAACTCCCAGATTAACCAGATGTGACTAAACTCTTCCAGTCCCCGGCAGGCATCCGCATTGCGGTATTCCGGTTCAAATATAATTCTCGCTTTCAAAGCTTCTACCCGGCCGCTCTGTCTGGGGATTCCGAATTTGGTTGGAAAGTCATTTTCTATATGTGCGATCGGCTTCATATACTTCTTCTCCTTTTTCAGAAAACAATAGCCCGGAAAATTGCTCTCCGGGCTATTCATGTTAATTCTTCTGTGCGAAATATTCTTTCGTAAGTGTAATGGCGGTTCCTGAAAGTAAGAACACACCAATCAGGTTCGGGATTGCCATGAGGCCGTTGAAGGTCTCGGCGATGCTCCAGAGGAGTCCCAGGTCTACAGTTGCACCAAGGATCGCTACTAAGGAATACGCGATCATAAACGGGCGGATAACTTTGGCAGAGAATAAGAATTCAATGCATCGTGCTCCGTAAAGTCCCCATCCGATAATAGTTGAGAATGCGAAACAGCACATCGCAACTGCTGTGAAGATGGATATCCAGCTTCCGTATGTAGAAGTAAATCCGGAAATTGTAAGCTCTGCTCCTGCTGCTGCACCGTAATTTATCGGCACACCGCTTACAAGGATGACAAGTGCTGTCAGAGTACAGATCACGATGGTATCTGCAAATACTTCGAAGATACCAAACATACCCTGTTTTACAGGTTTGCTTGTATCCGCACACGCATGAGCGATAGAACCTGTACCAAGTCCGGCTTCGTTTGAGAAGATACCACGGGAAACACCTTTCTTCATACTGAGGAAAAAGCTTCCGATCACACCGCCGGTCACTGCTGACGGATTGAATGCTCCGTAAACAATATCATGGAATACTGCCGGAACTCTGCCGATATTTAAAATAACAACACCGATTGCAAGCACGATATAAAACAGTGCCATAAATGGAACCAGTTTCTCGGAAACACTTCCAATTCTCTTAATGCCGCCAAGAAGCACCATACCTACCAGTAAAGTGATCACGATTCCAAGGATCAGATTCAGTGTGCCTGTAGAAGAATCAGAAATTACGTTAAAGTTTATAAGCGCTGTATCAATTGCTGTTGTAATAGTATTTACCTGAGTAGCATTACCTGTTCCAAATACAGTCAGTACACCGAATGCAGAATAAAGAACTGCAAGAAAT
>OLRT01002935.1_pt1 | contig 10138 bp, 8 predicted proteins | sample 1672021 | NCBI WGS metagenome assembly OLRT01 (sample SAMEA3136637, study PRJEB25190) | human gut metagenome | reverse complement strand
GCATCTGCCGCACCTCGCTCACCGTATCGGCACTTAGAATTATGCGGTATTGCCCTTATTCATCCGCCCCTTTTTCCGTTCTCCCCTCTCCTATTTTTCTTCATCCATCCGTTTTGTTTTCCTGCATTCCGCTTATCCGCTCATCTTCTCTTCCAGCAAACCTGCAACAAAAAACGCGCCCACCAAGCAGGGGGGCGCGGAAAAAGCGCTTATAGGATATTTTAGTAACGGGCAGGGTCAGAGGAAAGATACTTTTTGACCATCAGGGCTACCTTGAACACAATCGCATCGTCAAACTTGCGCAGATCCAGGCCGGTCAGCTTCTTGATCTTTTCCAGACGGTAAACCAGCGTGTTGCGGTGCACAAACAGACCGCGGCTGGTTTCGGAAACGTTCAGGTTGTTCTCAAAAAAGCGCTGGATGGTGAACAGCGTTTCAGAGTCCAGCGAATCAATGCTGTCCTGCTTGAATACTTCGCGCAGGAATGCTTCGCACAGGGTGGTAGGCAGCTGATAAATCAGGCGGGCAATGCCCAGGTGATCATAGCTGATGACCTGCTTTTCGGTATCAAATACCTTACCAACTTCCATGGCGATCTGCGCCTCCTTAAAGGAGGAGGCCAGATCCTTGATGTTGTTGATGGGGGTGCCGATGCCGACAACTGCCTTGATATAATGTTCGCCCTGCAGGGTATCCACAATGGAAGCCGCCAGCTTTTCCATATCGCGGGTATTGTTATCAGGGCGGATTTCTTTCACCAGCACGGTATCTGTTTCGCTGATGTTGAACACGAAGTCTTTCTGTTTATCCGGGAACAGGCTGCTGACCACATCATAAGCGGAAATATCATTGCCGGAGGTAACGCGGATCAACAGAACCACGCGCTGCACATCCGAAACAAAGTGCAGCTCCCGCGCTTTGGCGTAAATATCACCGGGCAGGATATTATCCAGCACCACATTCTTGATGAAATTGGTTTTATCAAACTTTTCATCGTGGTACTGCTTGATGCTCTGCAGGCTGATGGACAGCAGCGAAGCAAACTGGGCGGCAGTGGGATCGTTGCCTTCCACAAACACAGCATAATCGTTATGTTTTGCGTTGGAGAACTGGTGGTAGGCATAACCGTCCTTTTCAAAGGCATCCCCGGCCGTCAGGCGGGCAACAGCAAAGCCTTCCCGCATTTCGCCGATCTGCCCCAGCTCGGAGCAGGCGATGACGGCTCCCGTTTCGTCCACCACGCCTACCACGCGGTCGATCGCGTCCTTCATCTGGTAGACCACGTTCTGGAATACCCTGTTTGCCATAATACTGCCTCTCCTTCATGTTTATATGCAAATTGACAATGGCCGAACAGAAGCTCCCATCGGCTCATTGCTGTTATTTTGACACAAATAGATTTAACTACAATGTATATTTTACACAATCAGGTTGACTTTTGCAACATATTTCAACGAAAAACTCAATATTTTCTTGGTTAATTTGGATTTTTTAGCAAAATATGTTGGTTTTGCAGTGGTTTTCCATTTGGTCAAATTGCCAAAGCGGGGATTATTTCTGCTTTTTTTGGCTGTTTTCGGCCTGCTGCATGGCACCGGTGCCGCCTTCTACCACGCCGCGGCGCTGGAACACATAAGTAATGCTATGCAAAAAGATTTTTGCATCGTTCAGGAAAGTGATGTCAGCGGCATACTCACCGTCATAGCGGGCTTTCACATCAATCGGCAGCTCATCGCGGCCATTGATCTGGGCCAGACCGGTCAGACCGGGGCGGATGTCATTGGCGTGCACAGCATCGCGCGCGGCGATCAGGTCATACTGATTATACAGCGCCGGGCGCGGGCCGATGATGGACATCTGCCCTGCCACAATGTTATAGATCTGCGGCAGCTCATCCAGGCTGGTGCGGCGCAGGAAAGCCCCACTTTTGGTGATATAGCTGTCTGCGTTTTTCAGCAGGTGGGTGGGCACATCGTGGGGGGTATCCCCGCGCATGGTGCGGAACTTTAAGATATTAAAGCATTTTTTGCCGCGGCCAACCCGGCGCTGCTTAAAGAACACCGGTCCCGGCGAATCTTTTTTGATCCACAGGGCAATAATTCCCATTGGGATCGCCAGCACCACACAGGCTGCCAGCGACAAAATCAGGTCAAGCAAACGCTTGATGCAGGATTCATACATAAGTCAAGCCTCCTTGGGGAAGGTTTTGCGCCCGCAGGCCCCGCCAGGCCGCCGTCACTGGGCGTTCTGCTGGGTGGAATGCTGTTCATCCAGCGCCTTTTGCAGCTCTTCCTTATCAATGGTTTCAGTGTTGCCATGGGCGGCGCTTACGGTGTGGTCCTCGTTCACCACGCGGTTGGGGTGATAAGTGCCCACCATGCGCTGCAGGCTGAGCACCACGCCCTCGTCATTATGCTCCGCATCGTGACGCAGGTTCTGCAGCTCCTCATAGAATGCCGCCAGGTCAATCTGCATGGGCGGAGCAATAAAGATTTTATCGTGGGCGGTTTTGGTCATGCGGTCCTGCTCGGAATCCAGCATCAGCTCCTCGTACAGCTTTTCGCCGGGGCGCAGGCCCGTTACCTTGATTTCCATGTTTACGTTCGGCTCATAACCATAGAACCGGATCAGCCGGGTGGCCAGGTCCATGATTTTGACCGGCTCACCCATATCCAGCACATAGATGCTGCCGCTCTGGGCCAGACCGCCGGCCTGCAGCACCAGCTGGGCAGCTTCCGGGATCGTCATAAAGTAGCGCACGATGTCCGGGTGGGTGATGGTAACGGGGCCGCCGTTCTTGATCTGCTCTTCAAACAGCGGGATCACGCTGCCATGGCTGCCCAACACATTGCCAAAGCGCACGGCCATGCACTTCATGGAAGTGTTCTTAGCAAAGGTCTGGATCAGCATTTCGCAGATGCGTTTGGTACAGCCCATAACATTGGTAGGATTGACCGCCTTATCGGTCGAAAGCTGCACAAAGCGCTCCACCCCATGCTCCGCCGCGCTGGTCAGCAGGTTTTTGGTGCCGAACACGTTGTTTTTAACGGCTTCCGCCGGGCTTACTTCCATCAGCGGCACATGCTTGTGGGCAGCTGCATGGAACACAACGGATGGATGATAGGTTTCAAACACTTCATCCAGACGCTTGATATCGCGGATGGAGCCAATCAGCGTGACAACGTTGATATCTGCACCGTATTTATTGCGCAGCTCCATTTCCAGCTCGTAGGCGCAGTTTTCGTAAATATCGAAAATCAACAGCTGGCGCGGGCGGTAGCGCATGATCTGGCGGCACAGCTCACTGCCGATGGAGCCGCCGCCGCCCGTGACCAGAACCACCTTGTCATGCAGGTATTCCGAGATCTGGGCGCTGTTCAGCTGCACTTCATCGCGGGAAAGAAAGTCCGAGGTGTTCAGTTCACGCAGACCGGCCACCACCGGCTTGCCGTTGGCATCCACGGCCTGCGGGTCAGACAGCATCCGCACGCGGCAATGGGTGGAGTTGCACAAGTTGATCACTTCGTTCAGGCGCTCGCCTTTCAGCGTGGTGATGGCGATGATGATCTCCACAATATGGTACTTGCGCACCAATTCCGGGATATCCGAAATGGTGCCGCGCACCGGCACGCCCTGCACGCGCAGGCCTTTTTTGGTCAGGTCGTCATCCACGATCACGACCGGGTTGCCAAAGCTGGAGTTTTTGCTTTTGCACAGGTTGACCGCCCAGGCACCGGCGTTGCCAGCGCCGACGATCAGCAGCGGGGTTGCATCCCGCGGGGCGGCGTTGCTTTTTTGTTTGGCGCGGTTATCCTTGCGCAGGCGGGTGGCGGTGCGCACAAAGCGCCACAAAAAGCGCACGCCCGCAACGGCCGCCGTGTTGAACACCGCACCCAGAATCAGCACCGTACCGCTGATGGGGCGGGTGCGGAAGATCAGATCAAACAGCAGGATAAAACCCGTTGCCAGACCGGATAGACAGGTCAGGCGGGCAAGGTCCCGCATGCCGGCATACTCCCACATGATCTCATACAGGCCGCCAAACCAGAACACGACCATATAAATAACCAGCACATACGGCAGCATGGGAGCCATGGCACGGATCACTTCGGCCCGCAGCACCGCGGCGGGCACAATGGAATCCTCACCGTCAAACCGCAGCAGAATTGCCAGATAATAACAAAACACAATCAGCCCGCAGTCCAGCAGCATTAACAAAATGCGGCGCGGCAAGCCGTTGATGAGTTGCCTGTTTTTCTGTTTCATTGCACTATCTTCCTGTTTCTTCAATAATGTCGCAGCCGGCTGTCCCCTGCACAGCTGCCGCGCAGCGCCTGCGCCGCCCGCGGCCGTTCCTTCCAAAACCAAGGCGCAGCGGGCATTTTTCTATTTTCTCAAATCTTGTTTGATTTGTGGCAATACCGCATAATTCTAAGTGCCGATACGGCGAGCGAGGTGCGGCAGCTGTTAAGCCAAAAGCGCAGATAATACTTTGTGTATTATCGAGTATTTTGGCAACGCAGATGCCGTGCCGCAGCCGCCGGAGCGGTGCTTGAGCCGTTAGGCGGGAATTGTGCGGTATTGCCTTGTGTTCTATGGCTTATAATTTGATAATCAAAGTAAAAAAACAAAAGTAATTGTCAGAACATCTTGCAGCATTATGGGCAAAGCAAGTTATTCTACCACATTTTCGCCACTCCGGGCAACTGTATTTGTATAATTTCTGTTATTATAACACAAATTTACTCCGTTTGTCCTGCTTCCGGCAGGGCAAACGGAGTAAAAAGTGCACAAAATGCAGCGTTTAATTTTGTCAGGCCAGCAGCATTGCTTCAGCTCACGCAAGATTTATTCAACCGTAACGCTCTTGGCAAGGTTGCGGGGTTTATCCACATCCAGGCCCTTGGCGCAGCTGACATAGTATGCCAGCAGCTGCAGCGGCACCACCGAAAGGCTGGTGGCAAAGTGCGGGTCTGTTTTGGGCACATATACGGTAAAGTTGGCGGTATCTTCAATGCTGTAGTTGCCGTAAGTGGTCAGGCCCATGATATAGGCGCCGCGGCTCTTGGCTTCCACCAGGTTAGATACCATCTTCTCGTACAGGTCCGGCTGGGTCAGCACACCCACCACCAACATGTTCTTCTCGATCAGGGAGATCGGGCCGTGCTTCATCTCACCCGCAGCGAAAGCCTCCGAGTGGATATAGCTGATTTCCTTGAACTTCAGGCTGCCTTCCAGCGCCACGGCGTAATCCAGCCCGCGGCCGATGAAGAAAGCGTCCTTTGCGGAAGCATACTTGGAAGCAAACCACTGGATGCGCTCGTTATCCGTCAGCGTCTTGGCGATCTTATCCGGCAGGATTTGCAGCTCGGCCACCAGCTCGGCGTATTTTTCTTCCTCAATCTTGCCGCGCACACGGGCAAACTCAACAGCCAGCAGGTAGCAGGCCGCCAGTTGGGTGCTGTATGCCTTGGTGGTGGCAACGGCAATTTCCGGCCCGGCCCAGGTGTACAGGGTTGCATCGGCCTCACGCGCAATGGAAGAGCCCACCACGTTCACAATGCCGATGGTGCGCACGCCGCGCTCCTTACATTCGCGCAGGGCAGCCAGGGTATCAGCGGTTTCGCCGCTCTGGCTGATAATGACCGCCATGGAATCCGGCTCCAGCACGGGGTCACGGTAGCGGAACTCGCTGGCCACATCCACTTCCACCGGCAGGCGGGCCAGGCTTTCAAACACATAACGTGCCGCAACGCCCACATGGTAGGCGGAGCCGCAGCCAATGATATAGATGCGGCGCACATTTTTGATGGCTTCTTCATCCAGGCCCAGCTCGCTCAGATCAATGCGGCCATCCTTGATGCGGGGGCTGAGGGTATCCCGCACAGCGGTGGGCTGTTCGTGGATCTCCTTCATCATAAAGTGCTCGTAACCGCCTTTTTCGGCGGCTTCGGCATCCCACTCGATGGTGCTGGCTTCTTTTTCAACTGGTTCTTTATCAATGTTGAAAAACTCAATACTGTCCGGGGTCAGGCGGGCGATTTCCAGGTTATCAATGTAATACACCGTGCGGGTATATTTCAGCAGAGCCGGAACGTCCGATGCGATCAGACTGCCGTTTTCGGCCTTGCCGACAATCAACGGGCTGTCTTTCCGCACTGCGTATACCACGCCGGGCTGGTCTGCAAACAGGATGCCCAGCGCATAAGAACCACGCACATGCATCATCATGCGGGTGATGGCATCCAGGCTGTCCCCCGCTGAAACGCCGGTGTAGTAATAGTCCAGCAGCTGGGCCACTACCTCGGTATCCGTCTGGGATGCAAAAGTAAAGCCCTTGTTGATCAGGCGGGTTTTCAGTTCCTGGTAATTTTCAATAATGCCGTTATGCACAACCGCAATTTTCTGGTCGCGGCTGTAATGCGGGTGTGCGTTCACCACGCTGGGTTCGCCGTGGGTTGCCCAGCGGGTATGCCCGATGCCGCAGCTGCCCTGCACGGCTTTGCCTTCATCGGTCATTTCGCTCAGCACGCGCAGGCGTCCCTTGGCCTTGACCACTTCAATTTTGCCGGCGGCGTTCTGCACAGCAAGGCCGGCAGAGTCATACCCGCGGTATTCCAGCTTAGAAAGCCCATCCAGCAGGATCGGTGCAGCCTGTGCGCTGCCGGTAAAGCCTACAATTCCACACATACATTTGGCCCCCTTGGTTGATGGATTGGGTGTATTTCATGTTATTTTACGTTCGGTTTGTTTTTACGGCTCGGTATTTTTGTTGCAGCCCGGCCAACATGAGGTAGGCGAACAATATCTATTAAGTATATGCTATTTGCCGCAATAAGTCTACCCCCTACATAACAATATGACAAAGATTGTGCATGAATTTTGTGGGATATGTATACAAAGGAGGGACATAGCGGGATGTTTCAGCGGCGTATGGGGCGGCATAGCCTGCTCGTGGTGGGGCAGGGTTGCGGGCTCCAACCATTCGCCGCCTGTTCGGCGGCGTGAGAACAGAGGAACAGCCTCGCTCAGCGCTCCGGCTGTTTTTTGCATCGCGCTTTGCGCGATTGCGCGGCATAGCCTGCTAGTGGTAAGGCAGGGTTGCGGGCTCCAACCATTCGCCGCCTGTTCGGCGGCGGGAGGACAGAGGAACAGCCTCGCTCGGCGCTCCGGCTGTTTTTGCATCGCGCTTTGCGCGATTGCGCGGCATAGCCTGCTCGTGGTGGGGCAGGGTTGCGGGCTCCAACCATTCGCCGCCTGCTCGGCGGCGTGTGGACAGAGGAACAGCCTCGCTCGGCGCTCCGGCTGTTTTTTGCATCGCGCTTTGCGCGATTGCGCGGCATAGCCGCGCAGGCAAAAAAAACGGCAGCCGTCAAGGGCAACGGCTGCCGGGCGCCATGCTCCCTTTCCGGTTTCTTACACCATAAGACTCCCTGCGGGAAGTATTTGCGCAAGAAATATCATACCATGGTTTTGCCCGTTACGCAAGTATAAAAAGCAAGGATAGGCCCGATCGGCGCCCATTTCCCCTTTTTCCTGAATATTCTTAAGTTTTCATGTAGTATTTTCATCGTTTGTTAAGTCGTTTTTTCATTTTCTGCTTCAACATCCTATTCAAAAATTGCGGCTCAGGCCACTGCTGTGTGCCCTGCAGCGTGAAATTCACAAAAAATTCAGACAGCATCTCTTCCTTATAGCCCCAATAATATGTTACACTATTATCATATTAAGATTGAGTTAAGATTGGAGGCTATCCGTGTGCTACGTTCCCGCTTACAATTACGGGAAAAGCTGAAAGAAAAACTGGTGGAAGCACTGCAGGCTGTTTTGCCTATTGTTGCTATCGTGCTGGTTCTCAGCTTTTTCATCGCACCCCTATCCCCCAGTGTGCTGCTGTGTTTTCTGCTTGGGGCGGTCATGATTATTTTTGGCATGATGTTCTTTACCCTTGGCGCCGAGATGAGCATGACCCCCATGGGCGAACGGGTTGGTTCCGCCATGACCAAAAGCCGCAGCTTGCCCAAAATGATTGTGATCGGCTTTATTCTCGGTTTCATCATTACCATATCCGAGCCGGATTTACAGGTACTGGCCAACCAGGTGCCGTCGGTGCCCAATCTGGTGTTGATCCTTTCGGTTGCCGCCGGTGTGGGGGCTTTCCTTGTTATCGCGCTGCTGCGTATGCTGTTCAGTATGGCGCTGCCGCCGCTGCTGGTAACACTGTACGCCATTGTATTTGTGCTGGCCGCCTTTGTTCCCAAAGATTTCCTTGCTGTGGCGTTTGACTCTGGCGGCGTGACCACCGGGCCCATGACGGTACCGTTCATCATGGCGCTCGGCGTGGGCATTTCCGCAATCCGCAGCGACCGCCACGCCGCGGATGACTCCTTTGGCCTAGTTGCCCTGTGTTCCATCGGTCCCATCCTGGCCGTGCTGATTTTGGGCATCGCCTACAGCCCAGGCGAAAGCAGCTACACCGCCGCGTTCCTGCCGGATATTCAGGACTCGGTGGAGCTGTGGGACCTCTTCATGGTGGGGCTGCCCGCTTATTTTAAAGAGATCGCGCTTTCACTTTTGCCCATCATGGTCTTTTTTGGCGTTTATCAGTTTGCCGTCCTGCACATGAGCCGCAAAGCGCTGGGCAAAATTCTGGTCGGCCTGTTTTATACTTATATCGGGCTGGTTCTGTTTTTGACCGGTGCTAATGTGGGCTTTATGCCTGCCGGCAATTATCTGGGCCAGGTTCTGGCTGCCCTGCCCTACCGCTGGGTACTGATCCCCCTTGGTATGCTGATTGGCTATTTCATCGTCAAGGCCGAGCCCGCCGTGTATGTGCTGAACAAGCAGGTGGAGGAAGTGACCGATGGTTCCATTTCCGCCAAGGCAATGGGGACCAGCCTTTCCATCGGCGTAGCCCTCTCCGTTGGGTTGGCCATGCTGCGGGTGCTGACCGGCATTTCCATCTTGTGGATGCTGGTACCGGGTTACGGCATCGCCATCGGGCTTTCTTTCTTCGTTCCCAAAATTTTTACCGCCATCGCGTTTGACTCCGGCGGCGTGGCTTCCGGCCCCATGACGGCAACGTTTCTTCTGCCGCTGGCCCAGGGTGCCTGCCTGGCTGTGGGCGGCAACATTGTAACGGATGCGTTTGGCGTGGTGGCCATGGTTGCCATGACCCCGCTGATTACTATCCAGATTCTTGGCATGACTTACCAGCTCAAGCAGCGCCATGCTTCCCGCACGCAGCAGGCTTATGTGGATGCCTTTGCCAGCCTGCCCGAAGACGCTATTATTGAGCTGTAACGGAGGGATGTTTGAATGAGCCAGCTTTCCTGGATGATTACCATTACTGACCGCAAAAAAGCGCCGGATTTTGTGGCGCTGTACCAGCAACAGAACATACATGTAAGCCTGACCACTGTTGGAGCCGGAACCGCCGTGAGCGAAATGCTGAACTATCTTGGGCTGGAGCGCACCGAAAAAGCCGTAATTTTTACCACCGTTACCGATTCCCGCTGGAAAGCGGTAAAGCGGCAGCTGGAGCACACGATGAACATTGATGTGCCCGGCACCGGCATTGCGTTTACCATCCCTGTCAGCAGCATTGGCGGCAAGCGCGCGCTGCAATTTTTGACCGAAGACCAGGATTTCCAGATTGGGGAGGAAACCACCTTGAAAGATACCAAGTACGAGCTGTTGATTGTGATTGCCAACCAGGGATACAGCGGCCTGATTATGGATGCGGCCCGCAGCGAAAACGCGGGCGGCGGAACCGTCATCCACGCCAAGGGTACCGGGATGGAACGTGCCGAGCAGTTTTTGGGCGTTTCTCTCGCTGCTGAAAAGGAGATGGTGCTGATCGTGATCAAGCGCGAGGATAAGAACCGCATCATGCGCGCCATCATGGATCAGGCGGGCACCGCCAGCAAGGCACGGTCGGTCATCCTTTCCCTGCCCGTCACCTCCACCGCCGGCCTGCGCCTGTTGGAAGACGAAGAGCCGGAAGTGGGGATTGAGGAATAAACAAAGTCTTTTGTAATAAGGCAACACCGCACAATTCCCGCCTGACGGCTTAAGCACCGTTCCGGCGGCTGCGGCACGGCATCTGCGTTGCCAAAATGCTCGATAATGTCGGGTT
>OLRT01002934.1_pt1 | contig 10142 bp, 10 predicted proteins | sample 1672021 | NCBI WGS metagenome assembly OLRT01 (sample SAMEA3136637, study PRJEB25190) | human gut metagenome | reverse complement strand
ACTGGTACAATAAGCAAGGCTCTTAAAGACTCACTTTCTTCTATTCCTAATGATTATTATATTCAAATTATATCTGGTGATGATTTAAAGTATAGCATTAATCACCCCAAATAGTTTCATTTATAAATTAATATAAAAATATAGGTAAATCAGCTTTTCTGATTTACCTATATTTTTTCATAAACTATAATAATCTGCATCCCTCTGCATCTTGTGCTATTAATCCTTTTTTCATTAATCCACCTAAAGCCATTTTGAAGTAATTTTTACTTGTTCCAAAAGTTGCTTTTATATCTTCAGGACTTGATTTATCATTGAAAGTCATAAACCCACCGTTTTTTTCCATATATTTAACAATTTTTTCTTGAAGGGCATCTCTTTCATTTAATCTTGTCTTTCTAGGTGTTAAACCAATTACGCCATCTTCATATACTCTTTTAACTCTTAATTTCATTTCTTGACCTGGATGAACTTCGAAATAGTATTCATTTGGTAATACTAACCCCTTATATTTTCCATCTATGGCAACATTTAAAGTTCCAGCTGGTGTTTTTGAATATACCATTGCAGTAACTTCGTCACCTACTTTATATCCTTCACCAATTTCTATGTAATTTTCAACTTCAGTTGTTGCTGCTAATCTATCTGTCTTATCTACATAAATATAGAATAAATATTTCTTACCAGTATGTAATTTATATCTTTGCTCTTTTAGAGGAACAAAAATATCCCTATCTAAACCGAAATCTATGAATGCACCAAATTCACTTTGTTGTACAACTTTTAAATACGCAACGTCAAAAGCCTTTGCTAAAGGCTTTTTAAATGTAGCTAAAGCTCTATCTTTTGAATCTCTATATATAAATACTTCTACTTCATCACCAACACTTACTTTATTTCCTTCTAGTAATGATTTTGGAAGTAGTACTTCAGCTCTTCCATCTAATTCTCTTAAATAAAATCCAAAGTCTTTTTCTCTATCAACTTTCATTTTATTATACTCGCCTATTCTTAACATGTAGACCTCCTAATTACTTATATTTTTTACTTAAAGCAACATAATTATCTGCTGACCTCTTAATGCTTTTAATTTCTTCTTCTGATAACTTCCTAACAGCCTTTGCAGGATTACCTAATATAAGTACTCCTTCTTCAAACTCCTTGCCTTGAGTTACTAATGCACCAGCTCCAACAATTGAATTTTTTGAGATTTTAGCATTATTTAATATTATACTACCCATTCCAACTAAAACATTATTACTTATATTGCACCCATGAATAATAGCACTATGTCCTATAGTAACATTTTCACCTATAATTACAGGACTTTCTATATCAACATGCACTACAGCATTTTCTTGAATATTACTATTTGCTCCTATTACTATCTTGTTCATATCAGCTCTTAACCTGGCACCAAACCAAATGCTTACGTTTTCTTCAACTTTAACATCACCTATAATATCTACTGATTCCGATACATATGCATTTTCATTTATACTAGGGGCTACGCCATTAAACTGCAATTTCATACTCCCACTCACCTCTTGGCTAAAATTATCACTTTATTTTATCACTCTTTGTTATTATTGTCATTATTTTAATGATTAGAATACTATATATAGAATAAATAACTTTTTGTGAGGAAAGTTTTTGAGCAAAAGCAGGCATCGAAATAATATCACTTTTGATCGAAATAAGATTAAATACTATTATGGTATTCCTCATTGCCATTGTAGTTATTCAACTGGAAAAGGAAATCCACTTGAAATATATACTGCAGCTATTAAATGCGGCCTGGATTTTTTATTCTTAACTGACCATAATGACTTTTTAATTACTAAAACAAAATATAAAGATGACCTTATGAGCAAATGGGAATTAAGTACCATAATTACTACTAAAGCTTATAAAAACTCCTCCAACTTTATTCCTATTCTAGGTTTTGAATGTAAAAGTGTTTATGGTGATTTAAATATAATAAATCCAAATTCTTTTTTTACTGGAACTGTATCTGATATCCGTTTACTAACCTTATGGATGCTAAATAATAACAACTCATTTATATCAATAAATCATCCTCATAAAAACATACTTAATCTTCAGTATAATGCTATTTTAAATAAGCTTATAACTTCCATTGAAGTTTGTAACGGAAATCCTGCTTCTAAATACACTAGGCATGATAAATATTACTTTGCTCTACTAGATAAAGGCTGGAAGTTAAGTGCCATAAACGGTCAAGACAATCACCGCATAAACTTCTCTGATTCAGAGTACCTCACAGCCTATATAGGTAATGAATTATCTAAAAACGCATTAATTGATGCATTTAGAAATCATAGAACATATTCTACTGAATCTAGATTTTTGAAATTTTATTTCAATATAGACGAAACCTTTATGGGTGAAATTATTTCTATTTATTCTCCTAAAATTAAATTTTCTATTTTTTGTGAAGATATAAGATATAAAATAAAAGAAATACAAATCATTTCAAATAATGGTAGCATTATAAAAAAAATAGAAGATATAAATTTAAATAATATAAAATACATTTATGAACACGAAAATTTATTAACTGAAACTTGGTACGTTATTAAAGTCTTACAAGAAGATAATAAAACTGCAGTAAGTTCTCCAATATTTATTAATCATTTAAATAATTATTATAATTAAAACCTTATAAAAAGGGGCTGTCGCACTAAAACTTTTATACACAATATATTATAGTATTTATTCTTAATGCGACAGCCCCATAATTTCTTTATTTTTTATTATCTTTTGAGTTATTTAAATGTTTAACTCTATTTGGTTTTGCTTTTGGTCTTATTTCTATTTTCTTTTCTTTTTTCTTAGGTCCACCAGTTGTAACGATGTCCATAAACCATAAAAAGAAAGTAATAGTTAATATTGTTAATATAAATGTTACCCACATAATATTTTTACCTAAAATAACTGGCATAAATATTTGTAAAATAAATAAAGCTATTGCAATTCCTAATGGTATATATTTGTTTATTCTAACTTTAGAAAATACATACTTGTTTCCAAAATACATAATTCCAAATACAGCAACTAATAAAACTAAAAAATATAATAACGTTCCTAAAAAGTTCCCCATTAGTCCTTCTCCTTCCTATTATCATTATAATATATATATTACTTTCAATTTTACATATTTTCAAGAAGCTTTTAAGTCCATATTTTACCTTTTATTAAATAATAGTGTTCTTTTTATAATAATATTATTTAAGACTTCATTTTTATTATAAAATTTGATAAAATATATTAAAGATATTATAAATTTGTTAAAGGGGTGTTATCATGGGTTTAAATCAAGCATATCAACTTGATGATTTAGATCTTCAAATTTTAGATATATTAATAAAAGATTGTAGAACACCATACCTAGAAATTGCAAGACTATGCCATGTTAGTGGTGGAACAATCCACGTTCGTATGAAAAAAATGGAAGAACTAGGTATAATAAAAGGTACAAAAATTTTATTAAATTTACCTAAACTTGGATATGATGTTTGTTGTTTCGTGGGTATATATATTGATAAAACATCTTCATTTTCAGAGGTTTTTGAAGAAATGTCTAAAATTAAAGAAGTTGTTGAATTACATTTAACTACAGGTAACTACACAGTATTTGCTAAGGTTATATGCAAAAATATAAGTGATTTACAGGATATACTATTAAATAAAATAACTGTAATTCCTGGAATTCAAAGAACTGATACAATTATTTCTTTAAATCAACCAATTGATAGAAATATTACAATTTAATTATTTATACATATTAACTTTTTTTATTTTTACTATGTATATTTAAATCTCCTTTGTTTAAAATAACTATATTATTTTAAATAAAGGAGTTGTTTTTATGAAAATATTAAATATAATATCTCTTGCATTAATAATAATTGGGGATTATTAGGTTTCTTTCAATTTGACCTTGTTGCTGCCATCTTTGGAGATATGAGTGTATTTTCTAGAGTAATTTATTCATTAATAGGAATTTGTGGACTATACTCTATATCATTTTTTACTAAAGATTGCTTTACTAACAAATAATTAATTTATACATAAAAAGAGTACAACTAATTAACTAATTGTACTCTTTTAAATTTTATAATTCTTTTATTATTTCAAATAAATCAAGTGCTGCCGCCTTTGGTCCTTGTTGTTCTTTTCCTTTTATAGCTAAACAAGTTTTTATTTGCCCAACTTTTACATTTCCATCAAACATATCATTAAAATATTTTTCAATTAACTTATTACATTCTTCTTGCTTTTGAGCTGGTCCAAACGGATTTGCAAAATAGCTTTTTACAAGTCCCTCTTCTGTAGTTGTTCCCTTTGCAACTCTTAGTCCTGCTTTAAACAATTTAATTGCTTCTTCTGGAGTTTCAAAATAATCTATTGCTCTTTCTCCATCTAAAATATCAGTAAAGTTATTTGCATACAAAAATAAATCAACCTTATATCCCTTTATTATTTCATTATAGGGAGAAATAGGCATTACAAGCCTTGCATTAATTTTATCTGGATTCATAAATATACTTCTATCTATTTCTCTAAAAGCATATCCTTGTGCTAAATCATCTAACCTTACAAAAGCACCTATTTCAGTACCATATGCATAAATTTTGCCATCAATATTTTTGAATGTACCCATATCATCAAAAATAACATTCATATTACTTATATATTCTTCGCTCATTGTTCTAAAAGCCTCAAGACTTTCTGATTTTCCTGCTCCACTATCTCCCATAATTACAACATTTGCATTTTTTCCATTTTTCATTTGAATATTTACCATTGCACCATGAATAGGTAAATTTCCTCTTTTTATCATTATTAAATTATGCAATGTTAAAATCATTTTTTTCATATATCCAAAGTAATCTATTTCTTCTGAATAATTAATATATCCTAACATAATATTATTTTCTTTATCATCATAAAAAACAGTTTTTAATTCTTCTCCATCATTTATTCCAAATACAAAAATAATATCTGGACATCTACCCCTACATTCTTCTTTTGTAGCCATTTCAAATAAATTACATAAAGTAATTCCATGATTCATATAATCCCTATGAAAATAAACATAAGCTATTAGTTCTCCAACTTTAGCTGGATAACAAAACCAATGATCTTTATTAATATGTTTATAGTTTAATGGATTTTCCTTTACTTCAGTAAACATTCCATTTCTAGTATTTTTCTTTGGATAAGTAATAAATGGAGGTTCTAATAAAATGCAATCTATAAAATTTACATCTTCTAATATTTCATAGCCCTTTGGTATAGGCCATAATAGTTTACTAATCATTATACTACAATTTCCACCAGCTGTAATTTCTCTAAACACTTTTGGATTTCTTCCTAATACATTTTGTTCAATTTTCCTATAAAATCTTAATATTAATTTTTCAAAAGATGAATTTGCTTCAGTAAAATTCATAGCTGCTAAGCCTTGACTAATTTTATCATTTTGAATAACTGTATATCTTTCTAATCTTCTCCAAAATAAATAAAAATCTTCAATTACTTTAGTAAAATCTTCTTTATTGCGTAATAAGTTTTCATATTTAGGATTAAATTCACAAACTTCTTTAGCATTCATTATTGTTAACCACTTAAATACCAAAGTTAAATCTCCTCTTATTGTTGGTAAATCTGTAGTTTCTAATGAATTAACTAAATACCTGTATGCTAATGACCTCTTTTTTTCTGATTTTTTTAAATAAACATTTAAAACTCTTCTAAAACCTTCACTTTCTAATAAGCTTTCAAAATTAGTACAATATCTAGCTGAAAAATTCATCAAAACTTTATCATTACTTATTGAAAACTCCTTCTTCATAGTTCTCCCCCTTATATTTTTAATTTCTTCTCGGTCTATTTAATATTTTATGCAATTATACCATATTTTTACTTCATATTCATAAATAAAGTGTTAAATATTTATAAAGCTTTAGTTATTAAAAAAATTTTTTAGGCAATAATTATTAATATCTATTTTCTATTGGAGTAAATTATGAAAAAAAGTAAACTTATCTTCTTTAATATAATATTAATTTTTGCTATTTGTATTTTAAATTTTTTCAATATTAATTCAAAATCATATATCAATAATGATTTAATTATACATTATATAGATGTTGGGCAAGGTGATTGTATATTAATTCAAGTTAACAATAAAAATCTTTTAATAGATTCTGGTCCATCCTCTAATAGAGATGATTTATTAAATTACTTACAAAAATTAAATATAGATAAATTTGATTACATCATTGCTACTCATCCTCATGAAGATCATATTGGAAATATGGATACAATTATTAAAAGGTTTAACGTTAGTAATTTTTACGCTCCTAAAATAATTAATACTTCTATATCTTTTGAAAATATGATAAGTGCATTAGTAGATAAATCCTTAAAAGTTAAAGTTCTAAAAAGTGGAACTAACACTATTAATTTAGGATTAAATACCAAAGTAGAAGTTTTTTCCCCTGAAGAAAATATTGTTAGTGATAATTTTAATGATTACTCTTCTGTCATTAAAATTTCATTTCTCAATACTTCATTTTTATTTACAGGTGATGCTGAAAACTTTACTGAAGATTACCTTATTTCAAATAATTGCAACTTAAAATCTGATGTTCTTAAGGTAGGACATCATGGTTCTTCAACCTCTTCATCATTAAAATTTTTAAAAGCTGTCAATCCATCTGTTGCAATAATCTCAGTAGGAAATAATAATACATATGGACATCCATCACTTCAAACTTTAACTTCTTTAAAAAATATGAATATTGATACATATAGAACTGATTTAAATGGAACAATAATATTGTCCTCAAATGGTAATATTATAAATATTACTTTATCCTCTAAATGATAGATGCTCCTAATAAACTTAGGAGCATCTATCATTTAAGGATGATTTCCTTAAATTAATATTATAAATTATATTATTGTTTCTGAGTTATCAATTTCTTTATTTTCTTCTTGTTGTCCATTATCTTCAATTATTATAATATTATCATTAGCATTATTTTCTTGTTCTTTTTTTACGTCTTCTATATTTTTCTCATTATCTATTTCTTTAATCTCATTTATAATTTGCTCAGTTTTTATTTCTTTAATTTCATCAAAATCATCATTTTCTTTAGTATCTTCTTCAGTTTTAATATAATTTTTCCAATTTATAAAAATCTTATATAAATTAACTACATCTTGTTCATTATATTGTAATATTGTTTCTATTTTTTCTTTTGGCATTCTTTGAATATATTCTTTATCCTTAAGTACCTTATGAAAAGTTTTTGCTAAATTAGAACCACTTATTACATCACCTTCTCTATAAACTTCAAATATCTTCTCTAAATTTTTTAAGCCAATTGATATTTTCATATCTTTCTCATATTCTTTTTGAATATCAATTGATTTAAACTCCTTTTCAAAATCAAAATATATACCATATTTATTGAATAGATATTTGATTACAGTAAAATCATTATTACCTGCAAAAGTTACTATAACTTTTTTACCTTCTCTTTTCATTTTAATAAAATACTTTTTGGCTAATAATAATATGTCTACAACTTCACTTTTATTTTCAATCATATATTGAGTTACATTAATTTTTTTATTTTTCTTATTGTATACACAAGCTCCAAATACACCAATACATTTAGGTTTTTTATATACATAATGCTCTAAGTCAAAATAAATACTTTCCTCTGGCTTACAGTCAACCTCCTTATTATTTAAAATTTCCTCTAACCTATATTCTTCTACATCTACTATATTTTCTCTAATAATCACATCTTATCACTCTCTCCTAGATAAATTTATCTCCTGTATTGAAATTTTATTATTTTTATATCTCTTTATTATATCATGTTATTTGTAGAGTGAATACCATTTGCATATCTTAAATTTTTATACTTTTTTACTTTCTCTTACTGTTCTTTTAAATAATTTTTATTGACCATATATATGTTTCTTGATATTATTATATATAATAATGAAAATTATTTTCAGTTCGAGGTGATAAATATGTGCATTTGTGATTTAAAGCTTGGTGAGAAAGCTATTATTAATACAATTAACGGTAATGATAAATTATCTAAAAGACTTTCTGCATTAGGTTTAATTCAAGGAACAGAAATTGAATTAAAAAGAATTGCTCCATTAGGAGATCCACTAATTGTAAATTTAAGAGGCTTTGATTTAGCTATTCGTAAAAAGGATGCTAAAAATATAATATTAACAGCTTAATTTTTAAATAGGAGATGACATAATGATAAATATAGCCTTACTAGGTAACCCTAATGTAGGTAAAACTACATTATTTAATAGTCTTACTGGTTCAAATCAAAGAGTTGGAAACTGGGCAGGTGTTACCGTTGATAAAAAGGAAGGATACTTTAATAATTTTAATATTGTAGATTTACCTGGTATATATGCAATGGATACTTATTCTAATGAAGAAAAAGTATCAAAAGAATTTTTAGAAAATGGACAAGTAGATTTAATTTTAAATATTATTGATGCTTCTAACATTGATAGAAACTTATATTTAACAATGCAATTAAAACAATTTAAAAAACCTATTATTTTAGCTGTTAATATGATTGACGTAGCTGAAAAAAAGGGAATACATATAGATTATGAAAAACTTGGACAATTACTAAATGTTGTTGTAATTCCAATTCAAGCTTCAAAAGAAATAGGTATAGAAAAAGTTAAAACAGCTTTAAGTTCTATAAATAAAAATAAAATTGATAATACAGATTATTCTTTTTCTTCTGAAAAAGAAACTTATGCTTATATAGAAGATTTATTAAGTAAATGTACTAAAACATCTAAAAACTCTAAAAAACATATTAAGGAAAACTTAGATAATATAATGTTAAATCCATGGTTTGCCTATCCTATATTTTTTGCAATTATGGCTTTAATGTTTCAAGTAACCTTCTCTTGGATTGGACAACCACTTTCAGATTTACTTGATTCATTATTAAATGATTCATTAGTTCCAATAATAGAAGGATGGATTAATAATTATTCTCCTTGGTTCCAATCACTTATATTAGATGGAATAGTTGGTGGTGTTGGAGGAATAGTAGTTCTTCTTCCTGTTATATTATCGCTATTTGCTTGTATTACAATATTAGAAGACAGTGGTTATATGGCTAGAGTTGCTTTTTTAATGGATAAAATCATGAGAAAAATGGGTCTTTCAGGAAAGGCATTCATTCCTATGATTGTTGGGTTTGGTTGTTCTGTTCCTGCAATAATGTCTGCAAGAACATTAGAAAGTGAAAAGGATAGAAAATTAACAGCATTGCTAGTTCCTCTTATGAGTTGTAATGCAAGACTTCCTGTTTACAGTATATTTGCATCTGTATTTTTTCCTAAATATGTTGGACTAGTTGTTGCTTCATTATATTTCTTAGGAATTATTTTAGCATTTATTTTAGGTATTATATTTAAACATTTAATATTTAAAAATGAGGAAGAGCCTTTATTAATAGAACTTCCTGAATATAAGTTACCATCACTTAAAAACTTATTTGTTCAATTATATGAAAAAAGCAAAAATTTCTTAATAAAAGCTGGTACATTAATATTTGCTATGAGCATAATATTATGGTTCTTATCTAACTTTAACTTTAGTGGCATGACTGATGTTAATGATAGTATATTAGCTTCAATTGGTGGGTTTATAGCTCCTATTTTCAAACCTCTTGGCTTTGGTAACTGGCAATCATCAGTTTCTTTATTAACTGGATTAATTGCAAAAGAAACTGTTGTTTCTTCTATGGGAGTAATTTTTGCTGGTAATTTAGAAGTAATGTTACCTCTTCACTTTACTGCACTTTCAGCTTTATCATTTATGGTTTTTATTTTACTTTACACACCATGTATTACAGCTGTTGGTACAATGAAAAAAGAATTTGGTACTAAAATAACTTTATTTTCAATTACTTATCAGTTAATCTTAGCTTGGAGTATATCATTCTTGGTATTTAATATTGGTTCATTATTTTTTTAATTTTCTAAATTAAATGCTTAGATTTTTACTTAAAAGAAGGTGAATTTATTTGGAAATA
>OLRT01002922.1_pt1 | contig 10196 bp, 9 predicted proteins | sample 1672021 | NCBI WGS metagenome assembly OLRT01 (sample SAMEA3136637, study PRJEB25190) | human gut metagenome | reverse complement strand
TGCTCATCCACTGCATTATCAACAATCTCATAAATCAGATGGTTCAGTCCTTTTCTGGAAACACTTCCGATATACATGCCAGGGCGTTTGCGGACTGCCTCCAGTCCCTCCAGCACGGAGATACTGCTGGCATCATACGTTACTTTTTTTTCCATTCTTATTTTCCTTTCCAAACGGATCCCTGCCTGTCAGATCCGCATCCTGGTTTTTATCATACCACATTTTTTATTTAAGAACAAGTGTTCTTTTTTGTTCTGTTGATCCTGTCCTCTCTTGCAAATGCAAGTTTTTCTCATTCCAAGAATTTCAATCACGGTTGCAGTTTTCCTTAAAATATGCTATTCTATAATGGAAAATTCAGAAAATTTAAGAAAGGAGCTGTTTGTTATGAAAATCATGGAATCTGCAGAAAATTATCTGGAAACGATTCTGGTTCTGAGCAAGCGGAAGCCACATGTCCGTTCCATAGATATAGCTACTGAATTGTCCTTTTCAAAACCCAGTGTCAGCGTTGCCATGAAAAATCTCCGCGAAAACGGCTATGTACTCATGGATCCTGACGGATACCTCACACTCACCGATGCCGGCCGTGAAATTGCCGAAAAAATTTATGAGCGGCATCAGTTCTTTACAGAGCAATTTATCGCAGCTGGCGTTGACCCTGAAATTGCAGAGCGAGATGCTTGCCGGATTGAACACGCCATCAGTCAGGACACCTTTGAAAAGATCCGGGATGCACACAAACAGGAAAAATAGGATACAAATGCCCGTCGTTCCAACTGTGCGGACAAGAGCAGCCAGTGGGGAAAATATAAGCCCACTGGCTGCTCCACATGAAAGACAATCATCGGCCCTTTTGTTTTCCCCTGTACATCACTTCAGCTTATCTGCGCTCATGCACAGGTCTATGTACCGTTGCGACTCTTCTTCACTCTTTCCTGCAAAGTAATCAAGAACGCACTTGGCAACGGTCTGCGGCGCTCTATCGTGGAACACGATTCCATCCAGACTGATGTCCATTTCTTCTGAGATCAGCGCAACCGTTTCAAATTTCGGATTGCTCTTGCACTTTTCAATCTCAATGACAGTTCGGGTACACATATTAAGCCGTTCCGCTAATTCGCGCTGCGTGATCTTTTTCTGCTCCCGCTTTTCGCGAAGCTTTTGGGCGAACAGGTCAAGAAAGTTCATTGTAAATCACCTCTACTACATTGTAGAGTGAGCCTCAATTCACTTAAATACACATGAAGCTCACATTGAATGAGCCGCAAATCACATTCAGCGAGTTGGAGGTAATTTTATGATGTCACGGATGAACAGGAGATACTGCTAAGGCCGCTCGCGGTCATGTAAAAAAGCATAAGCACCGATTAGCCGTCCACTTCAAAAAGCACGCGGCTATCCCCCGGACGAGCTGCACTCACGAAAGCGAGTTGCAGCTCTCTTTTTATGCGGTTTGGTTCATCCGTGATTTAGCCCCTCCCGGTACAGTATTCGTTACTCATGTTTTCACTCGCACGCAAGGCGCTCGTTCAGGTCATCATGCCTGTTCGAGCGCCTTTTTACGTTTTCCTGTCGGCTGTCGTTCTCCGCCGGTGTTGGTCTGGTTCACCACCCACCCAACACCGAAACGGAGGACATATTATGTTTAACAGAAAGAGCAGCTATGCGCTGAACAAGAAAGACCCCAACGCTATCGTTTACATGGATGCCAACGAAGCCATCATCCGCCTGACCCGCGAGGACTTTGCCAGCGAGGAAGAATTTCTGAAATGGAAGTCCCTGTCGGATGCAGACTATCATGCTTCCGAGAAAGAGGATCATGTCTACGCTAATCATACCCTTGCACTGGACGAGCTATCCGAGGAAGCGGCCTCCATTCCTGCCGTGGATGTCTGCATGGAGCAGGCGCATGACCGGGCAGAGGCAATCCACCGCAGCGTCAGAAAGGTCACGCAGATTCGGAAGCACCTGACGGATACGCAGTTCCGCAGGGCGTGGATGTATTTCGTGGATGGGATGACGGTTGATGAGATTGGCGCAGCCGAGGGTGTCAGCCATCAGAATATTTCCAAGAGCATCGGCGCGGCGATGAAGAAAATAAAAAAACTTTTCCCTGATTGCTGAAAACAGGGTGCAAAAGTGGCCCAAAATCGGCGATAGGTGAAGGGACATTCTCCACGAAGCCTTTCACCGAACGTTGAAAACTGAATAGACCATGATGCAGGCACAAAACCCGCGTGATAGCGGCATAAGGTGCGCCGCCACGACGATGGCTTCAAGGAGGTGATTCCGGAAAAGCCATCCGAGCGATCTACGCAGCCTTAGACCCGATTCGGCAAATCGGGCGCGATGACAGCGCGGCGGATAATGAAACTTGCTCACGCCCTCCCACAGACTTGAGGGGGAACCCTGCGGTATGCGCCAGCTCTTTGAGGCAGCGGTATCGTGGAGTTATGACAGCCCTGCCAAGGGCGGCCTGCATCATGCCCACTATCCGGGGCGCGTGGCAAATAGGATAGTTCTTCTCAAATGGACAAGCAGAGCGGCTGCGCCGGTATTCGCCATTATGTTATGTGGCTCCAATTCTGCCCGCGCAGCCGCCTCTCAAAGTCAGATACCATGCGCTGACGGCCTTTCCCGTCAGCGCATTCATGTGACCTTGAGGAAACCCACCAAACCGAGAAAGGAGATCGCCATGATGCTGCCAACGCCAAAAGAATCCCGAATCCACACGGATGAGCTGGTGGACATCCGGGAAGTATCTGTTGACAAAAATCTTCCCAAGGAAGAACGTATTGCCGCCTTTATCCGCCAGATCAAAAATCCTTACCGCTTCCGCTGCGGCGATTTCGTGGTAAACGCCTGCTTTGCCGGGAACGGCGTTACGTTGGAGGAATGTCTGCAAGGCATTTTGCGCTGAGCGACATCCTCGCTTTTTTCCGCAGAGAGTGCTATGATTGGTGTGGAAAAGGATGAAAACCTAATAGCCAGATAACCACTCTTTTCATGCGGGAGCAGTCCGGGAGAAAGGAGTGCTTTTTCATGCCCAAATACAAAGCAACCGCTTATATCCGCCTGTCCTACACCGACGATCATTCCAGCGAAAGCGACAGCGTTTCCAACCAGCGCAAGCTCATTGAAAACTTTGTGGAGCGCAACCCGGATATTGAGGTCGTTTCCGAAAAGATCGACGATGGATACAGCGGCATCATCTTTGACCGCCCTGCGTTCAAGGAAATGATGCAGGATGTCACCGATGGCAACATCAACTGCGTCATTGTAAAAGACCTCTCCCGGCTGGGGCGTGAGTACATCGAAACAGGCCGGTATCTGCGTCGGGTATTCCCGGCCTACGGGGTGCGCTTTATCGCCATCACCGACAGCATCGACACCGCCCACGACAGCGGCGATGATCTAACCGTATCGGTCAAGAACATTATGAACGAAGCCTACTGCCGGGACATTTCCATCAAGACCCGTTCCTCTCTGGATGTAAAGCGGCGCAACGGCGATTTCGTCGGCGCTTTCCCGGTGTACGGCTACATGAAAGCCGAGGACAACAAGAATTTACTTGTCCCTGACCCCTACGCCGCCCGCGTTGTCTGCGACATCTTCCGTATGCGGCTGGAGGGCGCAAGCGCTTCCAAGATCGCGGCAGAGCTGAACCGGCTGGGTATTCTCTCCCCGCTGGCGTACAAGAAGAACAACGGTCTGCCCTACGCGAAAAAGGGCTATGCGGACAAGGCTGACTGCAAGTGGTCGGCAACCACCATCATCCGCATCTTGCAGGACGAAACCTATACCGGAACGCTGGTGCAGGGCAAACAGGGTACGCCGCATTACAAGATCAAGCAGATGGAGCAGCGCCCCGCCTCCGAGTGGGTGCGTGTTCCGGATGCCCACGAAGCATTGATCGCCCGTCAGGATTTTGAGCTGGTGCAGCGCATCAAGGGGCTGGATACCCGCACTTCTCCCAACGAGGACACGGTGTACCTGTTCTCCGGTATTCTGATCTGCGGGTGCTGCGGAAGCCGCATGACCCGCAAGACCAACCGTGCAAACGGCAAGGAGTACCACTACTATTATTGTCCTACCGGCAAGAAAAAGGGCTGCGCCCATCCGGTCATGCTGAAAGAAAGCAGCCTGATCGACTGTGTGCGGGACAGCCTGAAATCCTATATCGGCAATATTGCTTCTCTGGAGGCGCTGCTGACCGGCATTGACCAGACCAGCATCAATCAGGCGCTTGCCAAGGAATACAGCGACCACATCACCGACAACGAGCGCCGGTTGGAGCAGGTGCTGGAGTTCAAGGCACGGCTTTATGAGAGCCTTGTGGGAGGTATGCTTACCAAGGAAGAATACGCTTCCTATAAGGAAAAGTACACCAAGCAGGCCGAGGACATCCGCGAGAGCGTCCGCGTTCTCAAGGAAAAACTCACGGAGGTTTTGGAAAACCGGAGTGAGCGCAACCGCTGGATTTCGCAGTTTACGCAGTTCTCCACGCTGGAAACCTTAGACCGCAGGGCGCTCATTCACATGGTACAGAGCATCCGCGTCCGTGGCAAAAAGGAGCTGGATATTACCTTTACCCATGAGGACGAATACAAAAAGGCGTTGCAGCTTTTGGCGCTGGCAGCGCAGCAGAAAGATTACGAACAGAGGAAGGTGGGCTGAGCATGGCAAGAAAGAGCAGAAAAGAAACGGCTGCGGTAGTCGTGCAGGAGGCCGACACCGCTTGCCGCGCCGCGATCTACGTTCGCCTTTCGGTGGAAGATACCCACACGCACAGCGTATCCATTGAAACCCAGCAGATGATTATTGCCCGCTATCTGGAGCAGTACCCGGAGATCAGCGTATACGATACCTATATCGACAACGGCGCGACCGGGACAAACTTCCACCGTCCGGGCTTTCAGCAGATGCTCTCGGATATTGAGGCCGGTCACGTCAACTGCGTCATTGTGAAAGACCTCTCCCGTTTGGGGCGGAACACCATCGACACCGGCTATTACATCGAGCAGTATTTCCGCATCCGCAGCATCCGCTTTATTGCGGTCAATGAAAACTTCGATACCGCCGCCCCGGAGGATGCCCATTCCGGTATCATCATCCCGCTGCGGAACATGATAAACGAAGCCTACGCTTTGGACATTGGGCGCAAGATCAGGGCGCAGCAGCGGCAGGCCATGAAGGACGGCAAGTTCATCGGTGCGCGTACTCCCTACGGCTATTTGAAAGCGGAGGACGATTGCCACCAGCTTATCATCGACCCTGTTGCCGCCGTTGTGGTGCAGCGGATGTTCCGCTGGGCTTCCGAGGGCGCTGGCCTCAATACCATCGCCGTGCGGCTGAACGAGGCTGGCATCCTCACCCCCAGCCACTACAAGAAGATGCAGGGCAAGATCACTCACGCAAATTTGCTCGGCAGCGGCAAGTGGCAGACCCGAACGGTCGGCGTCATTCTCCGCTCCGAGGTCTACACCGGAGATCTCGTTCAGGGGCAGACCAAAACCGTGGATCACCGGCAGGTCAAGGCTGATGCCGAGGAATGGACGGTGGTGCGGGACACCCATGAGGCCATCATCAGCCGGGAACAGTTCGCGGCGGTGCAGGAAATTCTCAATCAGACCGCCAGCCGCGCCAAGGCGCGGGAGGTCAAAGCCTTCACGCCGAATTTGCTCAAAGGCAAGGTGTTCTGCGCCCATTGCGGTGGCAGCCTGCACCGGCAGAGAAACATCCGCAAGAAGTCCGATGATGTGTACTTGTACCATTGTCTGAGCAGGAGCCGAATCAGCAAGGATGCCTGCCCCGGCGTGACCATCCGCGAGGATATGCTGCTGGATATGCTGGCAGATATGCTTCAGGATGCGCTTGATACGGCGCTGGGGCAATACACCCTCTCTCTTGCGGAGCTGCCCCGGCAGGCTGCTGACCGCGCTGAACTGCGGGAGAAGATCACCAGCCGCAAGCAGGAAATCCAGCGGCTTCGCGGTATCGTGCGGAGCTTATATGAAAACCTCGTCCAAGGTGTTCTCACCAAGGATGAATACTTTGACTACAAGGAGAAGTACGAAAGCCGCATTGCCGACCTCGCCGTGGAAATGGAACAGTTGGAGGACGGCCTGCGAACAATGGATGCTCAAGCAGAGCAGCACCGGGCGCTGGAACAGGATGCCACGCAGATCAAGACCGACCGGGCGCTGACCGGCGCACTCATCGAGCGGCTGATCGACCGCATTGAGGTATCCCACGAAAAGCAGATCACGGTGTGCTACCGTTTCCAGAGCGAGTTTGAAACCTATGCGGAGGTGCTGGAACAATGCAGAAATATGTGATCGCCCTCTACATCCGCCTCTCCATTGAGGATTACAAGTACGACAGTCTGAGCATTGAAAATCAGAGCCTTGTCCTCCACGAATATGCGGCTTCCATGCCCGAAGCCCTGAACGCGGAGATCACGGAGTTCATCGACAACGGGTACAGCGGCACAAATTTTGAGCGTCCGCAGGTACAGAAGCTCATTGAGCTGGTGCGGGCCAATCAAATCGACTGCATCATCGTCAAGGACTTTTCCCGCTTCGGGCGCAACAGCATTGAAACCGGCTATTTCATCGAGCGTGTGTTTCCGCTGTTCCACACCCGCTTCATTTCCATCAGCGACGATTTTGACAGCAGCAAATTCAAGGGCGACACCGGCGGCATGGACGTGGCGTTCAAGTACCTCATCAGCGAGTATTACAGCCGCGATATGTCCATCAAGACCAAGAGTGCCAAGTACGCCAAGATGCAGCGCGGCGAGTATCAGAGCAAAATCTGTCCCTACGGCTACCGCAAAAGCGCCGATGGCAGAATGGAGCCTGACCCGGAGGCCGCTGCCGTTGTGCAGCTCATCTTCCAGCTTGCCGCCGAGGGCATCAACGCCTCCGCTATCACGCGAGAGCTGTTCCGCAGAAGCATCTCCACGCCCGGCCAGTACAAAGCGGCGCGAGGCAATCATACCCACGATATTTCCCGCTGTCATGGCATCTGGAGTGCGTCCACCATTCTCCGCATTTTGGAGGACGAACGCTACACCGGCGTGTATGTGATCGGCAAGCGGGCGGTTCTCGAAGTAGGCGGCACCAGAAGCCGCCTGAAGGACAGAGAATCGTGGTACATCATCCCCGACCATCACCCGGCCATCGTAGAGAAAGCCGTATTTGATACCGTGCAGGCCAGCCAGCTCCGCTTTTCCCAGCCAAACAAGAAAAAGCGGGACTACCCGCTGAAAGGCAAAGCCTTCTGTGGCTGCTGCGGTCATGCGCTGTCCCGCACCATGCAGAAAACCTCGTATTATTACTGCCGCCATTCCGAGGCAGACGAAGAAAGCCGCTGCCACAAAATGCGTCTGAACGCCGCGGAGCTGGAACAGGCGGTATTCCTGACGCTGAAAAAGCAGATGGAAGCCACCGCGCCGCTTGCCCCTGACGGTACGCTCCGGGTAGATGCTTCCGTACCGGAACGCACCGAATATGAGCAGCAGATCGAGACGCTTCAAGACGGCAAGCGCACTTTGTATGAACGCTATCTTATGGGTGAGATCGACCTGAACACCTACAAGGCAGAAAAGGCCGCGTGTGACGAGCTGCTACTGAAAACAAAAAACGCCTATGCCGCAGTATTGGCACAGGCGAAGCAGAAGCAGGACGAACAGGCACGGCAGGACAGCCGAAAGGAAGCGTCCAAGGCGATTTTTGATGCGGACGCACTGACCACCGAGCTGGCCGAGCTGCTGATCGACCGGGTGCTGGTGTACCCCGATAAGCGCATTGAGATTGCATATAAAATCCAAGACATTTTCGCTTGAGGTGGCAGACATGAAAATCGCTTTCTATTGCAGAGTGGACGGACAGGGCTTTGGCTTTGTCCTCCCCGATGAAGCTGACAAGCTCCGCGAGTTTTTCGCCGAGCATCAGGATAAGCCTGCGCTTGAAAATCCATCAGGCGTAAGCTAAAAATTTTTGTCGTGTGCTTGACATACGGGTGACGCAGATCGTGAAAGCGCATCCGGCGCAAACCGTGACTCTCCAGAAATTTTGGAAATGCGTTGGTCAGGTATTCCACCCGCATCCGCTCGCCCAACTCATCCACGAATACAAAGCCATCGTATTCATAGTTGTAGCAGTTGCCGCAGACCTGCTTGTTCAGCTCCTGCGCCTCTTTCACCTGCATAAAGTATTCCCGGAAGCTGCCGATGAGCGGCAGGGTGCGCAGACTGGACTTGGTCTTGGCGGATTGCTGCTCGAACTCCTGATACTTGCCGTCGATGATCGTTGAGGTCACGGTGCGCTTTACGGAAATGGTGCCCTGTTCAAAGTCGATGGCATCCCATTTCAAGCCCACCACCTCGCCACGGCGAAGTCCGTAAAAGGCAGCCACCAGCACCGGCAGCTCCAGCTTGGTTCCCCGAAGGGCTTCAAACATCTTCTGCATCTCGTCCGCCGAGAGAAAGACCGGCTGAAAGCTGTTCTTTCTGGGCCGGTCCACCTTGTCCGCCACATTCTGGATCAGCATATCGGTCTTGACTGCATATTTCAGTGCCGAGTGAATGACGGCGTGATAATGGATAACGGTATTGGGCGTGACCCGCCTGAGCATTTCAGAATAAAACATCTGCAAATGTCGGGCTTCCAGTTCCCGCAGTGTCAATTTCTTCTTGCGAAAATAAGGGACGATGGTGCTTTTCAGCAGTCCTTGATAGGCACCGTAGGTTGCGTGGGCCAGCCTTCCCTTGGCGATCTCCAGCCATTCCAGCAGATAGTCGGCGAACAGCATATCACTGCTCAGGTCGCCCACTTCTTTGGGCGGCTCAAATTCCGCTCGGAGCCTTGCCAGTTCTGACTCTGCTTTGCGCTTATTTCCCTTTTCGGAAAGCCCCAGCGAGATCCATTTCGTTTTTCGCTGCCCTCCGGCGTTTTTGTAGTTCAACACGGCATAATACTTGCCGTTTTTCAAAGTCAAATGTCCTGCTACCATTTTGTTTTCCTCCTGTCTCTTTCTATTTGCAGAACAGAACTCCAAACCGACAGTATCAGTATACCATCGGTTTGGGGTTCTCTCTATTCTGCGAATTGTTTGATTGCAGCCGTATTGGTACGAATCAGCGGGCGTCCCGGTTCCGTTCTCTCTGCCGTTTCAGCAGTTCCAGACCCTTGATGATGTCCCGGCGCATCTGCTCCTCGGTGTAGCCGGAGGGAAAATACTTCCGCAGCTCCTCCCGCTTGAATTTGAGCTGCTCCTGCTGGTTGGGTTTCGTCTCCGCCAGCACGGCGTAGATTATCTGGTCATCCAGCAAACCCTCCTGCGCCAGCTTTTTCAGGCGGATGCTCTGGGCGTGGGACGGGGTACAGTCGTTCAGCGCCATCGCGTCCAGCACCACCCGCTGCTGATACGAGTCTAAGTAGGAAAGCTCCACCGCCGGGTTAAAGGCGATCTTTCCGTCGTCCACCATCGAAAGCAGCTCGGGAATCAGGTGGGTCAGGCGAATATATCTTTTAATTTGATTACGGCTTTCGCCGGCATCGTCAGCTACTTTTTCTACACTGAGCAGCTTCTGCCCAACTTGGGCAGAAGTGACACCTTGATGCTTAATGGCATCCAGCTTCATCTTATAGGCAAATGCCTTTTCGCTGGGCAGGATAGTCTCCCGCTGCAAGTTGGCATCCACCATTGCGATCACCGCTTCATCGTCAGACAGCTCCCGGACGATGACGGGCATCGTCTCGACGCCCAGCACCTGACACGCCGCCAGCCGCCGGTGGTCGGAGATCAACTCATAGCCGCCGTCCGGCAGCGGCCTTGCCAACGCCGGGGTGATGGCTCCCACCTTGCGGATGCTCTCGATCATCCGCTGCATCTCCTCGTTGTTCCGCACCTTGAAGGGGTGACCCTTGAACGGGTGCAGCTCGGCCAGTGGAATATTCCGCACCCGCTCGAGTTTGGCATCGTCCCGCTCCGCCTGCGTGGAGAACAGATCGTCCAGCGTGGGTAAAGTAAAATCCGATTTTCTCATTGTGTTGTCCTCACTTTCATAGTTTTTTCTTTCGGGGTTTTAGGGCACGCCCTAACGAGTGTTTTTACGCTCCGGCCCTGCCGGGAGTAAAAACGCACTGCTCGCTCAGATGACGCAGGCATCGCAAGCGGATACACTG
>OLRT01002921.1_pt1 | contig 10203 bp, 7 predicted proteins | sample 1672021 | NCBI WGS metagenome assembly OLRT01 (sample SAMEA3136637, study PRJEB25190) | human gut metagenome | reverse complement strand
GATTTTATGGAAAAAGATATCCGCAGTCTGAAACGGGCACTGGAGGTTTTAGAAGAGAGTGAAAATGATACATACCGTTGCCAGATGAAGCAGAAGCTTTTCCAGGAAGGGTGCAGTGGGAACTGTTATTATAGGTAGACAAAAACTGGCAGATTCGTTATAATGATAGGTACGATGACAGAAATTAAGACTTCGTGAATGCCGCTTAGAAAGCTTACGGGTGGCTGGAGAAATATTTGTATGTGTTAGAGGATTGGGAGAAAAAATGGTACCTGAGAAACAGAAGATTCTGATTGCAGACGATTCGGAAATGAATCGTACTCTGCTGGTGGAAATGCTGAAAGATAATTTTGAAATAGCAGAAGTAGAAAATGGTGCGCAGGCACTTGCGGCATTACAGGAAAATCCCGGAGAATTTTCTTTACTGCTTTTGGATATTGTGATGCCGGAAATAGATGGATTTGAAGTATTGACGTATATGCAGCAGTGCCACTGGTTGGACGACACGCCGGTTATCATGATTTCATCGGAATCTTCACCTGCTTATATTAATAGAGCATTTGATCTTGGAGCGACGGATTATATCAGCCGTCCCTTTGATGTTTCCGTGGTTCGCCGAAGAGTTTCCAACACCATGCTTCTGTCCAAGCGGCAGAAACAGATGATGGATTTTGCCATGGAGCAGATTTACGAAAAAGAAAAAAGCAATAAGCTGATGATCAGCATTTTATCCCATATCGTAGAATTCCGGAATGGAGAGAGCGGACTTCATGTCATGCACATCAATATCATCACGGGAATGATGCTTCAGTGTCTGCTAAAGAAAACAGACCGTTATCAGCTGTCCAAGACGGATATTTCTCTGATTACGACAGCATCGGCTCTTCACGATATCGGAAAAATTTCTGTGCCGGATGAGATTTTAAATAAACCGGGAAGACTGACAGCAGAAGAATTTGAGATCATGAAAGGGCATTCCATGACGGGAGCCAGAATGCTGGACGGACTTCCGGAAGAACAGAGAAATACACCGCTGGTACGTGTAGCCTATCAGATCTGCCGCTGGCATCATGAGCGCTATGACGGGGGCGGATATCCGGACGGATTAAAAGGAGAGGAGATCCCCATCTCCGCTCAGGTGGTATCACTGGCAGATGTTTACGATGCCCTGACCAGTGAGCGCTGCTACAAAAAAGCCATTCCTCATGAACAGGCGATTCAGATGATTTTAGGAGGTCAGTGCGGTGCATTTAATCCGCTGCTGCTGGAGTGTTTAAAAGAAATCAGCAAAAATCTGAAAAGTGAACTGCTGAATAACTATCAGGAAGATTATGGTGTCAAAGATATGGCGAATATCGCAGAACAGATGCATTCTCACAAAATGTATTCTTCTGAGCGTTTCCTGCGCCAACTGGAGATCGAGCGCAAGAAAGTACAGTTTATTACATCTGTTTCTGACGATATGATTTTTTCTTTCACAGTGGTGCCGCCGATTTTAAATCTGAACAGACGGATGGCAGAAGAATTTGGTTTGTCAGAGACCATTGCAGATCCAATGCGTAAAGATGTTCTCAACCGCCTGATGAGTGCAGAGATTCAGGAAACCCTTCTTGCAAAGATTCAAAAAGCAACGTCAGCCAGCCCGGCAGTGACGATGGATCTTCCCATCAGTATCAGCGGCACGGTCCACTGGTATCAGCTGTCAGCCAATACCATCTGGAATTCTGATCACAGCACTGTTTATGAAGGCATTGTCGGAAAGCTCACGGATGTTGACGAACATTACCAGAAGCAGAAAGAAAGTGTGGATCTCCTGCTGCAGAAGAGCAGAAACATGCTTGACCGGGAGAAAGAAGAAAATAGCGAAATGCATATGTCCGGAAGAGAAGTCTGGATCATGATGCAGTATCTGCGGATGGTATTTGATGAAGTACGCCTTGTGGATGCAGGAATCAATTATCAGTATAAGGTCGGTGAAGATGGAAAGATGAGGCGTCTGCCTTATCAGTGCTACGAAATGTGGAACCGGTGCGAAAGGTGTGAAAACTGCATTTCTGCAAAATGCTTTCATCAGAAAGGTAAGCTGGAAAAATTCGAATTCATAGAAAATGAGACATATGATGTGGTAGCCATGTATATGGAGATTGACGGCGTGCCATATTCTCTGGAAATGCTGAACAGGATCACGGATGAAACCCTGTGGAGCGCCAAGGGAAAAGAAAAATGGGTGAAGTCGATTTTTGAACATAATCAGAAAATCTATATCGACTCGGTGAGCGGTCTTTACAACCGGCGTTATTATGATGAGCAGCTCAGTGAACTGTGCAGTGCCCAAGCGCTGGTGATGCTGGATGTTGACAGTTTTAAAATGATCAATGACTCTTACGGACACCAGACAGGGGATGCAGCCCTTCATATGATTGCTCAGGCAGTCAAAAGCTGCGTGCGTTCTTCAGATGCAGTGGTACGTTACGGCGGAGATGAATTTGTCATTGTACTGTGGGGTATTCCGAAAAATATTTTTGAAAGGAAGCTGGCAGAGATTCAAAAAAAAGTAAAGGAACTGCGCATGGATGATATGGATGGCCTGAGCTTTTCTGTCAGCATCGGAGGTATTTACGGAAAAGGAAAGACAGCAGAGCTTCTTGCAAAGGCAGATAAAAACATGTACCGCGCAAAACGGACAAAAGAAGAAATTTTCATCGGCATCCTTGCGGAAGAAGATGAAGAAAAGGAAAATGAGACGACGCTATGAAAAAGAAGCATCTGTTTATCAAGTATCTGCTGATAAATCTCAGCCTGCTGGCAGTATTGCTGGCGGGCTGTTTTGCTGATATTTTTTATACCTACAACCTGGAAAAGAAAAATATTATGGAGCAGAATGAAACCGCACTGTCCCGGAGCATCGGGGAACTGGAAGAACTGCTGAATTCTATCTATGCAGTTTCTTCTGCACTGCGGTCCAATAATTACATGAAAAGCCTGGCAGGATTTAAGGGGGATACCCTGCCGGCAGACAAGTATGTTCTGATGAATTACCTGCAGAAGGATCTGACAGATACTCAAATGACAGCGGGTATTTCCGCCGCCAGTTTTGTGCTGTTTCGGGATAATCCGGTGTTTGTTTCCAATGCACAGACGTCCAGCGATTTTGAAACGTATTATGGACGGTATCTGCAGGTGGAAGAAAAGACAGCGCAGGAATTTAAAGAAGAGATCCTAGGGTGCAATGAGCAGATCACCTGCCTGAAATATGATAAGGTGACAGTCTTTCAGCAGTCCAAGATGAAAATGCTGGAGCATCCGCTGGCGGTGGTGGTGCGGATTCGAAATACGAATACGGCTTTGGACCGGTCTGTGGCGTTTTGTTTTATCCTGGATCAGGAAGAACTGTATGAAAAATTGTTCCGGGGAATCAGTGAGGAAAATTCCATGGTGGTGTGCAGGCCGGATGGAACCCTTCTGTGTGGGTTTGGAAGTCATGCGGAAGAACTGGCTGGATGGGCTGCTTCCCAGAAACTGGCCGGGACAGATATCATGAACCGGACAGGGAAAAAAGATCAGGCAGTGTCCATTGGAGGGGTCAGCTGTTATGTGAGAAGTGCTTTTGAGACGGTAAATGGCAACCGGATTTTCATTACAGTGCCGGAAGATCTGGTGAAGCTTCAGACTGTACAGCTGCTTCGGGTAAATCTGGTGGTGCTGTTTGCGGCAATTGGTATCAGTCTGGCGGCAACGGTCTTTTTAAGCTACCGGAAATTTATGTCCATGCAGGGTATTTTGAATAACATCAATGAGCGGAATACAGAAGAATTTCACCGTGGAAATGAATATCAGTTTATCCGGGAAAATATGGACCGGATGGCAGATTCCAGAGACACCTACCGGCGGGATCTGGAATCTGTGCGGAATAGAATGAAAGAAAATATGCTGGAAGAAATGTTTTTATGGGAGATTACTTCCGAAAAAACACTGGAACAGTGTGAAAAACTGCTTCCGGAAGGAACCGAATTTTTCTTCTTGGCAGCGGTGAAATGTGAAGAAGAAGATCCGGAAGTGCTGGCAGACAGTTTCTGCCTGCTGGATGATCTGTTTGTTAATTATTGGAAAGGCGGCAGCTTAGGCGTCCAGACTGCGGTAAATGAAAAAAGTTTTCTGTTTCAGATCCGGCCGGATGCAGGAATCCGGAAACAGGTGGAAAGTGAAAAGATTCAGGCACTTCTCCAGACAGCCACCGAAGCGCTGGGAGAAATTTTCCATGTGGGAATCAGCGGTATCGGTATGAAGGCTTCCGGCGTCCATACCTGCTACGTTCAGGCAGAGCAGGCACTGATGGGATATTTTCGGGAACACACCAATACGGTAGGCTGGTACTCGGATCTTTTGGACAGCACCGGTGAAAATCTGACAAATATGGATTTCTTTGCTAAGCTGTACCAGTATCTGCTCAGTGGAAAACAGGATGCTTTCAATGAGAATCTGGAAAAACTGGTGCGCCATTACAGACTGAATCCCTATTTATATGAAAGAAATATTTCTGAAATTTATTATTCTGTGCGCCATGCGCTGGTGAGTGCGGCCAGAGAGTTGTCTATCGGGGAGCAGGAACTTCAGATTCCCTCCTGGAGAGGCAGCCAGGGTCTGGAGCCGGGAATTCAGAATCTGCAGAAAGCAGCAGAGCGTCTGTTTGCTGCCAACGAAGATAAAAAGAAGAGTCACAATGATGCACTGGAAGCGGATATCGTCGACTATATTCAGGAACATTATTCAGACCCTGCACTGACAGCTGGGATGGTCTGCCAGGAGATGAAAATTTCCGAAAAATATCTCAGTCAGTTTTTGAAAGAGCATACCGGAAAGACCTTTGCCAAGTATGTGGAAGATCTTAGAGTAGAGCAGGCGAAGAAACTTCTGAAGGAAACTTCCTTCAGCAATGAGAAGATCGCGGAGGCTGCAGGATTTGGTTCTGCCAACAGCTTTTACCGGGTATTCAAGAAAAAAACAGGGGTTTCCCCAGGAGAATTCCGTGGAAATCCAGAAAACTGCAATACAAATTGAAAAATGAGAGTATGGAAAAAGCTGGAATTTCCGGCTTTTTCTGCGTTTCTGACAGCTTTTGGGAGAAAGCATCCCATTCTGAGACTGTACGGGAGAAGGTGGATGTGGTACAACAGATTCATCAACTGGTGGGGCAGGCAGACGGACAGAAATGGACATAAAAAGAACCGAAAGCCTGAGCAAAAGCTATTTATATTTATAGGTACTACAGGAGGTAGAAAGTTTTATGAAAAAGAGACGACAGATCGCAGCAGCTATGGCACTGGGAATGATGCTTACTGCAGTTCCCTTTACAACAGGAAGTGCAGAAGAGACAAAGGTACTGACCATTGCCCTTCCGCAGAACGCAAACGTAGAAAACTACGACACCAACTATCTGACTCAGCTGTTAGAGAAGGAATGCAATGTAGATATTCAGTTTATGCTGCTTCCCACTTCTCTGGAAGATGCAAAATCAAAACTGGCTCTGATGGCAAGCTCCGGTGAGAAACTTCCAGATGTGGTATGTATGCAGCTGACCAACCTGGAAGTTGCAGAGTACGGCTCCAAGGGTGTGTTCCAGGCACTCAACGATTACATCGGCGATGCATCCAAGACTCCTAACTTCAATGCCATTGATGAGGAAACCAGAAACGCAATCGTACAGGCCATCACAAGCCCGGACGGAAACATCTATACACTGGCTGATTATTCACCGGAAGATTACAACCTGACCCCGTACCGATGCTGGATCAACAAGACCTGGCTGGACAATCTGGGACTGGAAACACCGACCACAACCGATGAGCTGAAAGCAGTTCTGGAAGCATTTGCAACCCAGGATCCCAATGGAAACGGCATTCAGGATGAAATTCCTCTGACAGGTGCGACCTCTGCTGTATGGGGAGGATTTACCCCGTATTACCTGATGAACTCTTTCATCTTCTATAATGCAAATATGGCAAACAACGGATTGGCACTGGATGCAGATGGCAAGACCGTGATTGCACCGTTTACAACTGATGAGTGGAAACAGGGCCTGGAGTACATGAACTCCTTAAGTGAAGAAGGTCTCCTTGATCCGTCTATGTTCACCATGGATTCCACACAGTTTACCGCAATGCTGGATCAGAATCCGAATGCTGTTGGCTGTGTATGCGCAGGCGGCTGGGGATACTGGACCGGATCTCTGGATTCCGAGAACTTCCAGGATTTTGAACTGCTGGCACCTCTTGCAGGACCGGAAGGCACTGCTTATGCAGCAACTTATCAGTATACACCGAACCTGTACTGGAATGTAACCAAAGACTGTGAAGATGTTGACCTTGCTATGCAGGCAGGCGATCTGCTGTATCGCCAGGATGTATCTTATACCACCCGTTATGGTGAGGAAAATGTAGACTGGTCCACGGATGAAGCTGTTACTTCTGAGAAAGTAGGCCTGTATCAGGATATGCTTGGCATCCCCTGCAAGATTGCCATTCTGGACAACCAGTGGTCTAAAGTACAGAATAAACACTGGTATGGGGCGTGCCCGCACTACTTAAGCACCGATGATTACCGCGGACTGGACTCCATGCAGAACGGAGACGACAACAGAAACGCAGTGCTGCGTTCTACTTCCTACTCCATGTACTATGAAGCACATCCGCAGCTGATGCCGTCCTTAAACTACACCGAAGAAGAAGCAGAAGGAATCTCCGGAATCGCAACAGATGTAACCACTTATGTATCCAGCAGCATGGCTGAGTTTATTACCGGCAACAGACCGCTGTCTGACTGGGACAACTATCTGGAAGAACTTGACAACATGGGATTACAGCAGATGATCGAAAAAGCACAGGCTGCTTACGACAGAACATCCGCTGAATAAGCAGATAAGAACTATAAAAAGAAAGAGCGGAAGGCACTGCCGGACCTGCAGGAAAGGATTCCGGCAGTGCCTTCTTAGATAAGACGAAAGTGAGGAAGCAGAATGAGTAAGAAAAAATCCGTCTGGCAAAGAATGCGGTCTGGCTGGCAGGTGTATGCGCTGCTGCTGCTCCCGGTTATCTATCTGATCGTGTTCTGCTATATTCCTATGGGAGGACTGGTGCTGGCATTCAAAAAATATGATCTTTCAAAAGGAATCCTGGGAAGCCCATGGGTCGGATTTGACAACTTCCTGAAATTTTTCCGGTCGTACAAATTTACCATCGTCCTGAAAAATACTCTGACCCTGGCAGTGTATTCTCTGCTGGTGGGATTTCCAATCCCGATTTTGTTCGCACTGCTGCTGAATGCATTTCCGGCAAGACGTTATGGAAAGATCGTCCAGAGTGTAACGTACATTCCTCATTTTATTTCTACCGTTGTGATAGTAGGTATTATTTTCCAGCTGTTAAGCAGCCGGGCAGGTATCTATGGAAGCCTGTACACTTTCTTTACCGGTCAGAGTGCACCGGATATCCTGTCAAAAGGAAAATATTTCAAGCATATTTTTGTATGGTCAGGTATCTGGCAGAGTACCGGTTATAATGCCATCATTTACATTGCATCCCTTTCCAGCGTAGATCAGAGCCTTCATGAGGCAGCCTGCATTGACGGAGCAAGCAGGTTCCAGAGAATGATCTATATCGACTGGCCGTGCATCCGCGGCACCGCAGTAATCATGCTGATCCTGGCAGCCGGCGGCATTATGAATGTAAGCTTTGAAAAAGCATTGCTGATGCAGAATGACCTGAACATTGCCTGCAGTGAAGTAATTTCCACGTATGTGTACAAAGTAGGTCTGCAGAGCGGAATCGGTGATTTCTCCCTGTCAACGGCCATTGGTATGTTTAACTCCGTGATTAACTTTATTCTGCTGGTCATTGTCAACGGAATCAGCAAACGGCTGACCAATGATTCTATCTTCTAGGAGGCGTGCAATGGAAATGACAAAAGAGACTTCAAAAAGAAAGAAACGGTCTAAAAAAATCATCAGCCGTTCCGATATGATTTTCTATATCATTACGGGCATCATCATTACGTTGTTTTTTGTCGTGGTACTATATCCCATTCTGTTTGTCCTTGCAGCATCTTTTTCATCGGGCGATGCGGTTTCGGCAGGAAAAGTATTCCTGTGGCCGGTGGAATTCAGTCTGGATGGATATAAGACAGTATTTAATGACCGGGATGTGCTTGTTGGTTTCCGTAATTCTCTGATTTATATGATCGTGGGAACAGCTATCAATGTGGCGCTTACCATGTGTGCAGCCTATGCACTGACCAGAGTGGAACTGCCAGGCATTAATAAGATCATGTTTCTGTTTACCTTTACCATGTTTTTCGGCGGCGGCATGATTCCAAACTATATCCTGGTAAGGAGTCTGCATATTATGAATACCATGTGGGCCATGGTACTTCCGGGTGCCATCAACGCCTACAACCTGATCATTGCCAGAACTTTTATCCGCTCCAACATCCCGAAAGAGCTGTATGAGGCGGCGGAAATGGACGGATGCAACGATTTCCTGTTTTTCCTTCGGATCGTACTTCCGTTGTCCGGTTCTGTTATCGCAGTTCTGGTGCTGTTCTACGGAGTGGCCCACTGGAACACGTACTTTAATGCAATGCTGTATTTGAATGATCCAAACAAGTACACCCTGCCGATTATTCTGAAGCAGATCCTGATCTCCAGCCAGATTGACCCGTCTACCGTGTCTGATCCGGAGCTGCAGCTGCAGATTGCACGGCTTGCAAACGTCATCAAATATGCGCTGATCGTAGTCACCATGATCCCGATTGCCATTATTTATCCGTTTATTCAGAAATATTTCGTAAAAGGCGTCATGATTGGTTCCGTAAAAGGTTGAAAAAGAAGAAGAGGAGCAGGCCGGGGAGATTCTCTGGTCTGTTTTTTCAACAAATTTGGTTGTACTATCTGTAAACAATATTGTATAATAAAAGAAAAAACTAGGAGGGTTTTGTATGAAAAAGGGAAAACATGTAATTCTTGCATTGGTTCTGGCGCTGACATTTCTTGTGACAGACCTTGCAGCAGCATCTGCCACGGCCTATGCAGCTGGCAAACCGTTTATGCCAAAGTCATTTGCTATGATGAAAGGACAGGAGTCGGGATATGGAGTTGTAAATTCCGTCAAATCCGATAAAATTTTGAAATTAAAATCCAGCAACACCAACGTAGTGACAGTAAAAAAAGCTCCGTTTATCGATGACTGGACGATTTTGGTGAACGCGAAAAAAGCAGGCAGTTCCACAGTAACCTTTAAGTTAAAGAGAAAAAGCGGAAAAGTCTACACATTTAAAACTAAGATCCGTGTATATAACTATACCAATCCAGTCAGTAAATGTAGCATTGGAAAAGCAGATTATACAAAAGAACTTAACAAAAAATATATGGTTGCTTTAGGTGAAGGGAACGTTCAAAAAGGAAAAATCAATATTTCCATGAAAAAGGGCTATAAGCTCACAGGATTGTACTTGTGTGAGCATGGAACTGGAAAAGCGAAGAAGATCAAAAATGGAAGCAGCATCACGCTGGATGCGAACTATTATGTCCAGGTCATATATAAAAATACCAGCAAAAATTATTCCTATGCATTATATCTGGATATCTAAATCCAAACACAGGAAAGTATAGAATAGAATTGATTGAAAGAACTGCGCATCAAGTTCTTGTTACTTTTGTAATGAGAGATGCGCAGTTTTTAAATTCAACGAGCAATCAAAAGAAGAAAAACATGAATAATGAAAAGTGTTAAAGAAAATGCTTATGATTATATCGCATAAGCGATATAATAAAGCAAGAAAGGGTGATGGAATGGAAAGAACGTTATACCATGGCTCACAGATCATTTTGGAAAAACCGGAATATGGAAAGGGTGCAAGAAACAATGATTATGGAAGGGGATTTTATTGTACCGAGGAAATAGAACTGGCGAAAGAATGGACATGTGCAAAACAGACAAATGGATATGCCAATATCTATAAACTGGATTTGGAAGGCTTCCGGGTGTTGAACCTGAATAGTGGCAAGTATCATATTTTGAACTGGCTTGCATTATTGGCTGATAACAGGACATACTGGCAGAATGGAAGTATTGCAGAAGAGGGGAAAAGGTATCTGAAGGAACATTTTTTGCTGGATATTTCAGAATATGATGTGATCATAGGATATCGGGC
>OLRT01002911.1_pt1 | contig 10230 bp, 4 predicted proteins | sample 1672021 | NCBI WGS metagenome assembly OLRT01 (sample SAMEA3136637, study PRJEB25190) | human gut metagenome | reverse complement strand
CGAATTTGTAAAAAACGCACTCAAAAAGTGCTCATGTTTGCCACCTTGATTCTTTTAAATATTTGTTTTTCTTTTATTTCTGTCACATACACCTGAAGTCTATTTAAACCACTACACAGTGTGTATGTTTTACTGTATTAGCATTAATAATATCTGTCCACCTCTATAAAAATTAAAAAACGATAACGTTTAACATACACCCATCAGCTTGAATTTTATGAATACTCGACACATTCCCGTCATACAATTAAAAAATTTTACAAAAATTTATCATTCCCATGCACCTTTTCTTAATCTCACAAGTTTATAGTTAAACACAACAGAGAATGATTGACTATATCAAAGGAGGATCTTATTGTGAGAACAATTCGCAGAAACATAGCAAGAAATGCAAAAAAATATGCAGCAAAAGCAACTGTATCAGCCATGATGTTAGCAGGCGGAGTTATGATGGCATCTCCAATCCTTTCATCAACAGTCAGCGCAGCGACAGAACATTGGAATGATGCATCTGCTTCTAAAACAGAAAGCTGGTCCACATGGAAAGCAAACTGGGATAAATACAGCACAAACTATGAAAATGTATCTTTAACACCAGGAGCGACAGAATCACAGCTTAATTTTGCATACTACAGCAAGACAGAAGAAACACCAAAAGTTAAGATCGCAACAAAAGCAGATATGTCTGATGCAAAAGAAGTCGAAGGAAAACAGACACAGGCAGTAGCGATCGAAGGTGTTCAGTACTATTCAAATAAAGCATCTGTAAATGACCTGAAAGAAAATACAACTTACTACTATCAGGTATTCCAGAACGGAAAATATCAGGATGTACAGAAATATTCTACAAAATCATTTAAAAATTATTCTTTCTTATATGTAGGAGATCCTCAGATCGGAGCATCTTCAGGACAGACAAGTACTGAAGGAGATGCGATGAAAGATAATAACTATGCAGCAAGAAATGATAGTTATAACTGGAACAACGTATTAAATAATGCGGTAAAACAGAATCCAAATCTAAGTTTTGTTGCATCCGCAGGAGATCAGGTAAATAACAATAACAATGAAAAACAGTATGCAGGTTACCTTGGAGCAGATGCTTTAAGATCTCTTCCAGTAGCAACAACGATCGGAAACCACGATTCTGGATCAGCACAGTATGAGATGCATTACAACAATCCAAATGCAAAATGGAAAGTTGTAATGTTCCATCAGGACATTTATGGATCAGGATATGATCATTCAGATTCTGACGGAATGGTTTTAAGAACACAGTTAACACCATTAATGGATAAATATGATATTGATGTTGTACTTCAGGGACATGACCATACATACTCCAGAACATATCAGTTACAGAGTGATGGGCAGGCACATGATAAATTCGCAAAAACAGAAAATACAGCAAATTACGCAAAAGAAAACAACTGCTACGAAATCGTTGATACAACAAAAGGTGGAACGGTTGTAAATCCAAAAGGAACTGTATATTTAGAAGCAAACTCAGCAACAGGATCTAAATTCTACAATCTGATCACAGCAAAACAGGATTTCATTTCTGAGAGAAGCCAGACATGGACACCAAGTTATTCTGTAGTCAATGTAACAGATGACTCTTTTGAAGTTACAACATACGATGCGGACACAGGAAAAGTATTAGATGGATCATCTTCATATAAGATCGTGAAGAAAGCAGAAGATACCAAAAAAGATGATGCGAACTCAAATACAACAAAGAAAGATGATACAACAGCAGTACAGACAAAAGACCAGACGATCACAGCAACAGCATCTTATAAGAAGAGTGAAACATCCAAAGCATTCAAATTAAATGCAAAAACAAATGGAAATGGAAAACTCACTTACACAACATCAAACAAAGCAGTTGCAACAGTTGATGCCGCAGGAAAAGTAACAGTCAAAGGACCAGGAGTTGCCAAGATCACAGTCAAAGCAGCAGCAACTACGGACTACAAAGCAGCTTCCAAAACAGTTACAGTGACTGTAGCACCAAAGAAACAGGGTATCTCTTTAGTAAATAAGATCAAAAAACAGCTAACGATCAAATGGAAAAAGAATACGAAAGCATCAGGATATCAAGTTGTATATTCTACAAACAAGAAATTTACAGGTAAAAAGACAGTAAGAAAAGCGAAAACAACAACATCTTACAAGATCAAAGGTCTGAAAAAAGGGAAAAAATATTACGTAAAAGTCCGTTCTTACAAAACAGTAAATGGAAAACGTATTTATGGAGCCTACAGCACAGTCAAAAAAGCAACAATCAAATAGAGATGATAAAGAATTAGTGTCGTAACTTAATTTATCAGACAGAGCAAAAGCCTGCGCCCGGAATGATAGATCCGGACACAGGCATTCTCTGATTTTTCTTTATAAATAAAAGGCTACGATTTATAGAAAGAAGACAACTTATGGAAAAAGCAGTATCATGGAAAAAAATCTTGATCCTCGCAATAGCAGTGTGTTTATTTGCAGGGATCATAGTCAAATGCAATCAGTTTCAGAAAACGCCATTGGCATCTTATAAAGGACAAAAATATGAAAAAGCAGTTGTAACAAAGATCATTAAAGATAATCTTGCAGAAGACGGAAGTCGTTATGGAACGCAGAAAGTCCTGGTTAAAATGACAACGGGAACCTACAAAGGAAAAGAAAAACAGGCGATCAATCCAAGCGGAACTTTATTTGGAGCTGACTGTAAAGTAGGAGCAAGGATCATCGTGATCGTAAATAAAAGTGGAACAAATACAGGATTTACCGTATATAGTCAGGATCGTACCATGGCAATCTATGGATTTGCGTTGATCTTTGCAGCGGTGGTATGTGCGATTGGTGGGAAAAAAGGTGTTTATGCTATTTTAAGCCTTGTATTTGCATTTGCATGTATTATCGGTATTATGTTTCCGATGATGTATCGCGGAATTTCACCGATCGTGTTGACGATCATTGTAGCAGTGTTGACAACGATCGTAACATTAGGACTTCTTGGTGGATATTCGAGCAAAACAGTGTCCGCGATCCTTGGAACAGCGATCGGAGTCGTGATCGCAGCAGTGGCAGCGATGGCATTTGGAAAAGCAGCAGGGATCACAGGATACAACGTATCGGATATCGAAGCATTGAACTATGTCGGACAAAATACGAAGATAAAGATCGGAGAATTGCTTTTTGCCGGAATCATCATTTCAGCATTAGGAGCCGTCATGGACGTTGGTATGTCCATTGCATCTACGATTCAGGAAATTTATGAAACAGACAAAACACTGTCCATGAAACGACTTTTTGTATCAGGAATCAATGTTGGAAGAGATATGATGGGAACGATGACGAATACACTGATCTTTGCTTATGTGGGCGGTGCAATAACAACATTAGTGATCAATTACGCATATGATCTAAGCTACAGACAGTTAGCGAACTCTTATGTGATCGGAATTGAGATCATGCAAGGACTATCTGGAAGTCTTGGTGTTGTATTAACAGTACCGATCACAGCATTGATCGCATCATTTCTTGCAGTGCGCAAAAAATAAATTTTATAATTCATAAAATAAATCATAAATACGGTCTATGGATTTTATAAAAAACATCTATAAATCTATTGACACAGAAAAAAATTTCATGTATCGTAAAAACATCAAAACAAGGAGAAACTAAGATGACAACAAGTAAGATGAATAATTGCACATTTTATTACTTTAGCTTTCAGGGTTATTATTTTTATCCTGACTATTTTTGTTGCAATGAATCATCGCCAAAACTTATGTCACTTTAAACCGACAGAGTAAAACATTTAAGGCATGCATTCTTGCAACAGAGTGCATGCCTTTTCTTTTTATTCAAAGAAACAAAGGCCGCACCAGAGAAGCAGGATAGAAACGACTTGCCAGGAAAGGACGAACATCATGATTATTATTTTAAAGAAACAGGCAGAAGAAGCAAAGATCAACGCATTAAAGAAAGAGATGGAAGAGCAGGGACTGGGAATCCACGAATCCGAAGGTGTTAACACAAGGATCCTTGGATTAGTGGGAGATACATCTGTTGTAGATATGCGTCATATCATGGCAAACAGCATCGTTGAAAATGTACAGCGTATTCAGGAGCCATACAAGAAGGCCAACAGAAAATTCCATCCAAACGATACAGTTGTTGATGTAAACGGAGTAAAGATCGGTGGTGGAAACTTCCAGGTGATCGCAGGACCATGTTCTATTGAGACAAAAGAACAGATCACAGAAGTCGCAAACGATGTGAAGAATTCTGGTGCAGGATTATTAAGAGGAGGAGCTTTCAAACCAAGAACTTCCCCATACTCTTTCCAGGGACTTCATGGAGAAGGATTAGAATTATTATTAGAAGCTAAGAAAGCAACAGGACTTCCAGTTGTTACAGAGATCATGGATGCAAGTCATCTTCCATTATTCGAAGATGTGGACCTGATTCAGGTTGGAGCAAGAAATATGCAGAACTTTGAATTATTAAAAGAATTAGGAAAGATCAATAAACCAATCTTATTAAAGCGAGGACTTGCAGCAACGATCGAAGAATGGTTAATGAGTGCAGAATACATTATGGCAGGTGGAAATGAAAATGTAATCCTTTGTGAGAGAGGAATCCGAACATACGAAACAGCCATGAGAAATACATTAGATCTTTCTGCAATCCCTATGATCAAGAAGAAATCCCATCTTCCAGTCATGGTAGATCCATCTCACGCAACAGGAATCAGAGATATGGTAGAGCCAATGGCATTAGCAGCGATCGCAGCTGGGGCCGATGGATTAATGGTAGAAGTTCATAATGATCCAGCCAAAGCATTATGTGATGGACCACAGTCACTGACACCAGAACAGTTTGATACATTGATGAAGAAGGTAAATAAGACAAGAGAATTCTTTCAGGCATTATAACTAGAAAAAATCTTGCTGAGAATTGTAAATTGGGATATACTATAACTAAAGAAAGAAAAAGACAACCCGGGAATCCATTGATTTCCGGGTGTTTGTCAGTTTTATAGATTCTAGGGAAAAAGGAGAGATATCTTATGAAAGTAATCGTCGGACTGGGGAATCCGGGAAAGAAATATGACAACACAAGACACAATATTGGATTTGAAGCCCTTGATTATATTGCAGACAAAGAAGGCATAAGTATAAATACAGGGAAACACAAAGCATTGATCGGAACTGGTTATATGGGAGGAGAAAAAGTCCTTCTTGTGAAACCACAGACATTTATGAACTTAAGCGGGGAAAGTCTTCGTCCAATCATGGATTTCTATAAATTAGAGCCAGAAGATTTTATCATTATTCATGATGATATCGACCTTGATGTTGGAAGACTGCGTATCCGAAGAAAGGGAAGTGCAGGGGGACATAATGGACTGAAAAGTATCATCAGTCATTTAGGAAGTATGGATTTCCCAAGGGTGAAGATCGGTGTTGGAGAGAAACCAAAAGGATATGATCTGGCAGATTATGTATTAGGACATTTTACAAAAGAAGAACAGGCAATCTTTGCGGAACGTTTTGATGAAGTGTACGATGCAGTACAGCTGATCGTTATGGGCGACATCACAGAAGCGATGAACCGCCACAATAAGAAAAAGTAGGGATAGAAAGTGTTAGAACATATATTAAAAGACGATCCGGTATACAGACAATTAAAGGATGAGGTCGAAGATTACTGTGGCCCGGTTCTTGTATCAGGATGCACCGATACAGCCAAATGGCATCTGACCAGTCTGATCGGAAATCATAAGAAAAAGCAATTTAAGATCATCATCGTACCAGACGAGAACAAAGCAAGACAATGGGTCGAGGCAAGTCATTTCTTTGGAGAAAAGGTTCAGTATATTCCAGCAAAAGATCCATTATTCTATACAGCTGATGTTCATGGAAATGCAATCGCAAGAGACCGTATGCTGGCGATCAAGAAGATCGTGGATGACAAATGTGGAACCTTTGTGATGACGATCGATGCTGTGATGGATCAGGTTGTTCCATTAAGTGATATCAAGAATCATAAGATGACGTTTAAAATGGGAGAGACACTGGAAGAGGCAACAATCGCAGAAGAATTTGTTGCCAGAGGCTATGAAAAAGCACCATTTGTTGAGGCTCCAGGCGAGTTTGCTGTGCGAGGAGGGATCATTGATATTTTCCCATACACGCAGGAAAGCCCATATCGTATCGAACTATGGGGAGATGAAATTGATTCGATCCGAAGTTTTGATAAAGAAAGCCAAAGATCCATCGAAGAAGTCGATACTCTGACCATTTATCCGGCATCAGAGATCATTTTAAATCAGCCAAGGATTGAACATGGTCTTCGAAATATGGAAGAAGATTATGAGAAGTTATCACAGAAGTTTAAAAAAGAAAAAAAATATGATCAGGAAGCCCGCCTAAGAAAAGAAATGGACCGTGTTCGTGAGGAATTAAGGGAACTTCATATGTTGATCGGAGTAGAAGGTTATCTCCCATATTTTTATGAAAATACAGAATGCATCTTAGATTATTTTCCAGAAGAAAGCATGATCTATATGGATGAACCAAAACATATCAGAGAACGTGCAGATGCATTTTATCTGGAATTCTCAGAGAGTATGAAAAGCCGTCTGGAAGGTGGGTATCTTTTGCCTAAACAGGCAAATACGGTGACAGATTATGAGAGCATTTTATATCAGATCGAGAAACATAAGATGCTATGTTATTCGATCTTATCTGCTGAGATCAATGATTTTAGAGTTGCTAGAACCTTATTTATGGATACAAAATCCATTCAGTCTTATAACAACAGTTTTGAGCAGTTAGTCAAAGATCTTACCAAATATCAGAGTAAGGACTACAGGATCGTTGTTGCTTCTCCATCTGTTACAAGAGCGAAACGTCTAAGCAGTGATCTGAGAGAAAATGGTTTGGTTGTGACATATGATAAGGACTTGAAATATGGAGTGGAAGCAGGGCAGATTGTTGTCACAGCAGGAAAGCTTCTGACAGGAATTGAATATCCGGCAGCCAAATGGGTATTGATCTCAGAAGGAGACATTTTCAAAGGAAGAGAAGAAAAAAAGCGCCGAAAGAAAGAGAAGAAAAAACAAGGAGAAAAGATCCGAAGTTTTGCAGATATCAATATCGGTGATTACGTTGTTCATGAAAAACATGGAGTCGGTATTTACCGCGGAATCGAAAAGATCACAACAGATGGGGTTGAAAAAGACTACATCAGTATTGAATATCAGGGCGGTGATAATTTATTTATTTTAGCATCAGCCCTAGACCAGATTGCAAAATACGCAAGTGCAAATGCAAGAAAGCCGAAACTTCATAAATTAGGTGGAAATGAATGGAAGAAGACGAAAACACGTGTCAAAGGTCAAGTCAAAGATATTGCGGAAGAACTCGTGCAGTTATATGCACTAAGACAGGCAAAAGAAGGATATGTTTATGATAAGGACTCTGTATGGCAGAAAGAGTTTGAAGAATTATTTCCATACGATGAAACGCAGGATCAGTTAAATGCGATCGATGATACGAAAAGGGATATGGAAAGCAAGAAGATCATGGACCGACTGATCTGTGGAGATGTCGGGTATGGCAAGACAGAAGTAGCGATCCGTGCAGCATTTAAGGCAGTAGACAATGGAAAACAGGTGGCGTATCTCGTACCAACCACGATCCTTGCACAGCAGCATTACAATACATTTGCACAGAGATTTCATGATTACCCGATCACCGTACGCATGATGTCCAGATTCTGCACAGCAAAAGAGCAGAAAGAGACGATTGAAGGACTCAAAAATGGAACGGTAGATGTCGTGATCGGAACGCATCGCTTATTGTCCAAAGACATGCAGTATAAGAATCTGGGACTGCTCGTAATTGATGAAGAACAGCGTTTTGGAGTGACACATAAAGAAAAGATCAAGACAATGAAAAAAGATGTCGATGTCTTATCATTATCTGCTACACCAATTCCAAGAACCCTGCATATGAGTCTGATCGGAATCCGTGACATGAGTGTATTAGAAGAACCACCGCATGACCGAAGAGCGATCCAGACATATGTTATGGAATATAATGAAGAACTGGTCAAAGAAGCGGTCTACCGCGAAATGACACGTGGCGGGCAGGTATATTATGTGTATAACCGCGTCAATAATATCGCAGAAGTGACAGCCGAATTACAGAGATTGCTTCCAGATGCGAAAGTTGCATTTGCCCACGGACAGATGAAAGAACGCGAACTGGAAGAGATCATGATGGGATTTATGAACCATGAGATCGATGTATTGGTATCTACAACGATCATCGAGACAGGACTAGATATTCCGAATGTAAACACAATGATCATTCACGATGCCAACCAGCTTGGGTTGTCCCAGTTGTATCAGTTAAGAGGACGTGTCGGAAGATCGAATCGAAATGCATTTGCATTTTTGATGTACAAAAAAAACACACTGTTAAAAGAAACCGCAGAAAAACGATTACAGGCAATCCGGGAATTTACAGATCTGGGATCCGGTTATAAGATCGCAATGCGAGATCTGGAGATCCGCGGAGCAGGAAATCTCTTGGGACAGGCACAATCCGGTCATATGGAAGCAGTTGGATACGATCTGTATTGCAAGATGCTGAATGAAGCAGTCTTGAGATTAAAAGGCGAATTAAAAGACGAGGATGAATTTGACACAACGCTCGATCTTGATATCAACGCATTTATTCCATCAACGTATGTATATAATGAATATCAAAAACTGGAATTATACAAACGTATTTCATCCATTGAATCCAAAGATGAAATGGAAGATATGACAGATGAGTTGATCGACCGCTTTGGGGAAATGCAGAAAGCAGTCTATAATCTCTGGGGAAAAGGGAATATATCGGTGCGTGTAAAATACTCCATCGGACAGGGAAATTATTGTGAACTTGTGAAGTGGGAGAATGATACAGAGGAAGTTGTGAAAGTATCAGGAACAGAAATTAATAAATTAAAGAATGAGATGTATCAGATGGTAGTTTCCGATATTGAGATCCACAAGGAGAGCATCAATACAGATGACGCCGTGACACTGTTTCATGACCTTGGAATGACAGACAAGGAAAAACTGTTCCGTTACCGGAGAAGTTCCAGAGTCAATATTTATGAACTCGATCATTACATGGATTATTTTTACGGATTTATGGTGCCATCGACCGGATATCTGCGCTATTATGATGTGATCCCTTATGCGGATGGATTTATGCTTCAGTTCCCGGATAAAAATACGAGAGAGGTCGCACCGTTTGTTCCGGCAGAAAAACTGTTCCACACGTTAAAGACATCCAGAGACTGGGGAAAAATGCTTGAGATCGATACGATCGGAGCCTTAAATGATGCGATCGCAGCCGGAAAAACACAGCAGATGATACTGACGCAGGAAGCCTTGTTTGAGGAGCGTATCGGAAGGCTTGCCGAGGAGATCATTTCAGCAAAAGACCGGAAATTCATTATGATCGCAGGACCATCCTCCTCAGGAAAAACGACTTTTTCACACCGCCTGTCCATACAGCTTGCAGCAAAGGGATTAAAACCGCATCCGTTTCCGCTTGATGACTATTATGTGGATCGTGATAAATGTCCGCGTGATGAAAATGGTGAACTTGATTTTGAATGCCTGGAATCACTGGATGTAGAGCTTTTCAACCATGACATGAATGAACTTCTGGCAGGAAAAGCAGTCAATCTGCCGATCTTTAATTTTAAGACCGGAAAAAGAGAATACAAAGATAAGATCATGCAGTTAGGAAAAGATGATGTGTTAGTCATTGAGGGGATCCATGGACTGAATGATAAATTGTCCTATTCCCTTCCGGTGGAGAGCAAATTTAAGATCTATATCAGCGCACTAACACAGCTAAATATCGACGAGCACAACTATCTGCCGACCACGGATGGAAGGATGATCCGCCGTATTGTGCGCGATGCAAGAACAAGAGGTACCTCAGCGAAAGAAACGATCGCTATGTGGGATTCCGTGCGCCGCGGTGAGGAGAAGAATATTTTCCCATTTCAGGAGGGAGCGGATGTGATGTTTAATTCCGCATTGATCTATGAACTGGCAGTATTAAAGATATATGCCGAACCGCTGCTTTTTGCGATCGATAAGGACTGTCCGGAGTACCTTGAGGCAAAGCGTCTCTTAAAGTTCCTGGATTA
>OLRT01002905.1_pt1 | contig 10249 bp, 8 predicted proteins | sample 1672021 | NCBI WGS metagenome assembly OLRT01 (sample SAMEA3136637, study PRJEB25190) | human gut metagenome | reverse complement strand
CGCAGCCGCCGGAGCGGTGCTTAAGCCGTCAGGCGGGAATTGTGCGGTGTTGCCTCAGCAGTCGTCGCAGTTATATAATCCTCGGAACGGTGGACAGCCTGCACCTTTGTGCAGGAAAGCAGCCAGGTTGGCGTTGTACTCGTGGGCAATTTCCAGGGTGCTTTATTTGCCCCTGTTATGTGGATCAACTCGCTTTTTGTTGGTGACATAAGAGCTTAGCTTTTTATTTTTCAAAAAACCGCAGAAAAAAGGTAGGAAAAAGAAAAAATTCGTGGTATGATAAAGTGTTAGAAACTTTACTTCTCGGAGGTATCGCAGTGGATCGCTTACAGCAGACAATCTGTGCACTGGCAACGCCCCCCGGCACCGGCGGCATTGCCGTGGTGCGGGTATCAGGGCCGGACGCCTACCCCATTGTGGAAAAGATCTTCGTCCCGCTCCACATGGGACGCAAGGTGGCCGAGGCCAAGGGCTACACCGCCATGCTGGGCCACTACCTGCTGCACGGGCAGGAAATGGACGAGACTATCGCCCTCTTCTTCCGCGCCCCCCACTCCTATACCGGCGAGGATGTCATCGAGCTTTCGGTCCACGGCGGTACCGCTATGGCGGACGGCTTACTGGAAGCCCTTATCACCGCGGGCACAGCCCCGGCAGGGCCGGGTGAGTTCACCCGCCGCGCGCTGGAGCATGGCCGCATGTCGTTGACCCAGGCCGAAGCCGTGATGGAAGTCATCGCCGCCAACGGCCGCCAGGGCGCCGCGCTGGCCAAGTCGGCCCTGGATGGGCGGCTGGCAAAACGCATCGGCGCCATCCAGACCGTACTGCAAAGCCTGAACGCCCACCTGACTGCCTGGATCGACTACCCCGAGGAGGACGTGCCGGAACTTTCCGATGAGCATCTGCTGAAAACGTTGGGCGGCCAGAAAGCTGAGCTGGACAGCCTGATCCGTGGTTATGGTGCCGGTGCGGTGCTGCGCCGGGGCGTGGATTGTGTGCTGCTGGGCCGCCCCAACGTGGGCAAAAGTACGCTGCTGAACCTGATGGCCGGTTTTGACCGGGCCATCGTAACGCCGGTGGCAGGTACTACCCGCGATATTGTGGAGCAGGCCGTCCAGTTGGGCGAGATCCGGCTGAACCTGTTTGATACTGCCGGTGTGCGGGACGTGGGAGCCGACGGCGATGCCATCGAAGCCGAGGGCATCCGCCGCAGCTGGAAAAAGCTGGACGAAGCCGGGCTGGTGCTGGCCGTGTTCGATGCCGCCCAGCCACTGACCGACGCCGATTTAGAAATTGCCCACCGCTGCCAGAATCGCCCTGCGTTGGCAATTTTGAACAAAGAGGATCTGGCCGATTCCACGGAGAACGCGGCCCAGACCTTGCAGCCCTATTTTAAAAAGGTCATCACCCTCTGCGCCAAAGAGGCTGACAGTTTGCAACCCTTGACCGATGCCGTGGCCGAACTGCTGGGCACAGCCCAGCTGGACCCCGGAGCAGCGCAGTTGTGCAGTGCCCGCCAGCTGGCGGCCGCCACCCGTGCGCGGGATGCCATTGCCGAAGCGATGAAGGCCCGGCAGGCAGGCTTTGGGCTGGACGCTACCGGTATCTGCCTGACCGATGCGTTGCAGGCCCTGTGCGATTTGACCGGCGAGGATGCCAGCGACGCGACCATAGAGGAAGTATTTGAGACGTTTTGTGTAGGTAAATGATAGAGGAAAAAACGTATGGATAAACTGGGAAGTTATGATGTGGTCGTGATCGGTGCCGGGCATGCGGGCATCGAGGCTGCCCACGCGGCAGCGACACTGGGGGCCAGGACCGCAGTGTTCACCCTGTCGCTGGATTTTATCGGTAACATGCCCTGCAACCCGTCCATTGGCGGTACCGCCAAGGGACATCTAGTGCGGGAAGTGGACGCCCTGGGCGGTCTGATGGGCATTGCTGCCGACGCCACCTTTTTGCAGAGCCGCATGCTGAACCGGGGCAAGGGCCCTGCCGTCCACAGCCTGCGTGTGCAGACCGACCGCAAGCGTTACCACATGTGGATGAAACACGCGCTGGAGAAAACGCCGAACCTGGACATCCATCAGGCCGAGATCGTGGCCGTGGATATTCAGGAAGGCAAAGTCTGCGGCGTCATCACCAATTTAAACGGCTACTATAGCTGCAAGGCGCTGGTCATCGCCACCGGCACCACGCTGGGCGGGCGCATCTTTGTGGGCGAGGCTCACTACGACAGCGGTCCCGACGGCACCCATGCCGCCACGGCACTGACCAAATGCCTGGTGGAGCAGGGCTTTACGCTGCGCCGGTTTAAGACCGGCACTCCGGCCCGCGTTCACCGCCGCAGCATCGACTTTACCCAGCTGGAGCGTCAGCCCGGCGACCTGGATGAGGAATTGCAGCCTTTCAGCTTTTTAACGCGAGAGCCGATGCACAACAAGGTGGATTGCTACATCGCTTACACCAACCCCGAGACCCACAAGGTCATTCTGGATAACCTGCACCGTTCGCCGCTCTACGGCGGAGACATCCAGGGCGTCGGCCCGCGCTACTGCCCCTCCATTGAGGATAAAGTGGTGCGTTTTAAGGATAAGGAACGCCACCCCATTTTTGTAGAGCCCTGCGGCGAGGACACCGAGGAAATGTACCTGCAGGGCCTTTCTTCCAGCCTGCCTGAGGTGGTGCAGAATGCCATGTACCGTACCATCAAGGGGTTTGAGCATCTGGAAATCATGCGCCCGGCCTACGCCATCGAGTACGATTGCGTCGACCCCACCACCTTAAAGCCTACGCTGGAAAGCAAGGTGGTCGCGGGCATTTATGGCGCGGGGCAGTTCAACGGCACCTCTGGCTACGAGGAAGCTGCCGCCCAGGGCTTGCTTGCCGGCCTGAACGCCGCCCGCCACGCGCTGGAAAAGGATGAGCTGGTGCTGGCCCGCCACACCAGTTACCTGGGAACTTTGGTGGATGACCTGGTGACCAAGGGTGTCATGGACCCCTACCGCATGATGACCAGCCGCAGTGAATACCGCCTGAGCCTGCGGCAGGATAACGCCGACGAACGTCTGACCCCCATCGGCCGGGAGTATGGTCTGGTACAGGATGACCGGTGGACAGTATTCTGCAAGGATCGCGAGATTAAGCAGAACGAGATGGACCGCCTGGCCAAAACCACGGTGCGGCTGGCCGACCTGAAAGCCGCCGCGCCCGAAGGCACCGAACTGGGGGAAATCGGCGGCACGGCGCTGGAACTGATGCGCCGTCCCTACATCAGCTATGAGCTGATCGCCAAAGTCATCGGTCGCGGCGAGGGTGTGACCCCTGCCATGGCCCAGCGCATCGAAACCGAGATCCGCTACGCCGGCTATATCGCCCGTGAGGAACGGTTGATCCGGGACATTCAGCGCCATGAGAATGTGAAGATCCCCGAGGACTTCGATTACAGCCCCATTGAGATGATCACGCTGGAAGCCCGTGAAAAATTACAGAAGATCCGCCCCCGCACGCTGGCCCAGGCCGGGCGCATCCCCGGTGTCTCCCCCAGCGACCTGGCCCAGCTGAGCATTGTGCTGCTGAAACAGAAATGAGTGTTAAACTATGATCGATAAAAACCGCCTGGCTGAAAAATGTTCCACGTGGAACATCAGCCTCTCCCCTGCACAGCTGGACCAGCTGGATCACTACGCTGAAATTTTGGTGAGCTATAATGAGAAGGTAAACCTGACGGCTATCACCAGCCCCGAGGGCATCGAGGACCGCCACTTTGCTGACAGCCTGCTGTTTGCCGCCCAGCCTGAAGTGCAGGGCAAGATGGTGGACGTGGGCACCGGCGCAGGTTTCCCCGGCATCGTGGCTAAAATTTATAAACCGGACCTGGAGCTGACCTTGATGGAACCTACCGGCAAGCGTGTAGAATTTTTAAAGTATGCCTGCGCCGAGCTGGGCCTGACTGGTGTGGAGTTCGCCAAGGAACGCGCCGAGGAAGCCGCCCGCAAAGTCTGGCGTGAGCAGTTCGATATTGCCAGCGCCCGCGCCGTGGCAGCCCTGCCGGTGTTGAGTGAATACTGCCTGCCGCTGGTCAAAGTCGGCGGCGTGTTCATCGCCATGAAAGGCCCCGAAGCCGACGCCGAAGCCAAAGTTGCGGCTAACGCTTTAAAGAAGCTGGGCGGTAAATACCGCGAGACCCGGCAGTTCACCCTGCCCGATGGCAGTGCCCGCGGGCTGGTGGTGTGCGAAAAAATATCGCAGACTCCGACCGTTTACCCCAGAAACGGCGGCAAAATTGCCAAGAAGCCGCTGTAAAACCGCGAAAAGGGCCAAAATCCAGCGAACGATTTTTCTTCCACTTTTTTCCAGTTCGTGCTATGCTTTTCCCAGGGAAAAGCATAGCATTTTTTATGTGATAATCACCCGCAGGGAGGAATCAAAAGTGGCTAAGAATGAACTACAAAAACAAGGGCGCATTGTCATGCTGCCTGTTGATTGCATCGAACCGTCCCCCTACCAGGCCCGCACGGCTTTTGACGAGCCAGAGATTGCGGCGCTGGCCGTCAGTATTCTGCAAAATGGTCTGCTGCAGCCCATCAGCGTGCGGCGGGTGGGGCTGCGGAAATACCAGCTCATCGCGGGTGAACGCCGCCTGCGCGCCTGCCGCCTTGCCAAGCTGGAAAAAGTGCCTGCCATTTTGGCGGACTACGATGACAGCGAATCCGCCGCACTGGGTCTGTTGGAAAACTTGCAGCGCAGCCAGCTGGATCCCTTTGATACTGCCCGCGGCATTAAAGAGGTCATCCGCCTGTGGGGCTGTACCCAGGCCGAGGCTGCAAGGCGGCTGGGGTTAAGCCAGCCTGCCCTGGCCAACAAACTGCGCTTACTTACCCTTACACCGGAACAGCAGCAGCTTTGCACCGCCAACCACCTGACTGAGCGCCATGCCCGCGCGGCCCTGCGCCTGCCGGAGAGCCGCCGTACCCCGGCACTGGAAAAGATGGCGCGGGATAAGCTCAGCGTGCGGCAGGCGGACAAACTGGTGGACCAGATGTTGGCCGCCCCCAACAGCCCCAGCCCCTGCCGCCGCACCATCCCCATGGTGCGGGATGTCCGCTTTTTTGTAAATACCCTGCAGCATGCCGTTGACCTGATGACCCAGAAGGGCATCCAGGCAACTACCCACTGTGATAAGCATGACGGGTGCCTAGAGTACATTGTGCGCATCCCCGTAGGCAGCGACGGCCGCCCTGTGCAGCAGCCAACGACTCCGCCGCAGGAGCCAGCCAAAGAGTACGCGACCGAGGTATAAAGTACTGAAAATAGAGAAAACCCTGTAAAATGTTCCACGTGGAACATTTTACAGGGCATTTTTTGCGTTTGACCCCTTTTTTATAGTGTTTCCTTGTGCTATAATAGAATCCAGACGGACAAAACCGTCTTAAAATGCAAAAAGACGGAGGGAAAAGCGTGGCAAAGGTAATCGCAGTAGCAAACCAGAAAGGCGGCGTGGGCAAAACCACTAGCGCCGTAAACCTCAGCGCCTGCGTGGCAGCACTGGGCAAAAAGGTCCTTGTCGTAGACCTCGACCCCCAGGGCAACGCTTCCAGCGGTTACGGAATTGCCAAAAACAAGCTGGAATCCGACATTTATACTTGCCTGATCGAGGACGACGATGTGCGCAACGCCATAGTCAAGACCGAGTATAATGCCGACCTGCTTCCCTCCAACACCCAATTGGCCGGCGCTGCTGTGGCGCTGGTCAACCTGCCCCGGCGCGAGATGCGCCTGCGCAGCGTGCTGGCCCCCATTGTGCCGCTGTACGATTATATTTTCATCGATTGCCCGCCCTCGCTGGATCTGCTGACCATCAACGGCCTGTGCGCCGCCGATACCGTGCTGATCCCCCTGCAGTGCGAATACTACGCGTTGGAAGGCCTGACGGAGCTGATGAACACCTTAAAAATGGTGCGAAAAAAGTATAACCGTTATCTGGACATTGAGGGCGTGCTCTTTACCATGTACTCCGGCCGGCTGAACCTGACGATGCAGGTGGTGGCCCAGGTCAAAAAGTACTACGGGGACAAGGTGTTCAAGGCGGTCATCCCCCGCTCGGTGCGCCTGTCTGAGGCACCGAGCTTCGGCATGCCCATCAATTTCTATGAGCCGAACGGCAAAGGCTGCGAGGCTTACATGGAACTGGCACGGGAATTTTTAAGCAAGAACGAGAGGTGAGCCGATGGCAAAAAAGAAAATGGGCGGCTTAGGCAAGGGCCTTGACCTGCTGTTTGCCGACCTGCCCGAGACCTCATCGGATGATGCGGCTGCCTCTACCCTGCCGCTGCGGGAGATCGAACCCGACCCCGCGCAGCCCCGCAAGCAGTTCGACGACGATGCGCTGAACCAGTTGGCCGACAGCATTACCGAAAACGGCCTGCTGCAGCCCATTGCTGTACGCCCCAAAAAACTGGGCACCGGCTACATCATCATTGCGGGCGAGCGCCGCTGGCGTGCCGCCCGGCTGGCCGGGCTGGATGAGGTGCCGGTCATCATCAAGGATGTATCGGACGAACAAGCCGCAGCCTTGGCGCTAATCGAAAACCTGCAGCGCGAGGACCTGAATCCCATCGAGGTAGCCGAGGGCTGCCACCAGCTGATTGAAAAGTACGGCCTGACGCAGGAAACGGCCGCCAAAAAGTTGGGTAAAAGCCGCAGCTCCGTCACCAACAGCCTGCGCCTGCTGGCGTTGCCGCAGGAGGTCCGCCATAAAGTCAGTGAGGGCATTTTAAGTGCCGGGCACGCCAAAGTGCTGCTGGGCCTGCCCACACAAGAGTTGATGCAGCAGGCGGCCGAGGAAATCGAGGCCAACGGGCTGAACGTCCGCCAAACAGAAGCCCTTTGCAAAAAGCTGGCCAAGCCTGCCAAACCGCCCAAACCAAAGCCAGACCCCTTCAACCGCCCCAAGCGCGCGGTAGAGATCGAAGCGGCCCTAAAAGAAGTGATCGGCAGTGAGGTCCACGTGGAATACAAAGATGGCAAAGGCTCGCTGAAGATCGACTTTTACAGCGATGAAATGCTGCAAAAGTTCGCCGATCTGCTGGGCCATTACGACCCGGAGGCCGAATAATCAACCTGGTTTTCTATAAAGTATAGAAAAATATAGAGGAGAATCATCATGTTAGACATTCGTTTTGTCCGTGAAAATCCGGAGGCAGTCAAGGAAAACATCCGCAAAAAGTTCCAGGATGCCAAGCTGCCCCTGGTCGACGAGGTCATCAAGCTGGATGCCGAGTACCGCGCTGCCATCGGCGAGGCCAGCAACCTGCGCGCCAACCGCAACAAGCTGTCCAAGCAGATCGGTGCTCTGATGGGCCAGGCCAAGAAGGACCCCAGCAAGGCAGCCGAGGCCGAGGAAATCAAGAAGCAGGTCACCGCCCAGGCTGACCGCCTGAAGGAGCTGGAGGCCAAGGAGACCGAGCTGCAGGCCAAGATCCAGGAGATCATGTACACGATCCCCCAGATGATCGACCCCAGCGTGCCCATCGGCCCCGATGACAGCTGCAACGTCGAGGTCCAGCGCTTCGGCGAGCCTGTTGTGCCCGATTACCCCATTCCCTACCATGTGGACATCATGGAGAGCTTTGAAGGTATCGATCTGGATGCCGCCGGCCGCGTTTCCGGCAACGGCTTCTACTACCTGCTGGGCGACATCGCCCGCCTGCACGAAGCTGTGCTGGCCTACGCCCGCGACTTCATGATCAACAAGGGCTTCACCTACGTCATCCCCCCGTTCATGATGCACGGCGATGTGGTCAAGGGCGTTATGTCCTTCCCCGAGATGGATGCCATGATGTACAAGATCGAGGGCGAGGATCTGTACCTGATCGGTACCTCTGAGCATACCATGATCGGCCGTTTCATCGACCAGACCATTGATGGCGAGAAGCTGCCCCTGACCCTGACCAGCTACAGCCCCTGCTTCCGTAAAGAAAAGGGTGCCCACGGCATCGAGGAGCGCGGCATCTACCGTATCCACCAGTTTGAGAAGCAGGAGATGATCGTTGTCTGCAAACCCGAGGACAGCATGACCTGGTACGACAAGCTGTGGAAGAACTCTGTTGAACTGTTCCGCTCTATGGAGATCCCCGTCCGTCAGCTGGAGTGCTGCTCCGGAGACCTGGCTGACCTGAAGGTCAAGAGCTGCGACATCGAGGCTTGGAGCCCCCGCCAGCAGAAATACTTTGAGGTTTGCAGCTGCTCCAATCTGGGCGACGCCCAGGCCCGCCGCCTGCACATCCGCTATAAGGATGAGAACGGCAAGACCCAGCTGGCCCATACCCTGAACAATACCTGCGTGGCCCCGCCGCGTATGCTGATCGCCTTCCTGGAGAACCATCTGCAGGCCGATGGCACTGTGACCATCCCCGAAGTCCTGCAGCCCTACATGGGCGGCAAGGCCGTGCTGGTCCCCAACAAGAAGTGATTTTGTAACAAGCGCTTATTCCCGCACTGCAGCCGCAATGCGGGAATTTTTTTGGTATTTTTTCAAAAAAGTCGGGAAAAATACTTGACATGGACCCCGCTTTTTCGTATAATAATAAAGCACTTTCGAGTGCGCCTCAACAAATGTGGCGGTATAGCTCAGTTGGCTAGAGCATTCGGTTCATACCCGAAGTGTCACCGGTTCAAATCCAGTTACCGCTACCACATGATACAGGATTTCGCTAAAATACTTGGGGGTCGGTTGCAATAGTAGCCGATAAGTTGCTTGCTGTTTTAGCGAAATCTTGTATTATATGGCCCGTTGGTCAAGCGGTTAAGACACGGCCCTTTCACGGCTGTAACATGGGTTCGATTCCCGTACGGGTCACCAAATGTAGTCCTTGATTTTTAACGAAGATTCGTTAGAAATTGAGGACTTTTTCTTTTGCCTTTTGACGTGTACCACAATCGTACCACACTTTCAGAAAAAAATCAATCTTTCCAGAGGGTAGAAGTGCTGCGTAAAAGCCTTTATAAGCGCAGCACTTCTACTTTTTTGTTGTTCCCCGCCTAATTATAAAACCGTGAAGTGTCGAACAGTAAAGGGGCTTTCGCGGCATATCCTCGCTTTACAAATTGGGCTGCGGTATTCCACGTTCCCCTTGACTGTCCGCCATTCCCGTTTTTTCCGCGAATCGCGGAACAACCCGCAACCCCTTATCCCGATGGGATAACGTGAGTTGAGATTGAGAAAATCGAAAGCGAGGATACGAAAATGAAAGAGACAGTAAAAACATCAAGAACGGCGGGGTACTTGGAGAAAATTTTCCGGGCATTGAACGAAAGATATTTTGATAACGAACTGGAAGAACCCATCATCACGATACAGAGTACACCCAAGGCATACGCACATGTTACTATCGGCAAGGCGTGGCAACGTGGAGATACTACCCGCAGGGAGTTAAACATCGGGGCAGGCACTCTTGACAGAAGCATTTTCGAAATTGTTGCATCGGAACTCCACGAGTGCATACACATCTACAATATGCAGCACGGCATACAGGATTGCAGCCGGAGCGGGCAGTATCACAACCGAAAATTCAAAGCCGCAGCCGAAGCCCGTGACCTGAAAATCAGTTATGACCCGCGCATCGGTTGGAGCATAACAGAACCAACGGAAGCTCTTTGTGAGTTCGTTCTGGAGCAAGGCTGGGACGACATTCGCATGAACCGCATAGAGGGCGGCTACACAACGCGCGGCAAAGGCACAGGGAACACGACAGGCAAGCCAATAGGTGGCAGCAGCCCAAACACCCACAGCATCAAATATGTATGCCCCTGCTGCGGTAACAGCGTGAGGGCAACCAAGGCGGTACACATTTTGTGTATGGACTGCAACAAGCCAATGTTGCCACAATAAAGGAAACTCCGGGAGCAATTCAGCACCCGGAGCTTTTTTGATGTTAACTTTTCAAAAACATTATTTGGATTGTGCGGCAGACACCTTTTATTGATAGAGTTTGAAAAACTGGAAGTTATCGAAGAGCAGCCCCTAATTGTAACAAGCCACTACGGATACTTTCTCCAGCTCCACCAATAGCCTGCGCTATAATGATTGCGGCAACTATAATTGCCACTGCAACAATAATCTTTCCAATCAAATGTTGATATTCTTTCATTTTGATTACCTCCATCTACAAGTATCGATTTTCTCAATTCTCAAAACTGGAAGTTTTCTATTTTTTCTTCTCCTTTTTTAAAAAATAAACAGCAATAG
>OLRT01002901.1_pt1 | contig 10261 bp, 8 predicted proteins | sample 1672021 | NCBI WGS metagenome assembly OLRT01 (sample SAMEA3136637, study PRJEB25190) | human gut metagenome | reverse complement strand
AGCGGATTAGAGCAGCTGACTACGGATCAGCAGGTCGCAGGTTCGAATCCTGTCTCGCGCACATGAACCTCCTTCGCGAATGCGGAGGAGGCTTTCTTTATTTTCCATGGATTTTTGTGAAGCCTGCAATTGATTGCGCGCACAGCGGAGCGCAATATGCGGCATGGACGAACGCCAAGACCCTCCGATACACTTGATACTACGTTTTACGGATACTGCGGTCGAACGGGGACCGCAAGACAAGGAGTATGATGGCCACATCGAAGAGGGGAACCTGGGCAACAATCCGACGCATAGCCGCGTCCGACCGCATATCCGGTCTGATTATGCTCGGTTTCGCTCTTGCCGGCCTATTGCTCGCCAATCTGCCGTTCACCGCGCATGCGTTCGAACAGCTTGAGAACTTCCATATAGCCATTCCACACACCAATATCGACATGGGATTGGGCCATTGGGTGCAGGATGGCCTGCTGACGGTGTTCTTCCTGACCGTAGGGCTGGAATTGAAGCAGGAACTCACCACGGGATCACTGTCCAATCCCAAAGCCGCGGCCGTGCCGATGCTGTGCGCGGTTGGCGGTATGCTTGCGCCGCCGGTACTGTTCATCGGCGTGATCTCATTGTTCGCGGCGGCAGGATCAGGGCAACTCGTCATCGCTTCAGGAACGTCGTTCTCCTTCGCACAGATGTCCAATGGCTGGGCGGTGCCCACAGCCACGGATATCGCGTTCTCATTGGCCGTATTGGCCCTGTTCGCCAAAGCGTTGCCGGGATCCATCCGCGCTTTTCTGATGACATTGGCCACAGTGGACGACCTGCTGGCCATCATCCTGATCGCGGTGTTCTTCTCATCGGTGAACGCATGGTACTGGTTCCTTGGCATAGCCGTATGCGCGGTCGTCTGGTACTTCCTGGTCCGCATGCGCAAGGTACCGTGGCTGGCCGTGGCCATCGTGGGCGTGCTGGCATGGGTCATGATGTTCGAAGCCGGCGTGCACCCCACTTTGGCCGGCGTGCTCGTGGGACTGCTCACGCCGGCGCATGAGCGTTTCGGTGAGAAGACGCCGCGTGCGGAACGTTACGCCGACAAGCTGCAGCCGTTCTCCGCACTGCTGGCGTTGCCGATCTTCGCACTGTTCGCCACTGGTGTGCACTTCGAGTCGTTGACCTTGGCGCTGTTCGTCTCGCCGGTGGTCGTTGCCGTGATGGTGGCGCTCGTGGTCGGCAAACCTCTGGGCATCATGACCACCGCATGGCTGTCCACGCACGTGGGCGGTCTGAAGATGGCTAAGGGACTGCGCGTGCGCGACATGTTCCCCGCTGCCTGCGCCTGCGGCATTGGTTTCACGGTGTCGTTTCTCATCGCGTCGCTGGCGTATCAGGATGCCGAACTATCGGCTGAAGCCCGTTTCGGCGTCCTGGTGGGGTCCATGGTCGCAGCCGTGATCTCAGGTATTCTGCTGAGCCGTCAATCCAAACGATTCGAACTGGAGGACGGTACGAAGCATAAGCATCATACCGGCGACGAAGACGCCATGAACGAAGTTGAGACGGTGCTGGAAGACGGTACCGTGGTGGTCAGCCAGATAATCGGCACCCACCAGGAACAGTAAAAGGAATCTCCATATGTTGAAAGGGCCACGCATCCCCATGCATGGCCCTTTCAACATATGCGTGCCATTGCGGCACGGCTGATTAATCTGATTGGTCTATTTCTTGACGGCAACCAGCAGACCAGTGCCGGTCGGCGTCAACGCAGTGACGAACCGTTCATCCGACTCCACCGTTTCCAGCAATTCGCGCATCGCGATGGATTTGGCATCACGATTGGCGGGATTCAGCACGCCGCCGGCCGATGTGGCCGAATCAAAGGCAAGCACATCGGTGAAGACAATCGCGGCATGCGGTTTCAGCAGGCGTGGAGCCTGCGCGAAAGCCGCCGCATAATTCTCCGAATCGCCGGCCACGACGATCAAATCGTAATTCTCGGCGTTCAGGCGGGGCAGAAACACACCTGCGGACGCGTTCACGGCACGCAATGTGGTTTCGGTGTCATCGGACAGACGATTGAACAGTTTGCGAATCAGCGCGATGCCCTGCGTGGACGAATCGACGGCCGTAAGCTGGCCTGCATTGTCAAGACCATTGATCAGCTGCATCGTCTCCACCACGGAACCGGTGCCGATGGCGATCACCGACGAGGCGTCCAACATCCGCACCAGCATGCGCAGCAATTCGGCCTGCGCCGCGGATCCTTGGGGAATGCCGGCTTCCTCGGCCGCGGTTCTGATCGCATTGAGCTCGGCAGACTGGCGTGAGAACGCATGATCCTCGACGTATTCCCACGATTTCGCGAGATTGGTATATGACGTCCTATCCATTTCAGCGCTCCTTGATTTGGGCGATCAGCTGCCAGATCTCCTCACCGACATCGATGCCACGCGGGCATTCACGCGTGCAGGCGCGCACCGACTGGCACGCGGCGATGCCATCGGCGGAATCGATGGCATCCATACGTGCATCCGTCTGACCGTCGCGTGAATCATTGATGAAACGGGAGGCGGCGATAAGAGCCGCAGGGCCGATGAACGCCTCGCCGCCTGCATATACCGGACAGCTTCCCTCACAGGTGCCGCAGGCTATGCAGTTGCTCAGCAGCTCATACTTGGAGAGCTGCTGGGGATTCTGCAGATATTCGAATGCGTTGATCTTGCCGTCCGCGGTGGTGGCGAGTTCGCCACTGGCCTGCAGATACGGCTTGAGCTTCCTGATTTGGCCAAGCATCTGGTCGATATCGGCGATCAAATCACGCTGCACGGGGAAACCGGGCAGCGGTGCGAGCTCGATGACACCCAAATCGTCGGCATCCTGCGTTTGCGCGGGTTGAACGTCTTCTCCCGTATGACGGAAGCCGTCCTCATCCACCTGTGCGTCGGATGGCTGCTTTGCCCAAGCCTTCACCGTGGCGGTGCACAGAAGCGTAGGCGTGCCGTTGATGGACACGGCATCGGAACCGCACATGCCATGACCGCACGAATAACGGAAGGCAAGCGTCGGATCGATGGTGCGCTTGACTTTGAGCAGGCAGTCAAGCACGGTGTCCTCCGGACGCGCCGGCACCACGTAATCCTGCACCCACTGCTTGCCTCGCGGACGCCTGCGCGCGGATCCGGAATCGCCGAAGGGAGAGCTCTTCCTAGCGAACGGCGAGCCGCCTCGTTCACGGCTGCGTTCGGGACGCGGCGTGAACCTGTTCACCCGCAACGTCACCGTTTCCATGCCGTTCTCCATGCCGCTCATATACCTGCCTTTCGATAAAAAACCGTCAACCAGTCTGCCATACGCCGTGCCCAGGGTGTCAGTATTCACGGGCCTTTGGCGGCATGTCCACGATGTGCACCGGCTGCCAGGAGACCTGGCAGGAAACATCCGTCATGGAATGGGCCAGGAAATGCTCGTCGTCACGCTCCGGGAAATCAAGACGCTTCAACGATCCACGGGATTCGTGACGCGCATCAGAGGCGGCGAGCACGGCCTTGCCGAGCTCCAACAGATGGCGCACCTCCCAGATGGCGGTGATTTCCTGATTGAACGTGGGGGAGTCGGAATGCGCATGCAGCGCCTCGGCACGCGGCGTGAGCGTATCGTCCAGCGTAGCCAACGCCTGTTCGATGCTGTTCCGGTCGCAACGCACCGCGACCGCCTGCTCCATGACGGATCCCAAATCGGCCATCAGCTGGTACGGATTGTCCGACGACGCATCGTCGTCATCGGACGGCCGCGTCAACAGTTCCTTGACCTGCGCGGAACGCTTGTCGGCAGCCTGCGACACCGCGTCGATAGATGCTTCGTCGGCAGGCTCGGCCATCGGATCGTTCACTGGATTATCGACGACACGTTCAGCCATCGCCTTGCCCGAACGGGTGCCGAAGAGGCAGGCGTCCAACAGCGAGTTGCCGCCCAGACGATTCGCGCCATGCACCGACACGCAGGAGCATTCGCCAGCGGCGAACAGACCGTCCACGACGGCGCGTTCGCCATCGACCCAACGGTAGACTTCGCCGTCGGTGGTGATGGGGATGCCGCCCATGGTGTAATGCGCGGTGGGTTTGACCGGCACATAGTCGCGGGTCGGATCGAGATCGGCATACTGTTCGATGGTCTCCACCACCTGCGGCAGCACCTCATGCATATGATCCGCATCGATGCCGGTCATATCCAGCCAGACACAATCCTTCGGCCCATCCGGATCCTTCGGATCGGCGATTCCTCGTCCGGCGTCGATTTCAGCCATGATGGAACGGCTCACCACATCACGCGCGGCAAGGTCGGCATGCCCCGGCGCGTAATGTTCCATGAACGCCTCGCCATCGGAGTCGCGCAGCACGCCGCCTTCCGCACGTGCCGCCTCAGACAGCAGAATGCCGGTATGGGCGAGACCGGTCGGATGGAACTGCACGAACTCGCTATCCTCAAGCTGAAGGCCGGCGGACAATGTCAACGCCATGCCGTCACCGGTCAGATCCCACGAATTCGACGTGGTATGGAACAGACGGCCGGCACCGCCAGTGGCCATCAGCACATTGCGTGCGTGGATGGCATGCGTCTCGCCCTTGTGCGTGTCGAACGCCACCACGCCCTCGACCTTGCCGTGGTCTTCGGAAACCACCAGATCGGTCACATACCATTCCTCGGCGAACTCAACCCCCTCGGCCACGCACTGCTGCCACAGCGAGAACAGAATCTGATGCCCGATGCGGTCGGCCGCATAAGCGGCGCGGCGGACCGGTTCCTTACCGAAATCCTTGGTATGGCCTCCGAAACGGCGCTGCGCGATATGGCCGTCATCGGTACGCGAGAACGCGACGCCGGCATGCTCCAGCGCGATCACAGTGGCAGGAGCCTGTTCGGCAAGCAGCTTCGCCGCATCCTGGTCGACAAGCCAGTCGCCGCCTTTGACTGTGTCATAGTAATGCCAGTGCCAATCGTCTTTCTCCACGTTGCCAAGGCTGGCCGCAATGCCGCCTTCCGCGGAGCCGGTGTGCGAACGCAGCGGCTGCAGTTTGGATATCACCAGGACGTTCGGTTCGATGCCGTCCGCCCTCATCTGGCGCATCCGCTCGCTACGGAGCATTCCCAACGCTGCGGACAGGCCGGCCGCGCCTGCGCCGACGATTACTGCATCATACATATCTTCAACATGCTTCGGACTCATACCACCGATTCTCGCACAAGGTGTGACCTCGCACGTTCGACGCGGCTGAGGTGGAGGTGCCGGGCCTGCTATCGCTGCTCGGCGATGATCCATCCGGACCGCATGCTGATGCGGCCTTCAAGCTCCAAGGAGCCCAGTTCGCGCATGATTCGCGAGACGGGATATTCTCCCGGATGCGTCTTGTCCATCAGATCGAGCAGATCGTCGGCGGAGACGTGGCCGTTTGCTTCGGCGCAAGTTTTAATGGCGGCGAGTATGGCATCGTCGGATTCATCTGTCGATTCCTGCGGATGTTCGGTGTCATCCGGCAGGTCGACATGTTGCGGGCGATGCGCGCTATGGCATAGTTCGTCGATCTCCGCCAGTGAGCAGACGATGGTGGCTCTGCCGTCTTGGATAAGGCGATTGCAGCCGGTGTTATGCGGCATGGTGATGTCTCCCGGCACGGCGAACAGATTGCGGTTGAGTTCGTTCGCCCAGCCTGCGGTGTTGAGCGCGCCGGAACGCGCACGTGCCTGCGCCACGATCAGAGTGGATGACAATGCCGCGATCAGACGGTTGCGCAGCAGGAACCGTCTTGCCTCCGGCACGGTTCCGGGGCACAGTTCGGAAATCAAAGCGCCCGAATGGCTTTCGATCTGCTCGAACAGGTTCTGGTTGCTTTTCGGACCGATATGGTTCAGTCCGCCAGCGAATACGGCGACGGTGCGTCCTGCCAGCGCGGCGCTCATTTCGTCCATGGCTTTGACCGCGCCCCAATGTGCCGCGGCGTCGGTGCCCAGCGCGCCGCCGGATACCACCAGATGTCCGGCACGCGCCATCCGAAGGGCCAACTCGTGGGCGCTTTGCCTACCGTAGTCGCTTACGCCCCGTGAGCCGACGATACCCACCGGCTCGGGGCATGACACCAGCGCCTTCGGATCGCCTTTGCCCCATAGGCAGAGCGGGGAGGCCCAGTCGGTGCGCAGTGAAAGGTCGTTCAGTTGGCTGGGCCAACAGGGGTGATGCGGGGCGATGATCCACTGCGTGCCGTCTGCTGTGAACCAGTCTCGCAATGCGTCCGGATCCTTGCTGGGCAACGATGCCAGACGTTGCTGCCATGACACCAGCGAGCCATGGAACGAAGCCATCCCGCGGGCGTTGATGGTGCGTCCCCAACGAGTGACGCCGTTGATGAACGCCGCATCCAATGACGTGCAGGCCGCGGCCGTCACATTTTCGTGATTGCCAGGGCCGCTGTCAGCGATCAGCTGTAGCGCGCTTGCCGCGGAGCCGGTGCCTTTGACCAGCGCGTACATCATCGCGTCGGCGCTGTCCAGGCAGAAGGTGAGCACCGCGCGGGCCAGGGTCTCGTCGTCGATCGTCACCATCATGCCAGCCTCGTTCTCATGGATATTCCCTGCATCATTTCCTCAGGTCCTGGGGAAGTCTTTCCCGCCAGATCGGATAATGTCCACGCAAGCCGCATGGCACGGTCGGCGCCACGCAGGCTCAGCCGCTCGCTCGCCAAGGCGCGGTTGACCAATTCGATGGCCTTGGGGGAGGTGTTGGCTCTCAGCCAGGTGCCGGTAGCCTGCGCGTTGCAGCACCAGCCGAATTCGCGGAACCGTTCCTGCGCCATCTGCCGGGCAACGATGACACGCAGACGTATGGCATGGCTCGAATCGCCGGAGGGAGCGTTCCCCGGACTTATCCGCTCCACCGGAGGCACCTCGATCTGGATGTCGATACGGTCGAGGATCGGTCCGGAAAGCCGGCTGAAATACTTGACGCGGTCCTTTTCTCGGCAGGTGCAGCGCTCGCCGTTGCCGTACGCGTAGCCGCACGGGCAGGGATTCGCCGCCATAATCAGTTGGAAGCGAGCCGGATAGTATGTGGCGCCTTTCGCTCTGGAAATCGCGACATATCCGGATTCCAAAGGTTCGCGCAGCGTCTGCAGCGTACGCGCCGAGAATTCCGGAGCCTCGTCCATGAACAGGATGCCGCGATGCGCGCGGGTGATGGCTCCGGGCTGGGCCAATCCTGCGCCTCCACCCACCAGCGCGGCGGTCGACGCGGTATGGTGGGGCGCCTCGAACGGTGGAACGTCGCTGATTCCGTATCCGGGAAGCGTGCCGCATAACGAACGAATCGAGGCCACTTCAAGCTGTTCCGTCTCGTTCAAAGGACTCATGATGCCGGGAATGCGCGAAGCGAGCATGGTCTTGCCTGTGCCGGGCGGACCGGTCATCATCAGATGATGGCCTCCGGCGGCAGCCACCTCCAACGCCCATTTGGCCGCTTGCTGGCCCATCACTTCGCTCATGTCGCCGGGCGGAGGGCACATGCCCGTGGCGCCGACATCGGCGTTCACGACATGCGTGGCTTCGGGAATCCGGTAGTCCGCATCGCCTCCCATCAGTTCGATGAGCTCTCCGACATGCCTCACGCCGATCGCCTTGACATCCGGAACGAGACGGGCCTCATCAAGGTTGGCGTAAGGCACGATGATTGTTGCGATTCCCTGCTCCCGCGCATGCAGCATGATGGGCAGCAGTCCGTTGATGGGCAATACGGTGCCGTCAAGATTCACCTCGCCAAGCACGATGGTGCCGGCCAGACAGTCATGGGCGATTGCGCCGGCCGCGCTGAGCACGCTGGCCGCGATGGCCAGATCATGCGAAGAGCCTTTCTTCGGCATGGACGCTGGGGAGAGATTGACCGTGACACGGGTTTCCGGCCATTTGAAACCACTTGCCTGGCATGCCGACTTGACCCGTTCGCGCGCCTCGGACAATGAGGTGTCGGGCAGGCCGATGATGGAGAAATAGGGAAGTCCAGGGGATACGAACGCTTGAATCTGGACGATGAAGGCTTTCAAACCGATCAGTCCTACGGAAAGGGCGCTGCCGATGGCCATCAGAACGCTCCCTCGATATGATGCAGCAAAGGTCTGTCTCCCTGCACCACGACGGTGACGACGTCAAAACGCACGCCACTGTTCGGCATGCGGTGCTCCGGCGCCGTCAGCCATTGCACGGCGGCATGGCGCAGATTGATTTGCTTGGAAGCGGTCACCGCCTCCTGAGGGGTGCCGTAGCGCATCGTACGTCTGGTTTTGACCTCGACGAAAACGATCTGGCCCATCGGATTGCGCGACACGACGTCGAGTTCGCCGTATCGGCAATGCCAGTTGCGGTCGAGCGTCCGCCACCCTTGGCTTTCCAACCATGCGGCGGCGTACTGTTCTCCCAGCTCGCCGATCTGTCGGGAACGCAGCGTGCCGTCATGCAGACGCCGCGCTAGGGAATCGAGAATCTGCTCCGGCGGCTGCGTTGGGGCCGGAACATCATGTGATGATGAATGGTTCATGGCCCTAGTCCAACAGACAGAAGCCACGCATGACAAGGCCGATAGGCTAATGTGGATAACTTACGTATCTCGGGCGTGTCGTGGATAGTCGGTGGATGAGTCGACGCTATCCACACCTATCCACAACACGATCCAAGGCCTCTGTGCGAAAAGAGTGACCGATGAACCGTCAACGACGGGTCAAAGCGGTCAATTCGTCGAGATTGAGTTCGAAGCTCACGCCTCGTTCCTCATGATTCGGCTGATACTGGGTGCTTTCCATCGCATGGCGGACGAACTCGCCGGCGATGTTCGCGGCCTCGGCCAGAGGACGGCCAGCCATCACCGCGCCGCACAGCGCCGACGCGAACGCGTCGCCGGTGCCGTGGGTCATGAACGGCAGCTTGGCATGCGCCAGCTCCTGTTTTCCGGCGACGCCCGTCGAAGCTGACGCCACATAGTTGCGAATCATGCCATCCCCTCGATCGATGCCCTTAAGCACCACGTTCTTCGCGCCGGCGGCAAGCAACGCCCCAAGAATCTCATCCACCTGCGCGTCGTCGATATCCTGGCCTGGATAGTCACGGCCCGTCAAAATGGATGCCTCGGTAAGATTCGGCATCAGCGCATCCGCGCCATCCACCAGCGTGCCCATCGCCCGACACAGCTCAGGAGTGTACGTGGCGTAGATTTCTCCGCCGTCGCCCATCACCGGATCCACCAACCGCAAGGCATGCGGATACTCCGCGTATAGGCGTTTGATGATTGCGACCTGGTCCGCGGAACCAAGAAAACCGGAATAGACGCCATCCAAATCGACGTTCTCCTGACGCCATGCGTCCAGATAGCCGTCCAGAATCTCGGTCGTATCGTGGAATGTGAATACCTCGTAGCGCGTGTGCGCGGAAAACAGCGCCGTCGGCACCGGACAAACGTCGCAGCCGGCCGCCGACAGAATCGGAATGGCCGCCGTCAGCGAACACTTGCCATAACCGCACATGTCATGCACCGCGGCGACGCGCGGAATATACCGCGGATCACGGTCGTACAGAATCTCATCGCTCATATCGGAACCTCTCTTGCGATTTGCCTGCCCATGACTTTAGCCGTTCCCCTGACCTGACGCGCATCCGTTCCTCACGGTGGGTCACCGGCATGCGGGACTTCGGCGTGTCGAATGGTTCCGAATGGTTTTTTCAACGGTTGGGGGAGCGGGGAAAGCCAATGATTCCAACGGTTTATAAGGGGATATAGGCAAGTGCGATAACGTTCGGCTTGCGTTGCGCTCGCCGGCCGGTTTATTGTCGCTACCAACACCTGGCCAAGCGCCCTACACGGCAGGGCGGGTGGCCAACCAAGACGAGAACAACGAACCCTTATCCAAGGAGAGCGCATCATGGCAAACAAGAACTATCGTTTCGAAACCCTGCAGCTGCACGTCGGCCAGGAGCAGGCCGACCCGGCCACCGACTCCCGCGCAGTGCCGATTTACGCGACCACCAGCTACGTCTTCCACAACTTCGACCACGCCGAGGCCCGCTTCGGACTGGCGGACCCGGGCAACATCTACGGACGTCTGACCAACTCCACCCAGGGCGTGTTCGAAGACCGCATCGCGGCCCTCGAAGGCGGCACCGCGGGCCTGGCCGTCGCGTCCGGCGCGGCCGCCGTGGAATACGCGGTGCGCAACATCACCCAGTCCGGCGACCACATCGT
>OLRT01002896.1_pt1 | contig 10269 bp, 9 predicted proteins | sample 1672021 | NCBI WGS metagenome assembly OLRT01 (sample SAMEA3136637, study PRJEB25190) | human gut metagenome | reverse complement strand
CAGGTTCATGCAAACCTCCTGTCCGCACGAAGCAGCGCGGGATATCGCCGCTCCTCGCGCTCCAAAATGCCGGAGAGCGCCTGTGCGTTTTTGTTTTCTTCTTCCACCTTATGCCTCCGTTCCGCTTTGTGTTCGCTGTGTGATTTTTTCACACGCACCCGCTTCTATCACAAGCTTATTTTCGCTCGCCGCTTTCAAAACGCAGTGCGTGTACCGCGCGCCGCCCGTTTGCAGTGTGAATTCGCCGGGGAGCGCCTCCTCGCCGCCCGAAAACCCGTGCAGCACAATCGTGTACACCGCTTTTCCCGCCACCGCCGCATACGGATTTTCCTCGCCGATGGCGTAATAGCGCTTAACCTTCGCTTCGCGCGAAACCTTCACCGCGTCCGCCGTAAATACCTTGTCGCCGATCATCACCGCCGCGCGTGCGTTATCCGCCGCACCCGTCGCCGCCTGCACCGTGCAAAGCGTCACAAGGCAACTGAGCGCCGCCGAGTACGTCGTCTCGCTCCGCTTCACACTGCGCAGCGCACACGGCAAAGACGATACCGCTGCACACACCGCGGCAAACAGCCGCGCGTGGTCGTCCCTTTCGCGCGCATACAGCTGCACGCCGAGCACCGTTTCAAACACACCGTCCGCGTTTTCCTCCTGCATCACGCCCACCGTCACCGCGGCACGTTGCGGAAGCCTTTGCAGCGTGCCCGTAAACGCCGGGCGCACCGCGCAGTCCGGCAAAAGCGCTTTCAGCTTTTCCGCAAGCGCCGCACTAAGCTCCGTTCCCGTCATCTTTTTCCTCCTTTTCCAGCACCGCGCGCACGTAAAGCGCCCCGCAAATCCCGCTTTTTTCCTCGGCATATAAAACGCGGAACGTCTCGCCGCCCACAGTCAACCTCGCGTTCTCCGCGCCGCAAAGCACTTTGCCGTCGCCGAAGTAGACATACAGCGGCTTCATCGCCCCGCTGAACGTCTCCGTTTCCGCCTGCAAGGCCGTTTTGTCTTCCTTCAGGCGATGCACAACGCCGCGGCAAACGACCTTCTCGCCGCTTATCTCCGCCGTCATCTGCTGCGCCCTCAAAAATACATTTCTCACACTGTGCCCTCCGTCACGCCGAAGTAAAAATCCTCGTCACGCAAAAGCCCGGACACCGCCCGCTCGCACTGCTTTGCATAGGCGAGCGCCCTTTCGCTGCCTTTGTCAAATTCTGCGCGCACCTCGCCCGCCGTCAGGCTTTTCGGCGATGCCGCTTCCTCCAAAAGCCAAAACTGATACGCCGCCTGCGCCGCAGCCGCTGCGCACAGCGCTTCCTCATGCGCGTTTTCTTCCTCCACAGTGCAGCAAAGGCGCGCTTTCAGCCGCTGCACCGCATCGCCGCTCAGCATCAAAAGCAGGTCTTCGCGGTCGTCATTTGTCAAAAGCTTCAGCCGTTCCAGCACGTTTCGTATCTCCATTTGCCCCTCCTTTTTTTATTCGGCAAAGCCGTACCAAAGCGGTACGGCTTGCCAGAATCGAATAAAATCAGTAGCTAAGGCCCTGTGCGGCGCCGCCGTAGATCTGTGCAAAGCCCGCCACGGCGCTCACGGCCGCGCGTTCCATCTGGCGGTCGATGAGCTTGTCGTAGTCGGTCAGCACATCGCCCGCCTGCACCATCTCAAGCGCACAGTTCTTGTCGAGCGCAATGATCTTCTTCGCGTCCATGGACGGCACATGGATGAGCGTCGCGCCAAGCGGCGTGATGAGCTTGCCCGCACCCTTAATGTTGAGGCTCGCCTGCGCGTCCTTAAACTCCGTGATCTTAAGGAGCGCCTGCAAAGCAGTCGTTCCGGCCAGGATCGTATTGAAGTTATAGTCGGAAAGCTTGCCCCACAGCGTTACAAGGTCGTTGTAGGTCGGCGCAGCGGTAAGCGCCGTCACGGTGATGCCCGTATTCGTGCCGTCGCCGTTTAACAGCACGTCCACTGCGTCCTTCATCTGTCTGCGCGCAATGTACGCACCGATCTGGCGCAGAATGACCGTAAAGAGGTCCAGTCTGTGGTGGCGCAGCGCTTCGTAGGAGCTGACAATCAGTCTGCCGCGCTTATGCAGCGTCACAAGCGAGCCCGCCGTCTTGATGACTGTCTCCGGAATGGCCGCGCCCTCCGCTACGGGGTCTTCGATCTTCTGGCCAGAAGCCGTCGCCGTCTGCACGGTGCGGTAATCGAGCGTGTCGATCTTCGTCACGGTCGCCGCGATGTCCGGCAGGGAAGACGCCATCTCCATGCCCTGGCGCACCGCGCGGGCGACGTATTCCGGGAACAGCGCCGCACTCTGGGAGGAGATGAAAAACTTCTCCACGGTGTCGCAGTTCGCACCGCTCACACGAATGCCGAAGCGTTTAAGCTGTCTCTGGTATGCATCAAGCCCCGCAAACGGTGTGCCCGCGTAGTTCTGGGAGCCGTCCAGCTCCTCCAAAACCTGTGTAAAATTCTTGCCTGGCACGCCGTACATGCCTTTTTCGAGTGTAATGTTTTCAAATGCCATCGTATAGTCTCCTTTCTTAAATGCGGAACGCGCCGTCGTCTGCCGCGTTCGTGTCTTCCGTCTTTTCCGCTGCCAGCTGCGGCATTACGGGCATTTTGCGCTCCGCCGCCTTTGCGAGCGCCGCCGCCATTTCTTCCAGTTCTGCAATGCCAAGCGACTTTGTGATCGCCTCCGTCAGTCCGCGTTTAAACTCCGGCTGCGCCACGGCGCTCAGCTTATAGATGCGTTCGCACAGCGCCGCACGGTAGCGGTCGCCGCACTCCGCGCGGTCGAAAAGCGCTTTCAGCTCCGTTTTGAGCATGTTGAGTTCCTCCTTCGTCACCGTCACGCTGTCTTCGCCGTCCGCGAGCTTTTTTACAATGTCGTACACCGTTTTGACCTCCTTTTTCTTCTCCGATTCTTCAAAGCGCGGCGAAAATCTCTTCACCACGCCCGCCGCGCGCTGTGCAGGCACTGCCACGAATGAGAATTCATACGCGTCCGCCGCGCCGCTTAAAATACGCACACAGCGCTTGCCGTTGTACGTTTTCCCCGGCACGTGCACACAGCTTTCCGCGCCGCACACGGAGCACACGCGCTTTTTCACTGCGCACCCTACGCTGACTTCCTTGCGTATGCCGCTTTCAATGGATTCAATAAACGCCTTCGTCCCGTCGTTTCGCGGCACATACGCCTGTGCAGTGAGCTGTGCATACGGCTCGTTTAAAGATGTTACCTTTCCGGGAATTTCCTTCACCGCAGCGTCAAACACGCGCGCCGTCTGATTTTTGCTCGTCGGCTCGTGGTCTAAAATGCCCGTCTTGCCGACAAACAGCTTCGCAAGCTCCTCGAGTGTCTCTTTCGTAAAGCACTCACCGTCTCTATCCACCTCGTTGTCGCACAAAACGACCGAAAACGTGTACACCTCCTCCGGCTTATAGGCGCGGCGCGTGTAAAGGTTGATCTTCTCCATCGCCGCTTTATCCGGCTGTACCGCCGTTACCGTTTCGCTCAAGCTTCCCCCTCCTTTAAAAGCTGCTCCGTCTTCGCCATGAGATACGCCGCGTTCGCGTGATCGACTTCGTCCTGCATCGTGATCTCATTCCAATCGATTTCCACCGTGTCGTCAAGACCATTTAGCCGCAGCCACGTTTTGCAGATCTTCAAAACCGCCGGCTCCAAAATTCTGCGGTACGCCGTCAGCTCGCTCGTCAGCATGTCCGCCTGCTGGCTCGACATGCGCTCCGTCGAGGACCACGAAAGCCCCAGCAAAAACGGCGGAATGCCCATTTTCGCCACAATCTGCTCCAGCATCTGCCGCACGGGCACTTCGCTGTCCATCTGCTGCCCGTCCGCGCCGATGGCTTTAATCTGCACGTCGCCCACCGCCACAAAGTCGCTCACGCCGGGGCCGTGCATCGCACGGCTCCACTCCTTTGCAAGCTGCCCCGCGCGGTCACCCGCGTTCATGTAGCCCTCGTTTTTGCACGTCACCGCAAAGCGCACATTGCCCATGCGCTCCCAGTTGATGCCGACGGTGCGGTAAATTTTCAAAAGCACCTCGCTCACAAACGGCAGGCCCTTTAAAATGGAGCTCCCCATCGCGCTGCCCGGCATCGGGTTTAACGCCGAAGTCAAAATGAGCTCCGGGTAGCGGCACGGCTCCGCACGCCCGTCCCTTACGACGAACACGCCCATTTCAAGCGGCGAGATGAGCCGAATCTCGAGGTCTTCGAGCGACGCATTATACAGCGCCCGAATTTCCCCGTTTGCGAGTACGATCTCCCCAATTGCATTACCGTACGTTAAAAGCTGCTCAAAATAGGCCGATAAAAAGTTATCGATGCCCATGTTGCAGCCGTTTACGGGCACGGTTTTTAAAAACCCGCGCAGCGCGTTTTCCGTGTGCTTTTCGGGGCAATACACCTCAAACCCGCCGATAAGACGCACCAGCTTGTAGATTGCCGCGTCGATGATCGGCACCTGCTCGCGCAAGGCACGGTACAGAGCACGCTCGCCTGCCGTCACCGGCAGTACCGGCGGGTACCCGCCCTGCGTCTGCACCGAAACGGCCGTGCGCTTCTCCTTTTTCAAAAATCCCAAATGCTAACTCCTTTCCCCGTCTCCCTTCGCACCGCGCAGGCAAAGCTTTCGCCCGCGCCGAGCACCGTGGAGACAAAATAGCGGATGTCGTCCATGGCATGGTCATTCTCCTTCACAGGCACATCCCGCGCGCCGTCGTCTGCCCAGCGGTAGAGGGAAAACTCCCGTACCGCGTCCACGCAGCCCTTTGTCACCTTGATCTGCCCCGTGCGCAGCGCCGTTGCCGTCATGCGGATGCCGTTTAAAACGTCGTTTTTCGCCGCCGTCACTGCAAAACCACGGCTCTGCAAAAGTGTGATAAAGCTCGCCGCCGAGGGGTCGCATACAATCACATCGGGCGTTCTGCCGCGAATGAGCTCCAAAAAACCCTTAAAGTGCTCCTCGTCCGTGCGCCGCGTGTTTTCAAGCCGCGCGTCAAAGTAATACTCGTCTGCGCGGTACCACACGCCGCACAAAAGCCCCCAAAGGCCCATGGAGGTCGGGTTTACCGTGCCGTAATCGATGGACACCGCGTACCGCTCAAAGTCCGCTTTCGGCACTTCGCACAGGAGGTCAAGCGCAAACGGGTAAATCAGTCCCGTCGCCGCCGTCCACTTGCCCTCGATGAACCGGCTGTAAAACGCACCCGAAAACATCGTTCGGTAGCGCTTTCGCACATCTTCACTGAGCGACGGGTTGTCCTCCATCGTAAAGTGCAGGTAAAGCGCGTTTCGGCTCTCGGCTTTCAAAATCCACTCGCGGTAAAACCAGTGCTGCGGGTGCTCCGGGTTGCAGTTGAACCACAGCTTCGCGTTTTTCAGCGAACAGCGCGCAATGCCCTGCTCCACAAAAGAGCGCGGCATCAGCGCAACCTCGTCAAACAAAACGCCGCCGAGCGTCATGCCCTGAATGAGCGCCGCGCTCGATTCATCTCGTCCTCCGAAAAGGTAAAAGCGGTTTTCTCTGCCCTGATACGATAGGATGATCTCGTTCTCTGCCTGCCGCACACGCATGGAAAAGCCCATAGACTTTAGCTTTGGTATAAGCTCCGCGACCACATTTCTCCGCACAGAACGGATCGTTTTGCCGCACACCGCAAAGCTCGTATTTTGAAAGCGTGCCATCGCCCACAGAAAAAAGGATATCCCCATACAGGTGGTTTTGCCGCTGCGCACCGCGCCGTCGCAGATGACGGCAAGCTTATTCCGGTGCGGGCTTTTTTCGCCCCACCAGCACAAGACCTGCATCTGCTTTTCGGAAAACGGCGTCACGGCTTATCCCCGTCTTTCAGCGCCGCCGCGCCGCTTTCAATGGCGGAGAGCAGCGCCTGTGCACCCGTCCCGCTCGTCTCGAGCTCACTGAGGAGCCGCAGCGCTTCGATCCGGTCGAAAAAACGAATTTCCATGCCGCCGTTTTTCGGTCTGCGAATTTCGGAGACGGCGAACAGATCCATGTTTTTCAGTGTGCGCGGGTTCACGTCCTCGCAAAAGAGCAGCCTTACGGCATCGTGAATGCCGCCGAACGCCAATCTGCGAAAGCCCTCCTTCGCCGTTTCGTTCACCCTGACCGTCAGCGTCACGCTGCCGTCGGTAAACGGATCGACGTTCTCAATCGTCCACTTCACCGTGTGCGCATTTTTTCCCCCCCGCCTGTTTGTCTCTTCACCCATACCCCCAAAACGCAGAAAAGTTTCCCTCAAAAGGGAAACTTTTCAAATTCATGTCCTCCGATGTCCTACAATGTCCTCTGATGTCCTGCGATGTCCGGCGGTTTTTATTTAATTTCAGACTCCCTCTGATTGAGGAAAAAGAAGAGATAACGCGCATCAACGCATGCTCACAGCTATATAAAAAGGGCGGCATGGAGCCGCCCTTTCAGGGAACCTGTGCAACCGGGTTTTCTACGGCTAAACAGTCCCCCGGACTGTTCAAGCAATGCAAAGCATTGCTTTCTACCATTCCTGGTTTTTTGTTAGGCAATAAGATTTCGCTTTCTGCGGAAAGCGACTTAGGGCGCTGCCCTAAGAACCCGCAAGTTTTCTGAAGAAAACTTGACAAAAGACTTTATTTGTCGTTCTCCGTGAGCACATCGTGCATCAAAAACGGCAGACATTTTTCGAATTTCACGCCCCAAATGGTATTGTCACCGCACGCTTTTCTCGTTTCTTCTATGCACTTTGCGGTGTACCGCACGGCGGCGGCACAGGCTTCCTTTACCGTTTTGCCGTTTAACATCGCCCCCAGCATCACGGCCGCGAAAATATCCCCTGTGCCGTGGTATTTGCCCGGCACACGGTCGGAAAGCACCAGCGCCGTCTCGTCTTTTTCCCTATCGTAGCACGCCGCGCCGATTTTCTTCTCGTCCGTATACGCACCCGTCAAGATGACGATCTTCGGCCCAAAGTCGGAAAGGGCTTTCATTACTCTTTTAAGCTCCTTTTCGTCATACGGCCCGTCCTTAAACGGCTCGTGTAAAAGGCAATACGCCTCTGTCATGTTCGGCGTTAAAATGTCCGCTTTTTCGCAAAGCCTCGTCATGCTCTGCGCCGTTTCTTTATTAAAAATGCCGTACAGCGTGCCGTTGTCGCCCATCACGGGGTCTACAAGGCGCAGCGGACGGCTGTGTTCGTCCGTAAACAGCTCGAAAATTTCCCGCACAGTGTCAATCTGCTCACGGCTGCTGAGGTACCCGGAGCAGATGCCCTCAAACTCGGCCCCCTCGCGCTTCCAGTGCTGTGCCGTTTTCAGCATATCGTCCGTCAAATCGCGGTACACGGGATCTTTAAAGCCGCCGTGTGTGGAAAGCACTGCCGTCGGCAGCACGGATGTCTCGCACCCCAAGGCGGACAGCACCGGCAGCATCACCGTAAGCGAGCATTTCCCCGCACCGGAAAGATCGTTGATGACCGCCGCGCGGCGCGGTTTTTCTTCTGTATTTAAAAACTGCATCGGGTTTTTCCCTCATTTCAAAAGTATTTCCTCTTTTATTGTAACCGCGTCGGAAAATAAAGTCAATTAGCGGTTTACAGGTGAAAAAAAGAATGGTAAAATAAAGGGTACACGTACAGGCATGCCCTGCACCCGCGAAAGGAGCTTTCTATGAAAACCGAAAAGCAACGCAAGCTCATCGTTCGCATCGGCGCGGCGATTTTGGCCGGGCTGATGATCCTCTCGGCACTTTCCGCCGTACTATTCAGTTGAATACATTCAACCGTAGAAAAAATTAACCCCTTGAAAATACATTGTAAAGGAATGATCCACCCATGAGTAAACCGAAGTATTATATTTCGACGGCTATCGCCTACACCTCCAGCCGCCCGCACATCGGCAACACGTATGAGATCGTGCTCGCCGACAGCATTGCGCGCTATAAGCGCATGGAGGGCTACGATGTCTACTTCCAGACCGGCACGGACGAGCACGGCCAGAAGATTGAAGAAAAGGCCAATGCCGCCGGCATCACCCCGAAGGAATATGTCGACAACGTCGCGAAGATTGTCAAGGCGAACTGGGACGTGATGAACACCTCCTACGATAAATTCATCCGCACCACGGACGATTACCACGAAAAGCAGGTACAAAAGATTTTTAAAAAGCTCTACGAGCAGGGCGATATTTATAAGGGCCACTACGAGGGCATGTACTGCACGCCGTGCGAATCCTTCTTCACGGCTTCTCAGCTTGACGAAAACGGCTGCTGCCCGGACTGTCACCGCCCGGTAAAGCCCGCAAAGGAAGAAGCGTACTTCTTCAAGATGAGCAAGTATGCAGACCGCCTCATCGACCACATCAATAAGCATCCGGAGTTCATTCAGCCGCCGCAGCGCAAAACGGAAATGATGAACAACTTCCTCCTGCCCGGCCTGCAGGATCTCTGCGTTTCCAGAACCTCCTTCAAGTGGGGCATTCCGGTCGATTTTGACGACAAGCACGTCGTGTATGTTTGGCTCGACGCGCTCACAAACTACATCACCGGCATCGGCTACGACTGCGACGGCAACTCCACCGAGCAGTTTAAGCGTGATTGGCCGGCAGACCTGCACCTCATCGGCAAGGACATCATCCGTTTCCACACCATCTACTGGCCGATTTTCCTCATGGCGCTCGACCTGCCGCTGCCGAAGCAGGTGTTCGGTCACCCGTGGCTTCTGATGAACGGCGGCAAAATGAGCAAATCGAAGGGCAACGTCATTTACGCAGAAGACCTTGTAGACCTCTTCGGCGTAGACGCGGTGCGCTATTTTGTCCTGCACGAGATGCCGTTTGAATCCGACGGCACCATCACGTGGGATCTGATGATCGAACGCACGAACTCCGACCTTGCAAACACGCTCGGCAACCTTGTAAACCGCACCATTTCCATGACAAACAAGTACTTCGGCGGCGTTGTAGAGAACAAAAACGTCGTAGAAGATGTCGATAGCGACTTAAAGAGCGTTGTGCTCGCCACAAAGAACAGCGTGCAGACGAAGATGGATCAACTGCGCGTGGCAGATGCCATTTCCGAAATCTTCACGCTCTTCAAGCGCTGCAATAAGTACATTGACGAAACGATGCCGTGGGCGCTTGCAAAGGACGAAGCGAAAGCCGACAGACTTTCCACCGTTCTCTATAATCTTGTGGAAAGCATCACGATCGGCGCGGCGCTCCTCACACCGTTTATGCCGGACACCGCAGAGAAGATCGTCGCACAGCTTGGCACGACCTTGCGCGCATACGATACGCTCGATACGTTCGGCGTTTACCCGAATGGGGGTAAAGTAACAGACAAGCCGGAGATTCTCTTCGCCCGTATCGATCCGAAGGAGATGGGCGAGAAGATTGCCGCTGTGGAAGCGAAGTACGCTCCGAAGGAAGAGCCGAAGAAACGGGTTGGACTGAAAATTGTGAAGACCGCAGCCGAGGTTGAAAGCGAAGAAGAGGCGGCAAAGGCTGAGAAGAAAGCCGCAAAAGAAAAAGAAGCCGCTGAGAAAAAGGCGGCGAAGAAGTCCGAGAAGAAGTCTGAGAAAAAGACGTCCGATAAGCCTGCTGAAAAGAAGGCATCGGACCATAAGGCAGAAGAAAAGAAGCCGGCAAAGAAGGCAGAGGAAAAGAAAGCTGAGAAGAAGGAAAAGCAGGACAAGTTAAAGGAAGCACAGCAAACGTCAGATGATGACGATACCATTACGATTTCGGCAGGTTCGATTGAGGAACTGATCAAGAAAATCAATGATTATACGTTTTCCATGAAGAGCGACAATGTTCAGACAGAAGCAGAATTGCAGGTCGGACAGCATATTGATTTCCGTGGATAAAAAAGTTTGTATAGTGTACAAAAGGGCTTTCGGAAATACCGGAAGTCTTTTTTATGTACCGGGAAACTTGGTTCCCATTACAAAAAAACGTTCAGTGGGGATGCACGATATTCGATTCGCACACAGAAATGACTTATGGTATAATAAAGACTGCCGAGCGAAGCGAATGCCCGTCAGCCAGGGAAATCTCTGATTTTTCTGGCGTGCACTGCAATCTTAAATTAATCATATAACGATTATGAATCGTTTTATAATAACAAAGGAGCAGAGATAACACAATAATTGTCTCCAGACGAGAATATGAAATCAAATTTGATCAAAGATACAACAAAAGAGGAACGGATTGCGCTGATTAAGGCATGGATTCCAGATGATGACGGTTTACAGGACTGCG
>OLRT01002893.1_pt1 | contig 10270 bp, 8 predicted proteins | sample 1672021 | NCBI WGS metagenome assembly OLRT01 (sample SAMEA3136637, study PRJEB25190) | human gut metagenome | reverse complement strand
GTCTGTCTAAATTAGAGTACCGAGGGTACGATTCAGCGGGAATTGCTGTTCGTGATGGTGATAAGCTGGCGGAGGTTGTAAAGGCAAAGGGACGTCTTGGAAATCTGGCTGAAAAAACGGATGAGGGAAGGGCTCTTCGTGGTACCTGTGGAATTGGGCATACACGCTGGGCAACGCATGGCGAGCCAAGCCAGATTAATGCACATCCGCACGTTTCTGGTAATTGTACGCGTTCTGGTTCCGGTGAAGTGGAATCCGAAGTGGTCGGAGTACATAATGGAATCATTGAGAATTATGCGGAGCTGAAAGATAAGCTGTTAAAGCATGGCTATACTTTTTATAGTGAGACAGATACGGAAGTTGTGATCAAGCTGGTGGATTATTATTACAGAAAGTATAATCTTGGTCCGGTGGATGCAATCGCAAAGACAATGGTGCGTATCCGTGGTTCTTATGCGCTGGAGCTGATGTTCCGGGATTATCCTGGTGAGATCTGGGTGGCTCGAAAAGACAGCCCAATGATCATTGGTATTGCAGACGGAGAGACTTATGTGGCTTCGGATGTGCCGGCAATCCTCAAATACACCAGACAGGTTTATTATATTGGAAATCTGGAGTTTGCCAGACTGACACCGGGCGAGGCGCATTTCTACAATCTTAATGGTGAAGAGATTGAGAAACAGACGACTCAGATAGAATGGGATGCGGAAGCGGCTGAGAAGGCAGGCTTTGAGCATTTTATGATGAAAGAGATCCATGAGCAGCCTAAGGCTATTCAGGATACTCTGAATTCTGTTATTAAAGATGGAGCTATTGACTTTTCAGGGCTGGAATTAACGAAGGAAGAAATCCTGAGTTTTGAGCAGATCTATATTGTGGCCTGCGGATCAGCATGGCATGTAGGTATGGCCGCACAATATGTCCTGGAGGATATGGCACGAATTCCAGTGAGAGTGGAGCTGGCTTCGGAATTCCGTTACAGATCGATGCCGGTAAACAAGAACGCACTTGTTATTGCAATCAGCCAGTCCGGCGAGACAGCAGACACGCTGGCAGCACTTCGTCTTGCAAAGGAAAAGGGAATGACAACTTTGGCAATCGTGAATGTGGTCGGAAGCAGTATTGCACGTGAAGCGGACAAGGTGTTCTACACACTTGCAGGTCCGGAGATTTCGGTTGCAACAACAAAAGCCTACAGTGCACAGCTTGCTGCAATGTATTGTATTGCGGTAGAATTTGCATTTGTAAGAGGCAAGATCACGGAAGAGCAGTATGCATATTATATTTCAGAGCTGCTCACGATCGCTCCGAAGATCAATAAGATACTGGAAGACAAAGAGAGACTGCAGTGGTTTGCGGCTAAATATGCCGGTGCGCATGATGTGTTCTTTGTCGGAAGGGGAATTGATTATGCGGTTTCCCTGGAGGGCAGTCTTAAATTAAAGGAGATCTCCTATATCCATTCAGAGGCATATGCTGCGGGAGAACTGAAGCATGGAACGATCAGTCTGATCGAGCCGGGAACATTGGTGATCGGTGTGCTGACACAGAGTAAGCTGTATGAGAAGACAATGAGCAATATGGTTGAGTGCCGTAGCCGTGGAGCATATCTGCTGGGCCTGACAACTTATGGAAAATATGAGATTGAAGAGACCGTGGATTTTGCCGTGTATGTGCCGCGAATCGATGAGTACTTTGCCGGAAGCCTGGCAGTGGTTCCGCTGCAACTGCTCGGATATTACGTGAGCGTGGCAAAAGGACTGGATGTAGATAAGCCGCGAAATCTCGCCAAGAGCGTGACAGTGGAATAAACAAACAAAAAATGCCTCAAGTTCACATATTAGTGTTTCATCTGGGAGAAAAAATAGTTATTCTGCGCTGGGGTATCAACTTGCTATTTGGGATGTTAGATGTTAAAATCAAAGCACAACAGGCATGACTCATCATGCCGCCAAAGAAAGGAGCGTGCTGCATAATGGGAATGTTTGTTAATCCAGACAATTCTGCGTTCCAGGTTGCTTTGAATTCCGAAATATATATAGATAAAAGTGGTCTCATTAATTATACAAATAAGGTGTTAAATACGCTGCAAGGCTATATTTGCAATAGTCGTCCAAGAAGATTTGGGAAGTCTGTTACAGCCAATATGCTGACAGCTTATTACAGCAGAGGTTGCGATTCAGAAGGATTGTTTGCTGATCTTGAAATTAGCAAGAGCGCAGATTTCAAGAAGTATCTAAACCAGTTTGATGTAATTCATCTTGATATTCAATGGTGCATGGAACCAGCGGGGGGAGCAGATCAGGTAGTTCCGTATATTTCTGAGAAAACGATCGCAGAGCTTAAGGAGTACTATCCAGATGCTCTTTCAGAAGATGCTAAATCCCTGCCAGAAGCTTTATCACAGATCAACGCTTTGACAGGGAAAAAGTTTATTGTCATTATTGATGAATGGGATGTTCTTATTCGTGATAAAGCCACTAATACAAAGGCGCAGGAAGACTATATCAACTTCCTTAGAGGAATGTTCAAAGGAACAGAACCAACAAAGTATATCCAGCTTGCATATCTGACTGGCATCCTTCCAATCAAAAAGGAAAAAACGCAGTCTGCACTGAATAATTTTGACGAATTTACAATGCTGAGTGCAAGCAGACTTGCTCCATATATTGGCTTTACTGAAAATGAGGTACAGAAACTGGCGAAGGAGTATCAGCAAGATTTTGATGAGGTGAAGCGGTGGTATGACGGCTATCTCCTGAATGAATATCAAGTTTATAATCCCAGAGCAGTTGTCAGTGTGATGCTCCGAGGAGAATTCAAAAGTTATTGGTCAGAAACTGCTTCTTATGATGCAATCGTGCCACTGATTAATATGGATTTTGATGGACTTAAAACAGCCATCATCGAGATGCTGTCGGGTGCAGAAGTCAAGGTGAACACAGCGACATTCAAGAATGATACACTTAATATAAAAAGCAGGGACGATGTGTTGACTTATATGATTCATCTGGGTTATTTTGGGTACAATCAAAAATTGAAGACTGCTTTTGTTCCCAATGAAGAGATTCGCCAGGAACTCACTGCTGCAGTTGAAAGTAGAGGATGGAATGAGATGCTGGCCTTCCAGCAAGATTCAGAACATCTGCTTGATGCAACACTGGACATGGATGGAATGGCAGTCGCTGCACAAATTGGAAAAATCCATAATGAGTATGTGTCGGTAATCCAGTATCATAATGAAAATTTGCTGAGCAGTGTATTGACGTTTGCATACTTGAGTGCAATGCAGTATTATTTTAAGCCGATTCGGGAATTGCCAACAGGTCGAGGATTTGCTGATTTTGTATTCATACCTAAGCCAGAATATAGCGCATCTTATCCGGCAATGGTTGTTGAATTGAAGTGGAATAAGGATTCTGCAACCGCTTTGCAGCAAATAAAAGATAAGCAGTATCCTGAGTCAATCCTGAATTATACGGGTGACATTTTGCTTGTGGGTATCAACTATGATAAGGGTACCAAAGAACACCAATGTATGATTGAGAAATACGAGAAGGACTGACTTTTATTATTAATTGTGAATATTCACATGGATGTAGATAAGCCACGAAATCTCGCCAAGAGCGTGACGGTGGAATAAACAATTGCTTTACGGAAAAATGGTTTCATGATATCATTAATTTTACATATTAGTGGTTTCATGGAACCTTTTTCTATTAGGCTTTGGGGAGGTGCTAGCATGACAGATCGTAAGAAGCTGCCAATCGGAATAGACATTTTTGAAAAACTGGATCGATCGGAATTCTACTATATTGATAAGACCGGGATGATTGAAGAACTGCTACAGAATCGAAGTGAAGTAAATCTGTTTACTCGCCCAAGGCGTTTCGGCAAATCCCTGAATATGAGCATGTTGAAGACCTTCTTTGAAATAGGAAGTAATCCTGCCCTGTTTGATGGTCTGAAGATTTCTGAGAACAAAGAAATCTGTACAAAGTATATGGGGCAGTTTCCGGTGATTTCTATCAGTCTGAAAAGTGTGGAGGGATTATCCTTTCAGGCGGCCTGTGGTGCACTGAAGACAGTTATAGGAACAGAGGCGTTGAGGTTTTCGTTTTTGGAAGAAAGCTCTGCTTTATCTGATGCGGATAAGAAACTCTACAGACAGCTTATCGAAATTGGAACATCGGAAAATGGTCTGTTTGTTATGACTACGGAAGCGCTTGTTTCGAGCCTTAAGATTTTATCATCATTGTTGGGCAGGCATTATGGCAGGCAGGTTATTCTTTTGATCGATGAATATGATGTGCCTTTGGACAAAGCTTTTCAGTATGGATATTATGATGAGATGGTGTCTTTGATCAGAAGTATCTTCGGCAATGCATTGAAGACAAATCCGGATCTTTATTTCGCTGTTTTGACAGGGTGCCTGAGAATTTCTAAAGAAAGTATTTTTACAGGCTTAAATAATTTGAAGGTTCTGACCCTCACAGATGTCAGGTTCGATGAATATTTTGGCTTCACAGATGCAGAAGTAAGAGACATGCTTGCGTATTATGATCTGTCTGGACGATATGAAGAAGTTAAAGAGTGGTATGATGGCTACCGGTTTGGAAATGTAGAAGTATATTGTCCGTGGGATGTGATCAATTACTGTGATCTGTTAAAAGCAGATTCCGAGGCGCATCCACAGGATTACTGGTCAAATACGAGCGGAAATGCCATGGTGCGCAGGTTTATTGACAAAGCGGATACGCGAACAAGAAATGAGATCGAGAAGCTGATTTCCGGTGAAGAAATCGTGAAAGAAATTCGACAGGAACTGACATACAGTGAGCTGGACAGCAGTATTGAGAATCTATGGAGTGTGCTTTTTACGACTGGTTATCTGACGCAGAGAGGACAGGTTGGCACAGATACATTTAAACTGGCTATTCCGAATCTGGAAATCCGCAGGCTGTTTATCAAACAGATTCGGGAGTGGTTTAGAGAAACTTCCCAAAGTGACGGAGAGACTCTGAATGAGTTTTGTAATGCTTTTCCAAGGCAGAATCCTAAGAAGATTGAAGAACTGTTTGGTGATTATCTCTGGAATACGATCAGTATCCGAGATACAGCTCCCGCAAAAAAAGAGAATTTTTATCATGGAATTCTTCTGGGGCTTCTTGGTTATAAGTCTAATTGGCTGATCAAATCCAATGCGGAGTCCGGAATTGGATACAGTGACATTCTGGTGGAGGTGCCGGATAACCGTACCGGAATAGTGATTGAGCTGAAATATGCCGAGAACGGAAATATGGATGCCGCCTGCGAGGAAGCACTGAAGCAGATCGAGGACAGGGATTACACTGCCAGACTCCGGGACGATGGCATGCGTAATATTATTAAATATGGAATTGCCTGTTACAAAAAGAATTGCAAGGTGGTATTGGGATAATCATTTGAAGACATCACAGTCGGACAGGAGGAATTTTCATGAGTAGATTAAACAATCTTTGCAGCATGATGATTGAGTTTTACAGAGATGACCCGGCGAGAATCCAGCACTTTATAAAGGTGCACAGCTTTGCTAAGCTGATCGGGGAGGAAGAGCATCTGGATGAGAAGCTGCTCTATATTCTGGAAGCGGCAGCTTATGTACATGATATTGGAATCCGCCCGGCGGAGGCTAAATTTGGCAGATGTGACGGCAAACTGCAGGAGCAGGAAGGTCCGGCAGAGGCAGAGAAAATGCTGAAGAACCTTGGGTTTGATCAGGATGTGATCGACAGGGTATCCTATCTTGTTGGACACCATCATACATACACGGGTATTGAAGGAATGGATTATCAGATTCTGATCGAAGCCGACTACATCGTAAACGCTTCTGAGAATGGATACAGCAAAGAAAATGTAGAAAATTTTGTAGAAAAGATCGTGAAGACACAGAGTGGCAGGGAGCTCACACGCGCTGTCATGTCCTGTTGAAACCAAGGGGACGGAGTTTTTGGCACAAACTCCGTCCCCCTTGGCTCATTCAATATCCGGAAGCTCTGTGTTTCCAATTCCGCGCTCTGTATTGTAAGTACAGTTTTCAAAATTCACGCTGTACCCATTCGTACAGGAGCAGTCTCCCAAAATTCCGCCCATGCTTGCCTTCCAGTATGTTTCTGCTGCTTTCTGTAAGTCTTCTTCGGTTACACCGTCTCCTTTCTGCGGTTCCTCATAGCTGAGAGCTCCGGTGTTCACACAGTTGCTGATCCTGACAAGCGCGTCTTTTTTGTTGATTTCCTGCCCATCCGGCTTATCCGCATCAACAGACAGCATGACTGCTTCACCGATTCTGCCGACGATTCCGCCGCCCATAACAGACAGGGTAAAGAGGCTTGCGTCTTCTTTTTCGCCATCGTCATTTTCTGTCTTAAGCTCATTTTCCTGCATGACCCATGACTTCGTGAAGGAAATCGTTCCACTGTTCTCGCAGCTGTCGATGGTTGTCTGCGTCTGCATAAAACCATCCACTGCAAGAATACCGCCGATATAACCATTCGTAGTCGTGGAAGAGAGATTTCCGCTGTTCTTACAATTCTGAATGTTAAAAGAAGAACCCGCTTCATCTGTTTTATAATAAGCGGTAAAGCCTGCGATTCCTCCCACATTTCCTTCGGAACTGATATCTGCCGTATTCTCACAGTCTTCGATATTCAGCTGCCAGTCATCTCCCATATTTGCCGTGTAGCAGAGAATACCTGCGGCATTCTGCCCGGATGAGGTGATCGTTCCATGATTGACATTGCCTGAAAGAAGCATATTTCCTTTCTGCATCACCAGTTCATAGACGATTCCGGCGCCCTCTCCTTCTGTAAAATCGGTTTCATTTGTACAGCCGGCAATCGTGAGCGTGTTATCCGCCTTAACTCCTATATCTGCTGCAATTCCGGCATAATAATGATTTGCCGAAAATACCTTTCCTGTATTCTTGCAATTCTCAATCGTTACTGCATATCTAGGATCTGACAGATCTACAGTACCCACGATTCCGCCTGTATTGGCACTGTCAGACATAACCGTTCCGGTATTTTCACAGCCACTGAGCACACCGTCTTCTCCCAGAACAGCCACAACAAAGCTTCCTGCAATTCCTCCTATGGACAAAGCCGCAGTTCCCAGTTCTTCTCTGTCTTCCGCTGCCGCTTTTGCTTCCACAATTCCTTCATTTGTACAACCTGTGATTCTGGCCGAGTTTGAGCCTGCAATTCCCCCTGCTGCCAACGCAGACTGATAGCCGTTTTCAATCTCTATCGTTCCCTTGTTTACACAGTTTATAATTCCTTCGAAATCATCCGCGCTCTCATCACCGGTGCCAACTACCGCAGATGAAAAATCTCCCGCAATTCCTCCGACATAAGCCTGGCCGCTCTGACTATTTTGCAGATTCTTCGCTGCACTCACGCTTCCGCTAAATTCACAGCCACTGATCGTACCTGATGCACTTCCTGCAATTCCACCATAATAGCCGTCATACCCAATCAGCGTTCCATCCATGGTACAGTCAAGGATCTGCGTTTTCGATGCCATGCCCGCAATTCCACCCACTCTGGAACTGTCCCCAGATACTTCAATATATACATTCGTCAGATTCAGATTTTTAATCGTCCCCTGGTACACATCTGCGAACAGTCCGCAGTAATCAACGGAAGCGTCCGTATTATTTTCCTCGATATCTCTGTTCAAATACAGGCCGCTGATCGTATGGCCGTTTCCATCAAAGACACCGGTAAACGCCGCCTTTGTTCCGATCGGTTTCCAGTCATAGGACGGTCTCTGTTCTCCCCAGTTTTCATAATTGGAAACATCATTCAGGCTGATATCGGCTGTCAGAATGTAATATTTTCCCCGGTAATCACTAAGGGCATCCTCTGCCAGAAGCTCTGCGAGATACTGCAGTTCCTCCGCCGAGCTGATCTCATAAGGAGAACTTTCACTTCCGTCTCCGCCCGCAAATGCAAAGGCGGCCTCCCGATATACCGTTTCCCCGATATCCCGATGCTGATGTTCGTATTTCTCCAGAATGCTTTCTTCCTGCACCGTATCATCTGCTTTGACAAAAGGCCCCGTCAGCGTAGTCAGAACGCTGAAGCAGAGCACTGCTGCTATCCATTTCTTTTTCATCTTCTTCTCCTTGTATAACAGATTTTTCATATGCACTTATTGTACCAAGCCGCTAGCGCGGCGGCTAGCCCTAAATACAATAAAATCACTACTTTTTCATCAGCTCCGCGGTTTTCACTGCGATCTCTCTTCCACCGGGAACCATCCACGGAACAACACCAACACCATCCGGAAATACCACCGGACACTCTGTTGCAGATTCCCATAACTCTCTTGTGAATACTTTGTCCTCAAGCGGCAGTACAAAAGTCAGTGCTATGGTATTGGTCGTGTGTGCATGATAGATCACACGATGTCTTCCGTTGGTAAGCTTTTTCTTTACTTCATGATTCATCAGATGCGTAGGAAGCTCACTTGTCGGCCTGCCGCCTTCTACCAGTCCCCAGCGAATGCGGTAATTACAGCCCTTCTCATCCAGTTCGATGATCGCCAGGCAGGCTTCCGGGTCAACGATGATATTTCTGAAATACTTTCCGCTTCCTGTCACCAGAAAAAACTCCCCTGCAAGTCCCGGTACTTCTGTCCCGATCGGAGTCCATTCTCCCGGTGCGTTCAGACGTGGACGGATCATCTCCACTTCATCAGTTTTTAAGCGATAACTGAGATTTCCACCATTTCTTTCATGCCATCCCTGGAGATAACCGTCATTTGCCATTTTTATAAATCCCTGTACAAATTTTGAATCTAAAATCTTCATTCTGCTTCCTCCGTTTCTCATCCGTTATGATGTTTCTATTTGTTTATGTGGTTTTTCTTTGTTTTATATGTTGTTTTTCTTTGTTTTTACTGCATTATATATTGTTTTGTGTGGTTTGTAAAGATATTTTTAAAAAAACACTGTTCCAATGAAATATTTACCATATATTTTCCCCAAGAAAAGAGGTGCCCCCAGAAAAAGGCACCTCTTTTCTTATTCTTTGCTTTTTTATTTAAACTGAAATTGGCTGCGACCGGAAGGACTTTCTTTTTCATCCAGACGCCCTTCTTTCATTCTTTGAGCATCAGTTCTGGAAATGGATTTTTTCTCCCTGGATCACCGGATAACAGATCAGAGCCTCGCTGTCCAGATCTTCTCTATGCATATCCACTGCGCTGATCTGATGGTTTTCGTAGGTATTATAATAATAGATTCCCTTTGTCACATTACAGCAGGAAGTATACAATGTGATCTCATACTTTCCATCAGCAACTTCACAGCATCCCCGCTGCTGATCCACTGAACCGAGAATATGGAAAAACTGGCTGACACTTTCCGACAAAATTCAGACCTGCCATACCGAGTCCTTTTTCATTGATCGCATCATAATATAACGGATAATCTCCCGTCACATGAGCCATGCCATGGAATTTTTCACTGACTGACCATATACGGCATGACTTACATGATAAAATTTTTCATATTTGACGGATTCCAAGATCAAAAGCCTTGTCATGCGAACACGAACGGCTTTTTGACCTTTTGACCCTGGCATCATAATATGATATCATATTCTACACAAAAAAACCGTGCCTGAAAAATCAATTTTATATTAATTTTGGAGTAAAAAAGTATGAAAATAATAAGAACTGCTGTCATGTCCGATCTGGATGCGGTTGCTTCTGTTGAAGCAGAATGCTTTCCGCCTGCCGAAGCTGCCACAAAGGAGGAATTTGCGGAGCGTCTCCGGTATTACGGTGACTATTTCTGGCTGATGTTCGAAGATGACAAGCTCATCGCCTTTGTTGATGGCTTTGTCACGGATGAAAAGGATCTGACCGATGAAATGTATGAGAAAGCTTCCATGCACAACGAAAACGGCGCATGGCAGATGATCTTCGGTGTCAATACGCTCCCTGCCTACCGGAAACAGGGCTATGCCGGAGAACTGATCCGGGAAGCGATCCGGACAGCAAAGAACCAGGGGCGAAAAGGTCTTGTCCTGACCTGTAAAGATGCCCTGGTTCCCTACTACACAAAATTTGGTTTTCAAAATGAAGGTATCTCCGGCTCCGTCCACGGAAATGTAGTCTGGAACCAGATGCGGCTGGTATTCTGATAACCGGTAAATTGTTAAAAAGAAGGGCGGATGAAATTTTCATCCGCCCCTCATCAAACCGTGCATGAGGTTCTCCCTCA
>OLRT01002882.1_pt1 | contig 10302 bp, 9 predicted proteins | sample 1672021 | NCBI WGS metagenome assembly OLRT01 (sample SAMEA3136637, study PRJEB25190) | human gut metagenome | reverse complement strand
TTGAGTTAATATTTCAATTTGATCCATAATCTTTTATATTCAAAACTATTTCACTCCTAATATTTGCAGCTAAATTAGCTAATTCATCTTTAGATAGCATTGAAGTATCTATAGCTTTACCAAATACAACCTTCACTTTACAAGGTTTAAATCTTCTTTCATCTTCAAATCCCTTGTTAGCTCCTTCTATAGTTACAGGAACTATTAATGCTTTAGCTCTTGTGGCTAATTTAAGGCTCCCCTTTTTAAATTCACCTACACGCCCTCTTTTTCCTCTAGTACCTTCAGGGAATATTACCATAGAAAATCCTTCTTTTATATTTTTTACTCCTTCACTAATAGATTTAACAGCCTCTCTAGCATTACTTCTATCTAACGGAACACAATGTGCTTTTTCTAACCAATATCCCAGTACAGGCACCTTTAACATTTCTTTTTTTGCTATAAATCTATTAGGGCGCTTTAAAAAGCGCCCCTTTTGTATTCTCTCATATATCATATTATTGCTCCCGGTTTCCGGCTATCACAAGTAGAATCTGTTCATGCTCCGCTTTTCGGATATACTCTTTGCTGATCTGCGAATCCGTAATGATCTTGTATACATCCTTAACCGGACAGATCACGGCTCAAATCCGTAACTCTTACTTTTCCATTTTCTGTTACTTTCTGTAATATATGATTCCGTCTTTCCTGTAACATTTTCCCCTCCACATAACAGGCTATCTCAGATGTACTCTGGCCGGTCCGAGTTTTTTTGTTGCCAATGTCAAAATCGGTACAAACTTGTCCCCAAAATCCGGTTTTGGTACAATCAATTCCTTTTCTGTCTCATAATAAAATCCAATTGTCTTTGGTGTTGTAACTACCTTCTGGATCTGTTCCCATTCATAAGTTTCTTTTTTATCAGCAAACTCTACCTGGATACCTTCATCATTGAAAGTCATTTCATTCGGAACGTGGTAACGTTCAATTCTTTTTACCTGCTTTTTAGAACGGTATTTCAGAAGCAATGGTGTATACACAATAAACACAATCGCTGCTGCCAGATAAAAAATAATCTGCACGGGTTTTATCTTTCCCATAACCAGCATGATGATTCCCATAAAAGCAATCGCTGCTCCCAGAATATTTGTCAGAAAACCTGCCAGTTTCGAATAGGTATGATATAACGTAAAGTCAAACAGGTATGTATCTGTCTGTCATCCGAACTGTAATTTTCTCTTCCACTTTCCTTTCTTTAATAGTTTTCACCCTTTCGTTCGACAACTATTCTCTATAAAACAAAAGTCCTCTTGTATTGTAACACACAAGAGGACTTCATTCCATAAACAAATTATAACATTTTTATTCTTCCGGTGCAGCTTCACCTGTAACTTTGTAGTGAGCCCATCCTTCCGGTGAGTAAATACCTTTCTGTTTCTTCTGCATGGACTCTTTACAGGACGTGCTGCATGGGATGCAGATAAATTCGACAAGCTGATACGTGACGCTAAGGCAACCTACGAAGCACAGTAACCGGACTTCTCCAGTACAAAGCAAAATATGCCTTTTCGATTCACTGAAAATACATATCCCATTAAATTCAAAAGCGGGGCAGTAAAAGGTTTGTCCTTTACTGCCCCGCTTTTCTTTTACCAATCTGTATACAGATCTATATTTCCGGATCCACTTCCGGTATCATATACTTTTCCAGCACCAAGTGACGTCTCTACAACTGTTCCTCTCGGGTAATCATCACTTGCCAAAACAATGTAACCATCGGCATCCCTGATTGTTCCGTCACTTGCTATATGGCGTCCTGGGATTGCAAGCCCTCCTCCCGGAAGTACCTTCTGAGAATAGTAAGTCTCGGTATGTCCATTATACCAGATCCTTCCCTTTGACGGGGTAAGACCGCCTGATGGGATCACATAGCCACCGCTTCCGGAATTGGAAGAATCGGAACTAGTATTATTCGATGAATTGTTGTTGGAAGGATTATTATTGCCAGAAGAACTGTTATTCCCCGCTGAACTGCTGTTCCCGGAATTATTGCCCGCAGATGTATTACTTCCGGCGGAAGCTGACGCCTGCTTTGTCTCTTCCTGTGCCTTTTTTGCCAGCTGCTCATCCGCTTTCCTCTGGGCTTCCTCCTCCTGCTTTTTCTGTGCCGCACGTGCCGCCTCAAGCTGTGCATTTACCGTGGCAAGGTCTGTCGAAGTCTCTTCTGCTTTTGCCTGCAACGCTGCCTGTTCACTGTCCAGCTGGCTTTGCAGGTCAAGCAGATCCTGCTGCCTGCTTTTCAGTTCAGCCTCCTGCTCTTCAATACCTTCACGTACTTTCACCATATTCTCCAGCATATCCTTATCGTACTTTGTAATATTCTGGATAAAGTCTACACGGTTCAGGAACTCTCCCATACTTTTTGCTTCACATACCATAGAAAGCAGTGTGTCCGAACCATTTTCATACATGTACTTAATTCGAGTCTTCATGTTTGCATACTGTACTTCCTCGTTATTACGGGAAATCTGGAGCGATGCTTCCAAACGGAATACTTCATTATTAGACTCTTCAATTTTCACTTCTGTCTCAGCGATTTCATTGCTGATCGTAACCAGATCCTGGTTGATCCCTTCCAACTGACTCTGTAGATTACTGGTCTTATCTTCGAGGCTGTCCACCTCTTCTGCATGTACCGACATCCCCGACAGCGCGATACCGAATGCACAGATCAGAGAAAGTCCGCACTGTACGATTCGTTTTTTCTGCATTTTCATAAATGTAATCCTTTCTTGAATGTTTTGGGGTTACACTAAGATAGTATATACTATTTTAATCAAAAGAACAACCTTCTATTTTCCGGAAAGGTCTGTACACAGCCATTTCTTCCCATTTTCAACATACAAAAAGCTTCTTCAGATGCCATTTTTCTCTAAGTGTATGACAGCAAAAAGGAACAGGCTTTTTACTGATTTCAATCAGTTAAGCCTGCTCCCTTTTCAGCAGAGCCTATGCTGTCGGCTCTGCAACTGTTTTACTTTTATCTTTTTTCACTCTGTATCCAGCAGTTGTTCTGCAGATGACCGGATCAAAGATCAGGAACATTGCCGGAAGGACAGTCAGTACTACGATCACACTGATGATCGCTCCCCTTGAAAGAAGTTCACAGATAGAACCGATCATATCAACCTGTGTATAACAAGTCACACCAAATGTTGCCGCAAAAAAGCTCAGTCCACTAGTAATGATCGATGGCATACTGATTCTGTGTGCAATCGCAACAGATTCTTTCTTACTCTTGCCTTTCATACGTTCTTTCTGATATCTGGTCGTCATAAGGATTGCATAATCAACGGTTGCTCCCAGCTGGATTGCTCCGATAACGATACTTGCAACGAACGGAAGACTCTTGCCCTGATAGAACGGAATCGCCATATTAATCGTAATCGCAAACTCGATAACCGAAACCAGAATGATCGGAAGCGAGATGGATTTAAATATAAGCAAAATGATAATAAAGATTGCTGCGATTGAAATAACGTTAACCCTTGTCAGATCGATATCTGTTACATCCTGCAGGTCTTTCATCAGTGGTGCTTCACCGATTACCATTCCAGACTTATCATAGGATTTTACAATCTTATCAATCTGTTTGATCTGTTTGTTGACCTGCGGAGTTGCAGACTCATACTTGGTACATACAAACATCAACTCGGTATCCTTACCCTGAAGCATACTCTTTACATCATCCGGGATCATCGATTCCGGAATAGAAGATCCAACGATGGAGTTAAGTCCAAGTGTCCATTTTACACCTTTGACATCATCAATTTCACTCATCATTGCCTTTTTCTCTTTGGCATCCATGTCTTTATCCAACATAACTATATGCATTGTACTCATATCAAAGTCATCTTTCAGTTCACTGTTTGCCACATTTGATGGAAGTGACTGTGGAAGTGACTGTGCAATATTATAATAAATTTTTGTATGATTATTGCCATAAATAGCAGGAATAAGCAAGATCAGGAAAGCAACGATCCATACTTTGTAATGTTTGGTGATAAATGCTGAAACCTTATCCATGCTCTTGATCAGCGGTTTATGCTTGGTTTTTTCAATCGGTTTATCAAAGATAAGAATCATTGCCGGAAGGATTGTTACACAGCAAAGCACTCCAATGATAACACCTTTTGCCATAACAATACCAAGATCACGACCAAGTGCAAATGTCATAACACAAAGAGCTACAAATCCTGCTACTGTGGTGACAGAACTTCCTACAATGGATTTGAATGTATTAGAAATCGCATGTCCCATCGCACGGTTCTTATCTCCCGGGAAACGGCGCTTGTTCTCTTCGTAGCTATTCAGCAGGAAAATGGAATAATCCATCGTAACACCCAGCTGCAATACCGCCGTCAGCGCTTTTGTAACGTAACAGATCTCGCCAAGGAAAATGTTACTTCCCAGATTATATACAATTGCTGCACCTATACTGATCAAGAAAAAAATCGGTACCAGGAAGGATTCTCCGGTAATTTCCAGCACCAGAAAAGAAAGAATTGCCGCAATTACAACATAAATCGGGACTTCTTTCATTGCTACATTCTTGATATCGGCTACAACACCTGTCATACCTGCAATAAAACACTGTTTGCTGGCAATCTTACGCATCTCACCGACTGCATTCATTGCTTCGTCAGATGAAGTCGTATTGTCAAATAATGCGAGCATCAGTGTTGCATCTCCATTGTAGAAGGCTTTTCTCAAATCGGATGGTATCATCTCTACCGGCAGTGAAAGATCTGCCACATCACCATACCATAATACTTTTTCGACATGATCAACCTTATTAAACTGGTCTGCCAGCTTCTGGATATCTTTCATGTCCGTATCCTCTACAACAACCATGGCGAATGCACCCATACCATATTCATCCACCATAACATCCTGTCCTTCTACCGTTTCCAGTGATTCCGGAAGGTAACTGAGCAAGTCGTAGTTAATTCTTGTCTTCGCCATTCCAATAAATGACGGAATCAAAAGCAGTATCCCCAGTAACAAAATTATAAATCTGTGTTTTGCTATCCATTTTCCCACTTTGACCACAATAATCATCTCCCTGTCTTTACATTTTTATTCTATAGAATATTATACAAAAAAATGACTAATGGTCAATATCAAATAGTCACAATAATTTCATAATTAAAAAATGAATTTTGGTCATTTTTAGCATGGTTAATTTTTTACTATTTTCCAAAAACTATAAACTACAAAAAAACTGCTACTGGCAGTTTTTCTTGTACACAAACATACTAAAAAGGGTGTTTTTCTGGTATATTACAGAGAAACACCCTTTGCTCTTAGCTCTTATTTACGAATCGTAGATACAGAATAGACCAGAATTTTCATACAGATTTCTTTTTCCGGATCAATCTCTACTGTAAGGATTTCACCATCCCGTTCTTTTACTGTTGCGATAATCCCTCCCATTGTAAGAACCTCATCTCCAACCTTGATCGAATCATGGAGTTCCTGCATTTTTTTATTCTTTTTCTTTCCCGGAACTACCATCATAAAATAGATCACTACAAACAATAGTACCGCATACAATAAAATCATCATCTGTGCATTCATACTCTTATCCTGCCTTTTTTGCTTTATTATACTACTTCAGATAAGCTTCTACAATCTTTACAAACATTGCTGATCCTTTGTAGAGCACGTCTTCATCTACATTAAAGTGTGGATTATGATGAGGAACATCCGTATGCTTTACCGGATTAGAAGAACTAAGGAAGAAAAATGCTCCGGGTGCTTTCTGTAAGTAGTATGCAAAATCCTCTCCTGCCATATTTGGTGCCGGAACTTTACTTACAACATCCTCTTCACCTACAACTTCTTTTGCGGCTTCAGTTACAAGTGCTGCCATCTCATCGTTATTGATTACCGGAGGTGCTCCCCAGTCCATCTCAACTTCTGCTGTTCCTCTGAATGTTGCCGCTGTACTCTTTGCAATCTCTTCAATTCGTTTTGCAAGGTACTGTCTTATTGGCTCTTCCAGTGCCCGGATCGTTCCTTCGATTTCTACTTCGCTTGGAATTGCATTATAAGCAACACCACCATGGAAATAACCAATTGTTACAACTGCAGCTTTTACTGCGGAAACTTCACGTGCAATGATTTCCTGCAGGTTAATTACAATATGAGACGCCATTGTAATCGGGTCTGTTCCTTTTTCCGGAGTAGATCCATGACAGCCAGTTCCTTTTACATGGATCACAAATCTGTCGAATGATGCCATACAACATCCAGGAGTAATAATGACCTTTCCTGCCGGGATATCTTTGTTGATGATACTTCCAATATGCTGTCCAAATACAGCGTCTACACCATCCATTGCGCCATCTTTGATCATAATCTCTGCACCTTTGGATAATTCTTCTGCTGTCTGGAACAAAAGCCTTACATTTCCTTTAATCTCTGCTTTGTGTGCATTTAAAACTTTTGCAGCTCCAAGAAGCATTGCAATATGATTGTCATGTCCACAGGCATGCATCAGACCTTCATGTTTGGACTTATAATCGACATCATTTGCCTCCGTAATCTTAAGTGCATCCATATCTGCACGGAGTGCAACCGTCTTACCTGGCTGCCCGCCCTTGATCTCTGCAATGATACTACTGTCTGTTCCTGAACATTTATAAGGAATTCCGAGTTCATCCAGTTTATCTGTTACATATTTCTGCGTTTCCGGAAGATCAAGACCAAATTCCGGAATCTGATGCAGTTCTCTTCGCATTTTTACGAGTTCTTCCTGTAAACCTTCACATTCTTTCCACATACTCATGCTTATTCCCTCTTTTCTCTATGAATCTTTTGCTTTTTATTCATTTCCCGCTAAGCAGTTTTCTTTTCTTTTACATATAACAGTCTTGCAAATCCAAGGCTTCCGAATACAGACACAACGATAAGTACCCATGCCGGAGGAGCAATCGTAAATTTAAGGATAAGCGGAAGTCCCATGCCAAAGATGGCAACTTTAGGATATTTCAATGCATAGGTTCCAAAAGTTCCTCCAAAAATTGCACCTGCTGCATATTTTGTAAGAGCGGATACAATAACATCTGGAAGTACGGATACAACTGCTGATCCTACTAAAACAGCTGCTGTTGTAGCAATCAGGTTTGTAATAATAGAACCACAGATTGCCATTGTAGAAGCCACCTCTGCCTGAAGCGTTCCTGGTTCACTCTCCGTCGTTTCAAGAGCCATTGTTGCACATGGAACTCGCATGTTACCGATATTTCCTGAAAGGAAACTTAAGTATGTACCAGTAAGTCCAAGAGCTGCATAGTAAGAAATTGGTTCAACAACATAGAATGCACCAAATGATAATGCAACCATTCCCCATCCTGCAAGTACTACTTTCGGATCCGGCCAGCAGTTATAGGTAATACACAGCCAGATAACCGGTATAAATGATGTAAATGCTGCGAGCAGGTTTGTAGGAGTACCGATTCTAATACTATTCTTTTTCCATTCTGACATTAATTCTTTATTTTCCATAATCATACCCTCCTATGCTCCAACTGCCATATCATAGATGATTGCAAATAACATTCCGATGATCATTGCAATACCAAGATTGTACTCTCTGATTTTTGGAACTTTCTTTGCTACAAATTTTTCAAGGATTGCCATTCCGATAATACCACCGGCAACGGCTGCTGCATTTCCCCATCCTTTACCAATTTCGTTGACATCCAGATAACCGAAGATACCAAGTGAACAGGCCCCACTCATTACAACCAGCCATTTTGAATCGCCACCGCTCATCTTTGTTCTTAAGTTTTCAAGTGCAGGTGTAAAAAGACCTGTTACAACCAGCCATCCGGCTCCGTTGAGTGCCATTACGAACCAGCTGACAGCCATAACTTTCAGTGTAAATCCAGCTCCTCCAAGCTCTGCGCCTGCCGCTTCAGCACCAAGCGTTGCTGCAGTAAGCTCTGTCGGTGCTGCACCAATGATGGAAAGTCTCTGCCATGCCATTGGACCTCCGATCGAAGTCATAAGACCAACCATTACGATAAATACACCAAGTGCAGGTCCGATTGCGGAAATGAGACCGACTCTGAATGCTGTCTTCGGCACTGTTGTCGGAATGTTTGCCTTCACTGTCATTTTCTTTGCCATTCGGATATAAAGAACAGCCTGGACAAATGCAATTGCTACAGTAATACCACAAAGCAAATACACGATCATTGAATTAGAAATCTCTACATAATCCATATACTCTCTTCCTTTCTTCTTTCATGTTCCTTTTTTGTTATCCAGTTTCCTCTTGTTGATGATAAGTTTACAACTTAATAACTTTTCTTTCTATATATATCATGTACAAATTTATCTTGATTTTTTTATATTCGACATCATTTTTTTGTATTTGTGATATAATTATTTTATCAGTTTTTGTATTTGAGATACAATTTTATTACAAGGAGACTAAAAATGACTGTCGAAGAACTATTAGAACTGCCAACTATTAAGGGATTAAAACTTATTTCCGGAAATCTCGGTGTACACAGAGAAATCTCCACAGTAACCGTCGTTGATACTCCGGATGGCTTCCAGTGGTTAAAAGGAAATGAAGTTGTGATCACAACGACCTATGCCCTGGAAAAGACGCCTAATGCTTTTCTTGATTTCATCAGCAAGCTGTTGTCAAGAAATATCAGTGCACTAATTGTCAAATCGGACCGATACATAAAGGTTATTCCGGAAAATGCCAAAAAACTTTGTGATGAAAAAGCTTTGCCACTGATCTACTGTCCGGCAATCTACGCATTTGCCGACATTATCAATCCAACTCTGTCCGGAATTATATCCAAACAGGCGGAGCAGCTAAAAGAATCTTCCAAGATTCACGAGAGTTTCCTGGAACTGGCAATAAATGACCGCTCTATCCATCAAATTTTGCAGACACTGAGTACTCTGATCCAGGAACCGACTGCCTATGTTGATACTGTTTTCCACAAAGTATATTTTTCTGAAAATGTAAGCGAGGATAGTCTTTATCTGAAGGGATTATCATATGAAATTATTTTAAATGAATACCGAGAGAAATATCAGTGTATCGACGTTGTCAATAAAGAGCAGAAATTTGGATATATTATGCTTCTTTCTGACCGTTCTGACCGGACATATCCGGATACTGACTCCAATATCTACAAAACAGCGATCGAATATGCCAGTATCGTAATTATCCTGCGTATGCAGATCCGAATCAGTAACCGGATGATCGAAGAGAAATATTACTCTTCTTTTGTAGGTGATCTAATGCTTAACAACGTCAAAACACGTGAAGAGATCAATACACGTGCCCATTTATACGGCTGGGATCTGGACGGCGGCGGATTTGTTGCGATCATCGATATAAACAATATTAAAAAGTATTATCTGCGTGATCTGGATACCGGAACAAATGAAAAGCTTCAGAAATATACAGACCGGATTTTTGATACTTCTATTAAGTGTATCAAGCAGGCATTCCCTTCCACTATTTATTATTCACAGAGTGACTTTATTGCTTTTCTGATCACTGGAAAATTGCCTGTCAGCGCCCGTAAAACCCTTGCAGATACATTCAGTCAAATCCAGCACAGTCTGTTGAACGCCGTTCCTTTTACTATTTCAATGGGAGTTGGAATGTATGTAGATGACATTATCAATATTCACAACAGCTACCAACAGGCAAAGCAGGTCATCCAGACTGTCTATCAGATTCAGCAATTTAACCGTCTGTTCTTTTATGATCAGATTGGAATCTATCGTTTATTATTTTCTATTTCATCCAATAACGAGGCAATTGAATTCTGCGATAAATATGTAAAGCCTCTGCAGCAATACGATGACCAGCATCATGCAAACCTGATTGAAACACTACAGTCTATCATCAACTGTGGATGGAATTTAAAGCTGGCATCTGAAAAGCTTTTTTTACATTATAATTCTGTGAAATATCGGTTTCAGAAAATTTGTGATTTACTTGAAATTGATTTGAGAGATAATTCCAGACATACGGAAATAGAACTTGCTCTTAAGATTTATTTGATTCAGAAAAATCAGATATAGCGTGGGATTTTTCGACTAACTCATTCACTCGCGGGATTTCGCCCTATAAATAAGTAAAAAAATACAGGGAAGAAATGCAAGCACTCTTCCCTGATATTATTTACTTATTGCACGGCTCAATGCCATCACGAATATTACTCGATGATTGTAGCAACACGTCCTGATCCTACAGTACGTCCACCTTCA
>OLRT01002880.1_pt1 | contig 10307 bp, 10 predicted proteins | sample 1672021 | NCBI WGS metagenome assembly OLRT01 (sample SAMEA3136637, study PRJEB25190) | human gut metagenome | reverse complement strand
AAATATTACTGAAAATATTGCTATTATTATTGCAAATACTATGCTTATTAATTTTATGCTTTCTAATTTTTCTTTTGCTTGTTCTCTTGTTAATCCAGATACGTCTATTCCTTCTATTTTTACACCTTTTGTTATGTTTGCATTGTTTATGTTTGTTATTGCAAATATTACTAAAAATATTGCTATTATTATTGCAAATACTATGCTTATTAATTTTATGGTTTTTTTATTTTTATTTCTTTTCTTTATTATTTCTGGGTTTTTTAGTTTTTCTTGTTTTTGAATTTTTTTGTTTTTTTGTTTTTGTCTTTGTTGTTTGATTTTTTCTTGTTTTTTATTGTTTTCTTGTTTCTTTTTTTCTTGTTTTTTTAAATTTGCTATTTCTGTCTTTAATCTTATTTTTTCTTGTTCTTCTTTGTTCTTTCTATTTATTTCTTGTAAATTTATTATTTTTTCTATGTTTTTGTTTTCTTGCTTTTCCATTTTTATTTTGCTTCTTTTTTGCTTTCTTGTTTCTTCTAATTCCTCTTCTAGTGGTTCATATCTTGCGTTTTTTTCTAAATCTTCCCATTTTAATTTACTTTTTTCCATGTATTTTTTCCTTTCTCAATACATAAATTCAGTTTAATTTTTTTCTGCTGTACACCTACATAATATCATATTCTGCTTTCTTTTACAATATTTCTTTTAAATTTAAAATATCATTTAAGTAACAAAAAATTGCAAATTTTCTAAAAATTTTACAAAAAACACTTGAACATTATCGAATTTAATATTATAATACTTGTAGCAAAAGATAAATAAGGAGAGATATTCGATGGAGTTAGTAAAAAATATTTTTTTTAATACAGATAAATTAGTAGAAAATAGTAATGTAAAAATATCATATACAGGAAAATTTTTTCAAGAAAATGCTGAAGAAGTCTATATTCATTATGGATTTGGCATTATCTTTTATTGTCGCTGTTGCGGCTGGTGTAGTTTGCCACTACATCATCAAATGGTTAGATGGCAATAAATAGCCGGTAACTAACCTGTGGAGTTAAGCCTTTCCACACCAAAATCAGGAATAGAAAAACCCTCGGATGGCACTCCGAGGGTTTTTCGTTGCTGTTCACTATGGAATAGCATTATCTTTTTGCCTACTGGCATTATAGCATATGCAATTTAACAATACAATATGTAAATTTAATAGAAAGTGGGTATGTTCTTGCTTTTCTTGTCTTTTCATGCTATACTATCACCCGTTACAAAACCCGAAAAACCAAGGTCTTACAAGGGTTTCGCCGATTCCCGGCGTAAAGAAGATGATAGAAAAGACATCCACCGGATTTCTTTCCTATCCGCTACGGCGCGTGTGTTCGTGACCTTCCACACGTAAAACAAAACTAAAGGAGAATTGAAAAATGAAAAACAAAAATCTTAGTTTCATGACCCAGGCAGCCATGATCGCTGCAATCTATGTGGTGCTGACTTACATCTTTGCACCATTTTCTTTCGGAGAAGTACAGGTTCGTATCTCCGAATCACTCACTATTTTACCAATATTTACACCAGCCGCTATTCCGGGACTCTTTGTCGGATGTCTGATCGGTAATATTCTGGGCGGTGCGATCCTTCCGGATATTGTATTCGGCAGTATTGCAACTCTGATCGGTGCATTTTTCACATGGAAACTGCGTGAGCAGAAGCCGGTTGTCGCAACACTTCCGCCGATTATTTCGAATATCATCATCGTTCCGTTCGTACTGCGTTACGGTTATGGTGTGACACTTCCGATTCCGTTTATGATGCTGACGGTTGGAATTGGTGAGGTGATCTCCTGCACTGTTCTTGGTCTGATCGTGTACGGAGCATTGAAGAAATATAAAGGAACACTTTTCCGCACAGCTTAATCTATATCTGAATGGTATTAAAAAGAGCGGACATATAACTCATTTCATAACAGTTATATGTCCGCTCTTTTTTATTTTCTATACACAACTATCCAATATACGCATTTCCGCTTCCGGATGTCATCTGATCCATCTCTTCATACTTCACGCTGTGTCTTGTACTGTCATTCAAGTCTTCATACACAACATTCGTATCACTATATCCCACCAGAATAACCGCATTCTGCGAATCCAGCATTGCAATGACCGGTCTGCCCTGATTGATAATGTACAGGATCTCTTCTGTCGTACATCCGGTCAGGTCATAGGCAGCACCATCATTTATATCCTTCAAAATATCAATTGGCTTCTCCTGGTTTTTAAGACGGTCCTTGATTGTATTTAATACATCATCTTTCTCTGTGATCGAATACTGCAGGTTACGGTTACCACGCTCCCATACATAGTCCTGTGAGGAATCGACTACCACTCCGTTGTAATCATTTGCTTTCTTGATCGCATCCCCTGCCTTTGTATACACACCCTGGATCTCACCATGTCCATAGACATAATATTTCTCCGGTGCGTCTTTGTCTGAAAATGTGATCGTCTGCGGTGTCTCGAACAGGATCTGTTTTGGTTTCAGTACTTTTGGTTCCTTATCTGATATCCCATCATTGTATGTCAGTCGTACCTGTGTCTGCTTCAGATCTGTCGCATATGTCTCCAGTGTAATATTGCTTTTCGTCTTCTGTTCATTGTTCGTAATATAATCCGGAGCTGTTGCAGTATAGGTGTCCCCATCCTTTGATGCACGCTCCAGCGTGATCATATCTTCATCAAATGCTGCATTTAAAATGTAAATGCCATCTGTCTGATAAGTTTTAATCACTTTTCCTTTTTGATTCCGGATCTCCAATTTGTACATTGGGACGGTTGCTTCTCCGGACACGGTATTTCCTATGTCTTCCGTCTTCGCAATTCCATATACAAAATCACTTCTGATGAAGCCCAGTGGACGGATGCATTCTCCTTCGCTGCAGGTTATTTTCTGCTTCTTTCCTGTCCCTACATTCAGGATCGATACTTTCGTTGCAGTTCCAAGTTCTCCGTCTGCCTGATATGCGATCAGACTTCCATCTTCCGATACGACATACTGCTGTGCGTCCAGACCTTTGACCAGTACTGTTTTCTCATCATCCTCTATACTATACTGATATAGTGTACCGTCCACCATGGTGTAGAGCATGTCTGTCTTCGCATCATAATAAGACATTTCTCCCAGTTCACTGACTGCCTGTGCATAAGATTTATTGGTAGAGATAAAGACTTTCTCTTCCACGGAATTTTTCTCTATATCGTAATAATATACGGCCACTCCGACTTCACCTTCATGCTCACCACGATTCATATATCCCGACACAAGGAAGGTCGTGTTGCCCTTTGCGTCTACTTTCAAAATCTTGATCTTGTGATCCGGAACCAGATTTCTCACATCTGTATTTTCCGCATCTGAAAATCCGAATACAAGTGACACCTCATCCGAATCTTTATTATAATTCCAAAGTTCATTTGCCTCGACAAATGATACGATCGTCCCGTCTTTATTCACCTTATAAGACAGATTCGTTGGTGCAATTCCGAGGATAATTCCCTTCTCATTCAGAACCTTCTTCGTCGCATCAAATATCTGATCCATCGTTCTGTCATAATCTAAGAGGTATGCCTTTTGTGCATCTGCGATGTATCTGACACGGAAGAATTCTTTGACCGCATACCGGTCGGATTCATTTTCCTCTCCTTTACAGCTTACCCTGTATTGTAACAATACCGACATGCAGGTACTGTTCAGTTCTTTGATACTCCAGCGTTCTTCCTGTTCTACCTGTGGTTTCAGACTGCCCCATGTAACCTGTTCGTAATTCGAATTGATCGTTACATGCTGAAGCGTCGTATTATCCGCATCATCCGTCGGCTCAAGCGCTGCTCCTACGCCTGCATTCTCTGCCTTTGCAAGTGCATTTTCATGATAATCACTGATATAATTCAGACACTGTGCAACATTGGCATCTTCATCACTGACAATTCTGGTGTAGAAATATACCGGATCCGCACCATTTCTGTTCAGCCGAACCTCCAGAATTCTTTCTTCATCCAGTACCTTATCTCCACTCAGATCCAGACTGAAGTTCTTTCCTGCCTTTTTGATTTTCTTAGATTCCAGTTCACTTGTCCCGTCCAGTGTGTAGACTTTATAGCTGGCTCCTGTAAATTTATTGCCATATGCTTCTATATTTACATCCAGACTCTGATTGGCTACCGGAGTGATGGTATTATGCATAGAAGACACATCCATCCTCTTTGCATAGCCTGTAAGTGTATTGATCTTATAATCTCCATATGAAAATGAGATCTGTGGAAATGTTGCGGCTCCCATATCAGCCGTCATGTTGTCATTCCCCTTATTCGTCACGTAGCTGAATATAATGACAGCCACGATAAATACTGCAGACAGAACGCCCACATTTATCAAACGTTTCTTTAAAGTTAATGTCATTTATACTCCCTCTTTATTCCGTTTTTCCCTGATTATCTAACAGGCGCCCCAGTGTCGGTGACACCCTGAGTTCTGCTTCACATTTCCGAATAGATGCTTCGATTTGCTGCCGCCTTACAGATTCTTTCTGATCTGCTTTCTGATTCCTTTTTACTGCCCGGATCAGGATATTCTTCGGTGTGTGTTCCATATCGATGAATTCCAGTATCTGTGCTTCATACCCCTCGCGCTCCAGATACTGTGCCCGGAGTCCGTCCGTGATCAGCGCCGCCATACGTTCCTTCAACAGTCCATATCTTAATACCGGTTCTAATACCTCATTCCGGATCTGTCGGTTCAATTCATGCTGGCAGCATGGTACAGACAGGATCACTTTTGCATCCCAGCCGACCGCTTTCGCCAGTGCATAATCCGTTGCCGTATCACAGGCATGTAGAGTTACTACCATATCTACTTTGTTGACTCCGGTATAATCTGCAATATCCCCTTCCAGAAAGCTCAGCTTTTCATAGCCGTATTTCTCACTCAGTTCATTACAGTGACGGATCACCTCTTTCTTCAGATCCAGTCCTATGATTCTTATGTCATATTCTTTCAATTCATGCAGGTAATAATACATGGCAAATGTAAGATAAGACTTTCCACAGCCAAAATCCAGGATTGTAAGTTCTCTTCCCTTATCCAGCTCCGGAAGGATATCTTCGATAAACTCCAGAAAACGGTTGATCTGGCGGAACTTATCGGATTTTGCACGCACAATCTTTCCATCCTGTGTCATAACTCCAAGATCCTGAAGAAACGGTACCGGGACTCCCTCTTCCAGCACATACTTTTTCTTACAGTCATGGCTCATATCAATCTTCTTTTTCCCGCCCTTTTTTATCTTACTTTTTATGGTCACTTTTCCTTTTTTACTTACAAGAACCGTATAATCCGCTCTCTGTGTCTCCATCTGCATCTGGCGCATATTTCCCATATATTCGAGAAGTATTTCACAAGCTTTTTTCTCCTCCACATTCTCGTGAAATGCCTGATTGTTCCGGAACGATTCAAACTGGAAGTAAAGTACCTCTTTTTTCAGTACAGGTCTTACCTTTACCTTCTGCACATCGTCTTTCTTCTTCGGATTACTCAGCGTTGCTGATATAAATTCTATATTTAAATTTTCCTGTAATAATTTACTTAATTCATTCATAATATTATATTTTACTGTTTTTTAGACAAGAGCGCAAGTATCATGGATGGCAATTTTACCGGACAGAACCGAGAAAATGCAGTTAAGGACGGAGGATTGCATGCAATCCTCCGTCCCCAACTATGAAACCGGGAATTTTATTGTCACTTTAAACAAATCTCCATCCAGATATAATTCAAATGTTCCGCCCTGCATTTCCGTCAGCGACTGTGCGATTGACAATCCCAGACCACTGCCTTCTGTGCTTCTTGATACATCCCCGCGGATGAATCGTTCTGTCAGCTCGGAAGCCGGGATATTCAGCGGCCGTGCCGATATATTCTTCAGGCTGAAGCATGCCATGCCATCTTTCTTCTCGAGATCAGCATAAACTCTTGTTCCCTGCATCGCATATTTTGCCGCATTGTTATATATATTAGACAGCACTCTCCAAAGTCGTCTTCCATCTGCGCGGATCACAATCTCCTCATTCGGAAGGTTCATGACCTCTTCCAGATCTCCTGCCTTGAATTTTTCCTCGAATTCTCCACTCGTCTGCTGGATCATTTCCACCAGGTTCAGGTTCATGAATTCCAACGTAATATTCCCTGAACTTACCTTGGAAGCCTCTACGACGTCTTCTGTCAATGTCTTCAGGCGCTGTGATTTCTGTTCCAGAACTTCAATGTAACGCCGGATCTTCGGATCCTTAAAGTCCTCCTGCTTTAACAATTCTACATAATTAATGATAGATGTAAGCGGCGTCTTGATATCATGCGAGACATTCGTAATGAGGTCTGTCTTCAGCCGTTCGCTTTTCATACTCTTTGCAAGTGCTGTTTCCAGTCCTTCTCCAATAGAATTTACTTTCTCTGCAATCTCTTTCTGCTCTGCCAGTAATCCATTTACCGGAATCTGATACTCCACTTCGCCACCGGCAATCTTCTCGATCCCTATCATGATCTTTCCGGTTCCTTTTGCCTTTTGAACCATCCAGACGAATGCTGCGGCATCTGTTACCAGCAAGATGAATGCCCACGCCCAGGTAGTACTTCCATCTGCAGCAAATATATAGGTCAGCCAGTGGAACAGTAAAAATGCTGCTAATCCGATCATCATTTTCCACAGATACCGGATGTTTTGAAGCATCTCTTTCAAAAAGAGTAACAGCCATCTGAATACACTGTTCTTCCATACAGTCTTCGCCTTGATTCTTCTCACCAGACTCAGATAACCCAGAAGGAACATCGCACAGCTATACAGCGCCCCCAGACATCCCACCACCATTCCTTGCAGATATATCTGTTTATTTTCTGTATAGATAGTCTCTCCATTTACGCTTTGCCATGTAAATATCCCGGCTTTTGTTACTACCAGCATAACTACTGCCCAGAGCAATATTACACCAACCGCTGCCGGTTCTGTCTTTATGTGATCAAACTTCACCAGATGCACTTCTTCATCTTCCGCACTTCTTCCGGCTCCGATCGTCAATAACACCAGAATCGCCAGATAGGCTGCGACTGCCAGAACTGCCCCTATACCGGCCGCTTTTGCCCCGGCCGCATATTGTGTAAAGATCTGTTTCTGCTCGTAAAAATCATCTTTCACAGGATACGCTGTATCCACAACCGATGCATATACATAATCTGACGCATTTACATAACCGGCTACTGTCTTTTGCCATTCCTGTGCCATTGAATCTCCTTTGCCGGCTTTTTCAATATTACTTTCATAGTCTGCAAGCTTCGGTCTTACGATCACATATTTCCCTGATTTTTTTATTTGTTCCAGGCTCTCCTCGTAATGATCATAGTCCCGATATTTCTTTTTATTCGTAATGACCGTTCCGTTATCCCGGTTCACATACAGGTATGTGATATTCGTATTTCCTTCCTGATACTGCTTCTGGTTTAGCACATAATTGTCAACATCCGAATAGATGATCTCGGCCGCATCATTTATCATTCTGTAGGCATCACTCAGCCTGCCGTTCCATATCTTGGAATTATTCACAAGCTGAAGTACCGTTTCTCCGTTTACCGTCTTATAGTCTCCGGGAATCTTTGTCCCGTCATAATTCCAGCAATTGATGTAAGCAATCTTTCCATCGATATCCTGAAGTCCCCTGAATCTGGATTCCCCGCTGCTGCTTTCCTGATATTCCCCCTGTTTCAACTCATCCAGAATATCATCTGCAGAACTGTTTCCTGTAATGACAAATGACAGATCCCCTCTGTCGATCATCTGTTTAAATTCTTTATAACGGAAATAGTGGTAGCTTCCGTCTGACCGCTGACACACAATGATAGCGTCCTGTTCGTCCCGGGTATCTGAGACGGAACCATCATCTGTCATCGTTTCTGCGATTAATTTGCCCCAGGAATACATGTCCCCCAGCCGGAAGGACAGTCCGGTCTCGTCTTTACCCGTTATCCCGCCTGTATCTTCATATTTTGCCACATCTACGATCTTATCCGGGTCATATTTTCCATCTGTATCATATAAGGTCTGATATTGGATCTCGTCCAGGATGTGATAATTGGCATTGGCCACAGCATTGGCAAATGCATTGCTTTCCTCATACGTCTTCGCAGCATCAGCAGAACACAGCTCCTGTATCAGCATCGGATAACGCGTAGCCCACAGGATGCATAACACCCCTGCAGCTGCAAGTATATGTGCCGCTGCCAGCAAAAAGAATTTTACTCTTGGCATTCGGTACCATTTCTTCATATATGCTCCTTCCTAAAGCTTCTCTATCTTATACCCGACACCCCAGACTACCTTCAGGTATCTCGGCTCCTTCGGATTGATCTCGATCTTCTCTCTGATATGGCGGATATGTACTGCCACTGTATTATCCACCCCGATAGCATCCTCATTCCAGATACTTTCATATATCTGATCGATAGAAAATACTTTTCCCTGATTTTTCACCAGTAATAATAAAATATTATATTCGATCGGTGTCAGTCTGACCGGTTCCCCGTCAACCGTAACCTCCTTCTGTTCATCATCGATAGATAATCCACCGACCGCATAAACAGCCTGATTACTTTTATCGATCGTGCTTCCAAGCTGTGTATATCTGCGAAGCTGGGACTTTACCCGCGCTGTCAGCTCCAGCGGATTGAATGGCTTCGTCATATAATCATCCGCTCCTACATTCAGCCCCAGGATCTTATCGGCATCCTCAGATTTTGCCGACAGGATTATGATCGGCATATTCTTCTTCTCGCGGATCTTTAACGTTGCCCGGATCCCATCCAGCTTCGGCATCATCACATCAATGATCAGAAGATCCACCTTCTCCCTGTCCAGCACTTTTAACGCTTCCTCACCGTCATAGGCTTTTAACACTTTATATCCTTCCTGCGACAGGTATATCTCTATTGCTTCTACAATCTCTCTATCATCATCACATACAAGTACGTTGTACATTTCTCATCACCTCCCTTATACTATACAAGAATATCAACTAATTTTTAAGTCCTGGTCTTGTAAATTCTTAAGATATTATGAAAATATGCTCTTTATCCGTTCTGTCGTCTAAAATAGAAACTGCTAATATTATGTCTAAAAACAATAAACCATATTTTCGTAAAGATATTTTTTCTATATAATAATCCCTGGTGATTTAAGAATCTTTTTTATTTTTTCATACTCCGTGGGATTTTCATCTTGTCGGATTCTTCCAAACAAAATTTTTAGAAAGAAGATGACATATTATGCATGAACCAGAAATAGAATATCTTATTCGCTCTCTTGGTATTGGTGCAACTTACCGTGGCTATGAATATCTCATTTATGGTATACGTCTTTGTCTGTCTGATGAAAACTACCTCCTTTTCGTCAGTAAGTATCTTTATCCAGACATCGCACGTCACTATAATACGACAAGTTATAGTGTTGAACGTGATATCCGCACTGTCATCAAGGTCTGTTGGGAGCACGGAAACAGACCGCTTCTCGAAAAAATTGCATTACGCCCTTTAACTCTGAAACCAACCTCCGGTGAATTCTTTGATATCGTAACTGCTCATTTACGCAAATACTCTGAATGCTGTCCTTTACTTTCCGCTCTTTAGAATCTGTTTTTGTCTTCTTCATTTTTAGTTAAGATTTTTTCGAATTCTTTTATGTTTTTAACATACTTTAGACATATTTTTTGTCTATACTATATATCAGATAGTTGATAAGCAACAACTATCACCCCCCTCATAAAGTAAAACACCGGAATCACTCTCCGGTGTACACTTTACTCTCATTCCTTTAGTAATTATAACAACAACAAAAAGCTCTCCGAAAAGGAGAGTTTTTTGTTGCATTTTTTTATAAAATGAACATACTTTTTTCACATTTCTTGATTATAATACTTTCAGATAGTTGGATAACAACTATCGCCCCCCCTCATAAAGTAAAGGCCGCCAGAAGATTACTTCTAGCGGTCCACTTTACCGATAATTTCTGCGGATGTCTTTACGACTCCGCTTTTGTTTTATTTCTTTCTTCGATCCATGCAAGGATATCCTGATACACATTCTGCCGGTCCACCTCATTCAAGATCTCATGCCGGTCGCCTTCATACAGATGGATCGACACATCTTTGATCCCGGCATCTCTATATTTCTCATAGACTCTGGTCACATTCTTTCCGAATGCCCCTACCGGGTCATCGGATCCTGCCGTAAAGAGCACC
>OLRT01002875.1_pt1 | contig 10314 bp, 9 predicted proteins | sample 1672021 | NCBI WGS metagenome assembly OLRT01 (sample SAMEA3136637, study PRJEB25190) | human gut metagenome | reverse complement strand
ATAATTTTACCGTTTCCAAATTATCATATGCACCCGCACGGCCATTATTAAAATTAAATTCTCCAATCTGAGTGATTTCACCTTCAATTACTACAGTCTTAGCATTATTAAGCTCTGTTCCGTATTTATTTCGCCATTCACTTGTCCAACCTGATTGTGTATTATCTGGCAAAGCTACAGGTGTTGAACTTTTCATATAAAATGTCTGGTTACTGCTATCATACTTAAAAGAAAGTCCCGTAACCTCTTCTGACTGTATCCATCCGTCTGTTTCTGCTTCATCTCCGGCAAAGTCAACCGTATCATCACCATCGCTAAAAGCAGCTACAAAATCATCATCTGAATTTTCAGATTCACCTCTCGTAGTAACATCAATATTATCTGTTACTTCTTCAGTTTCAGTCTCTGAATCTACAACTACCTCTGATGCTTCTTCAGTCTCAGACTCTGCTTCTTCGCTTTCTACTGCAAAATCTACCTGCTCTGCTGCTAAAGCCGGAACTGGTACACTCAAAACCATAGCCATAGCAAGGCAATATGCAAGATATTTTTTTTTCATCATAATTCCTCCAATTTTTCTCCTTTTCTTTTCAGATGCTCATTTTTTGTAGTTCCTCCTTAGGACAACGGTTCCTGTCCCGTACAGATCGCGAATCTGCTTCTGCCTTTCTCCTCCTCTCCCGTATTGGGAATATCCTGGTGTTCTGAGATGTGATGGTAACGTGCGGTTTTTCTTGTAAAAAAATAAGCCGCACCCTACTCATGGCACGACCCAGTCACAAAATACCGTGCCACCCTGAAACCGAGGGTTGATGCACAATATTGTAGGGATAGACCTGACTTGTAGCTTTTGCTCATCACAGTAGCGTTCCTGTGTCGGATTTTCACCGAACTTCCTATATATGAGTCTTTGACGAACCACTCATATATAAAATCTCTACAATATTACCTTTCTTAATAGAATAACTTTTTTTCCATATTTTGTCAATCATTTTGTCTTGACAACTGAACCACTATACCCCCGCTTTTTTTACAGTATATCGCAATTCTATTTTTTCTTCTACTCTGCCAGTCTATTCTCTGTTTAATCATAATCTACGGAGCAATCATTTTTTCAAATCCTACTATTTTCGCATAAAAAGCATTTTTGCCTTTAGTAAACACAGATTTCTCACTTCCTGCTTACAACGCCTTTTTCCAAATCATACAATATTAACGCAAAACCCTATAATATCATCGCAAAACCCATCAATATCGCCTCAAAATCGATTTTTGCATAATTTCTCTAATATTTATATTCAGATCACCTTCTGTCTTTTCCACGTCCTCTATTTCAGCTATGGCATATATAACCTCATTACTTTCGTGTTATGTCACTTTTGACATAATCAATTTTTTATTATGTCGTAGATGACATAATGAATTTTCTATTATGTCACTTACGACATTATGGATTTTCTATTATGTCACTTATGGCATTATGGATTTCTTATTATGTCACTTATGACATAATGGCCTTTTTATTATGCCACTTACGACATAATAAGCCACATATTGTATTACTATAGCACACTTCATTTTGTTTTATAAAATTTGCAAATATACTTAATTCTATAATTATTATGCCTTTTACAGAATAATCCGGATCCATTGCCTTTCTTATGATTTGCCCTAAACATAGATCTTTTTATATACCAAAATGATCCTTATTTCAGAAGGAAAACCTATCAAATATTTACTTTTATGAATATGTTTTCCTCCTAAAAGTTGACATCAACTTTTATTAAAATTTTTCCCATTTTCGCATCAAATCCACCTAAAAACGCATTATAAAACACTCTTTTAAAAACTTTTATTTTACAAAGTATCAACTATTATCCGAAAAGGGCAACTTTTTCCCTGGAAAAACAATTCTGTTTCCCTAGAGGCGTGCAACTTTTACTCTCTTAAAAGTTGATGTTTAAAAGTTGACAATATGCGATTTTTACAAAAAATCCTGTTCCAAAATCTATCCCCAAAATACAAAACAGAGAATCGCTTTTTGCTTGTCTGATTCTACTATATTTGCTGTATTTATGGTGTTATGCTGTATCTACAAGAGGACAAAAAATGACTGATGAAATAAGAAAAAAAGCGATTGAAAAATCAAGAGAATTTTATCCGGAAGAAACCGAAATTTTTGAATGTTGGGAGAAGCACATAGAAATATATAATGCCGGTTTCTGGAGCATTCCATATAATTTCAATGAGATCATACAATTCTGGAATACAGATGATCCTTTTACACGTGATCAACGTCGGAAAACTCTTTACAGCTGTACAACACTGTTAAATGATCTCCTTATCTACGGTCATTTCCATAAATGGATTATGTATGTTATGGAAATGATATTCAGTCCAGAAATTTATGCCGTAATACGACTTCTCTTGGCAACCGATGAACGTACGGAAGAAGAACGCCTTGATGCTGCTAAAAAACATTATCAGTCTGTTAAATATGGACGTATTGATAAATCCCACTGCTGAATCTTATGGCGTTGATGCAGATACACTCAGAGAATGGTTAAACGGACTTCCTGCATCGATTTTCGAAAAAGAAATCCCCGTTCCCACCACTAAAACAGAAATAAAAGCTGAAAAAATAATCCAAAAATTTCATCCTGATGAATACGATGCCTACACATTAATCAAACAGAATTTGGAACTTTACAATGCCGGCTGCAAGGCAGCAGTTAAGAAATGCGTAAAACAATATATCAAATGGGGCGAAAGATTTCATTTACTTGAGAATTTAAGACAGTTCAATAAACTTATAAAATCGAACCTAGGGAATGCCTATATAAGGGAACATTTTCTTCCCTCTGTTTCATCCGAAATAAAACCACTGTTTGAAATGTTTTTAAAGTGCATTCCTGACAAAATTGAAAAATCTGAAGAATCGGATTGATTTGTTCTATTGCAGTTGTATTTATATCCTGCTATAATTAACAACATGGGTACTACCATAACGGTAGGCGGTTAGTCCTTCAACAGAGGGACTGTGACCCTCTGATTACATAGAAACCTGAAAGGGAATCCATTGAAAAGGAGGGCTAAGCCAATGAGTATTGTAGATTTTATTGCAGTAATAAGCTTCGGCTTGACCTGCTTTAGTATCGGATATACATTCGGTAAAGATCATAATAACAAGGCAAAAAAATAACCGCCCCAGCGTCGCAAACTGAACGGTTATTTTTAAATCGATGATTTGCGGACCAACCGTCTATCGGTAGTGCCCTTTTCTGTAATTATATTAACACGCATCTGTATAAATGTCAATTCTTACAAATTCAATGAACTCAAAGAAATCTGAACAATTTTACAGTTTTTTATTTTCAGATATATTCCCGCTGCAGTCCCTGCACTTCACAGTACGCATCCATCTTGCTTCCTTTTTTACACCGTATCGTACAGTTTTTATTCACAATCCTTGTTCCGATATATTCCGGATCATGGTGGATCACCAGATATTCCATCCAGTTGAAGCCATGAAAAGCTTCCTCACCAAGGTAAGTTACATTTTCCGGGATATACACCTTTCTCAACTTTTTGCATCCAAAGAAGGCTTTATGAACCAGCTTCTGAAGGCCTCTGGTAACTCCAGCGTTTCAATGGGACAGAAGTAAAGTGCTTCTGCTCCGATCTTTGTCAGGGTATCTGGCAGTGTGATCTCTTTTAATTCTTTGCAGCGGTAAAAAGCCCGACTTTGTATGATCCTTAAATTTTCCGGAAAGTTTTGTTCCATGTGACCTTTCCCGTATCAGCTGATACACTGACACCATTTAAATAGGCACCGTTTTTCTCTATCTCCAACAGATAATTGGAATCATTTTTATAATAGATTGTTCCGTCCTTGTCCACACATAAAGTACTGATACTGTATTGCTGTTGGTCTGTGTACGGCGTAAAGATCTCCTCTGCCATGCCTTCTGTCTGGCCGGGGCTGTCCTCCAGCATATAGATACCACCAGGATAGCCTGCAACAAGTACAGAATACGCCAGTGAAAGTGTGTCCTCAGATTCTGTGATCACGTCAAAATGATGACCAACGTCCGGGTTAAACAGACAGCCCTGTCCGCAGACACCGATATAAATCCTGCCTTTGTAGATAACAGGAGTAGCGGTTGCCATTCCACCAAGGTCATAGCCAAGCACCTGACCGAAAGTTCCGTTCTGATTCATTTTTACCCGGTAAAGATAGCCGCCCTTTGTGGCAAAATACACATAGTCATTGTTATACGCCACCGAAGTACGAATATCTCCCTTAAGCCCTGTCAGCTTGTCCAGCATGACACAGGTTGAGGTTGATACGGAATACAGGATCGAGGTATTCGTATAATTTCCTTCGGCGGAACCGTCATCGGAAGCAAATACCAGATAATCTCCTGACGCATAAGCACCTGCCCAGTAGAATCCACCTTTATGGCTGTACTTCCACGTGCAGTACTTGATCTCATCTCACCTGGACGTATCTACATCTGTGACAGACAAAGCAAAATAAGTTCCTGCTGTTGTCTCGGAATACCAGGTTCCTGTATAAATATATCCATCTTTATAAGTGATGCTCTACAGTTTTCGTACCTATTACAGTGGGGATAAAACCGTCCCGGAATCACACCGGATGTTACCAATGTGTCTGTGACACATCTATATCTGTAGTTACTCACAAAATTATAAAATTCACGTACTATTTTTTACATACCCATTTTAACCACCGTTTTGTTTTGTCAACGTAATTCCGTCACAAAGCCGCGTAATACTTCACAAAATTTTCACACTTTTTTCGTCAATAATTCACCAAAAATCAATCGTTCAACAACTGTTTTTTTGATAGCAACACCACAGCATACTTTTTCGCTTACGACCCATGTAGAAATTACATATTAAGAAATAAAAGGAGTTTGCATTATGAGAAAGCTTTTAGCAGACACTTCTATTTCTAACAATCCAAAGATTTTAGAAGAATTAAAAAAAGCTGGATGGAAAACCACCACAGCTTATCGTCAGGAAAAAGGAACTCGTTGTTATCAATTTGGTGTTTTATACAGATTTGAAAACTCATCCGTTATTGAACCACCAAACCATTCAATATGCGTAACTGATAAACAAGTTACGCATTACGCCACAGAAAAAACCGCAGAGAATAAGGCTTTTGAGGCGGGTTCAAACCTGACTATGGGAAACCCATCGTCCCGGTTTGAACCCCAGTATTCTGATATTGCATTTTCTTTCAGCGCGTTACCTTCCATAAAGAATATGCTTTCAAACGAGTTCAGCATCACCATTGCCCTTGATACCGAATATGTTACAGTTCCTGATAATAATGAGCTCTCGCGTGAAATTATCACCTGGCAGTTTGCATTCTGGAATCCTGATAATATAGAACAGATTGTAGAAGTTATCTTCTACTCTCTAAATGGTAACAGACTTCCTCTTTCTTTTGCCCTGTCATGGATGATTGAGAACTTCCATTTAACGAATTATCCTCTGGTATCTCTTTCCGAAAAGGGCATTGACTATCGTGAAACGCAACGATGGATCTCTCATTCACGAAAGTCCGGAAAAGGATCTCATAACTATACCAGACAGATTTACTCTACTTCAAAAGAAGCAATAGAATGTTGTGATAATCCTGCTGAGAAAGAAGCTTTGTTGAACTGTAACCTTAACAGGCAGGACAAGAACTATAATCCTTCTGACCAGTCTGCCTGGTGCCTGGGATATTACAATTCCTTCGGTGACTCTGATAAATCTGCCATTCCTGTAACATTGATCTGCCACTCAAACAAAGCCGATTTTACTTCTTTTGATTTAACAGAATGGAATTTTTTACATAAGTTGAAGGATATACAAGGTGGGATGCTTTCCCTGAAACCGCAGTATATCCACCCTCGCACCTGTTCATGGCACTGGCGTTTTTATCCCATTCAGATCAGTTTCCGTGATACGTTGTGCTACGCACCACCAAAAAAGAAAAAACTTGAACACCTTGGTAACATCGTTAACATACATAAACATGAAATATCCAAAAAGGAACTTGCTGACATGAGCTCTTTCCTTCTTTCTAACCCCGTTAAGTATATGGAATATGCCATAACAGACAGTATCATCGTACTTCAATATTCCACAGCTTTATGGGGGCAAAACCAAACTATGCCTTTGACCGTTTCCTCTGCTGCAGTGCGTTCGGCCGTACCACAGCTTTCAAAAGCACTTAATGTTCTTCCTGATAATGCAAATGATTTTGACAGGAAATTCAGAGGACTGACCAGAATCTCTCATGGACGTCAGTTAATCATAAATAAATACAATAAACCTTCTTACATAGAAGATACCTCTCTGGTCCCATTAAATGATGACTGCAGAATCTTACATGAGTATGCCAAAAACGCATATCATGGTGGATATAATGGATCTTCTATCATTGGATATTATGATAAGGTCACTACATATGACTATGACCTGATAAATGCATATCCTACCTGTATGTGTCTGGTGCCTGATGTAGACTGGTGTAATTCTGTTGTTATTCAACGTGAAATATATAATTGCCCGATTATACTACAGGATTTTCGAACACCTTTTGATCCTATGTTTGGTTACATAAGGTTTCGCTTTCCAGAATCCGTCAAGTACCCATGCATCCCTGTTTCAGTGGAAGGCTGTCTCATTTTTCCTCAATCATCAGAGGGCTTAGACGGTGTTTATGCTTCAGGACCTGAAATCTATCTTGCCCTCCGGCTTGGTGCTGAAATCACAGCTGTCCGTGTATATGTTGGTACTGTTTTAGTAGATGACGACCTTCAGATATCCCACAGTCTCTACCATACTGTCAAACAACTTGTAGTTGATCGCAAATGTGTACAGGACACCATTGGAAAAGGCACCATTCCGGATTTTCTGCTGAAAACAGCAGTTACTTCTTTGTATGGAAAAACTGCTCAGGATGTTGTAGAAAAAAGCTCCTGGGATGCTTATAAAGAAATAATGCAAAATATTGGTGGCTCCCGGATCACTTCCCCTGTACATGCCTGTCTCACCACCGCTGGTGTACGAAGCTGCCTGATTGCTGCCATGAATCAGTTAAATACTCTTGATTATAACTGTTTCAGTGTGACCACTGACGGTTTCATAAGTGACGCCCCTTCTGAGGTTGTATACAGGCTGAATCTGTTTGGGTTTGCACGACTGTTTCAAGAAGCCCGCCTGAAATTAACAGACAATCGCAGTTCAGACATCTGGCAACTGAAACATCAGCAATCTGATCTGCTTAATATAACTACTCGTGGAAATGTATCACTCGCTCCTGATGGTGTCTGTGCTCACAATAGTTATTCTACAGGGTACACACCTGATTCTTATGAGGACAGGCTTGCCTTTATGACTAAAGTCCTCTCCCGAACAGGTCCTTTATCCTGTACCACCAAAAAATTCACTGGATTTCGTGATCTGGCAAAAAATAATGATGCTAAAGATTTTAGTGCAACAAACATCACCCGTTCCATTCGAATGGATTTTGATTTAAAAAGACTTCCAGATCAGCAAACATTCCATACAGTATATCCCGTGATAAATGAAACCACTTATGAAATAGCAAATTTTGAAACACGACCTTATACATCAATCGAACAATACAGAAAATATAAGTCAATTGGTAAAAGCTGTGTGGTTCTCCGCACGGAGAATGACTGGTCTGTTTTCTTTAGGAAATCTTATGCTAAAAAAGGCGGAAGCGAGCATCATATTGCCGATCGTGATGCGTACGCCTTCCGCCAGTTATTTACTATTGTTATGGGATACCGTCTCAGGATGTGGGATATTCCATATCTGAGTAATAATAAACTTTCTGTTGATCAGGTTCTTGACTGGATAAACAAATTCAATCCTTCCGCTCGGGTCTTCAAAAAATCCGACTGGAAAAATGCACGGAATGCAACGCGTGCTGCTCAGATGTTAACCATGCAGGAAGTCTCTGATTTGTTTACAAAAATGCAGTGTATAATGTTGTAACTACTCTACAACATCATCCACCACAACTTCTGCAGGAGATTCTTTAATATCTCTTGCCTGAAGTTCTGTATCGTATACGGCCAGCTCATGAATCACCTTTTTTATGGCAGTGTCTGCCATTTTAACATAATCCAACAAAATGGTACTGCACTTAAAGATTTCTTGACTTTCAAAATCATATTCAAGTGCATTTTTTGCATGTTTTGTTTTTTCACTTGCAATACTCATAATCCTTGTAGCAAGAAAATTTATCTTGTCCAGCTGGATTGTCGTCTGATCCAGTTCAGTAATCAACAGTTCAAATTCCATTGTATAATCCTCCTGTTATACGTAATCGCCAGAGCTTTTTTACTACTTCCGGCAACAATTAAAAGTTGTCAGGAGTACCTGCCAATGCTATAATCAGATTTAGCTGCAGGGAAACTCCTGTGGCAGACCCATATAAACCAGTTCACTATCTTGTCAGGGCAGTTGGACTGGTTTTTAATTTTTCGGCAAATGCTCATCTAATACACGTCTTATTGCTTCAGCTTTAGTAATGTTATTATCATCTGCATATCTGAGCAATCGATCATAGAGCTTATCATCTACTCTCACTTTCAGATCATGATTTTTCAACGCATCTGTCGGTCTGCCAGTGCGTGGACTCAATTTAATTTCACCTCCCAACTTTTGAGTTCCATAAATACATTATATACTTTTGAGTTCCAAATTTCAACTAAATTTACTACAAATTTATACAATTAAAAAGCACCTTCCTTTTTCAGACACCCTGCATCTTAAAATAACATATTAAAGATAAAAAGGTGATGAACTATGCAGACTGAAGTAAAAAAATCAAGACTGGAAAATCTTTTTATCGATGGTACAATTGATGAGGAAACGGTAGCGGATATTGAAAAAATGCTAACCAGAAAAAAAGTAGAAAAACTTCACAAATACGCAATCTTATATAACGAGAAAAGAGATGCCTGGTACACTGCCAATCCGCAGGATTATAACAAGCGTATTCAGCGGAAAACTTACGGTGAATTGTTGGACGCATTAAAGCCATACTATCTAGAATCCACTTCCACTTGCCTGCAGGATATTTTCGAAGAATGGCTGGACTACAAAAGAACAATCACCGACAGTCCTAACACTATCTGTGCTCACAGAAAACACTGGAAAAGATTTTTTGATGGCACTGATTTCTTTCAGATTCCTTTACAGGAAATAAAGATCTCAGATATCAATTCTTGGGCAAATCAGCTGATCAAAAAATATAATTTATCCAGTCACACCTGGCAGACGATAAAAACCATTCCAAAGCAGATGTTCGAGTATGCCAAAGACCATGGATATATTGTCACTAACCCATTTCCAGAACTCAGGATAACTGTCAAATTTCGTCAGGTTTCCAAACCATCTAGCGATACACAGGTTTATAACACCGACGAATATCAGCAAATTATCGAAGATCTGTGGAAATCATACAACAAAAAACACGAAGCGCGCTTTTTGTCCATCGTTTGCAATTTTTTGATGGGCTTGCGTGCCGGAGAATTGTGTGCGCTTCGATGGCGAGATCTGGACATGAAGAAATGGAAAATATCGATTGTACAGGAAATGGTACATATGGATGCCACTGAACTGAGTAATCCTTATTACAACGTTTATAAGGCTTCCGGACAGATTGTTATTCTTCCTGGTCAGGAAGGCAGAAAGGGCATGTATGTACTGCTTGATCATACAAAGACCCACACAGAGCGTATCATTCCAGTTGTCCATAAAGCCCAGGAGATTTTCAAATTATTAAAAGCAAATGCTCCTGACGCCAAACCTGATGATTTTATATTTGGCTATGGCAGCAAATACCTGAACCTGCGATCAATTAACAGTATGCTGGAATATGCCTGCAAACACATCAGTACAGATGTAAAACGCAGCCACAAGCTGAGAAAGACTTATGCAAGTCGCCTGAATGCTGCTGGTCTTCCTCTTGATCAGATTCGTGCCTGCCTCGGTCACAGCAACACCGCAACAACATTGGGGTATATATACAATCCACTGACTCCTGAGGAAAGTCTGAGTATCATGGAAAAGGCATTTGCCAGCTGATTTCACCCAAATTTTCCTTGTCACAGGAAGTCACAGGTTCGAACTCAAATTCACAAACACAAAAAAAGCCGGAAACCATTGATTTTTCAAGGTTTCCAGCCTTTCGTCGAAGCGTGCGTTAGAGGATTCGAACCCCCGACCTTTTGGTCCGTAGCCAAACGCTCT
>OLRT01002867.1_pt1 | contig 10335 bp, 7 predicted proteins | sample 1672021 | NCBI WGS metagenome assembly OLRT01 (sample SAMEA3136637, study PRJEB25190) | human gut metagenome | reverse complement strand
GGTCGCGCTCATGGATCCCGCCAACGCCTGCCGCCACTAGAGAAGGCCTCGGCCCGCAAAGGCCACGGGGCACCTGCCCCATCGCTCGCCCAGCCCGAAGAGCCGCCGACTCTTCGGGCTTTTGTTTTGGGCTCAACGCTCCGGGCCGCTAAGGGCAATCGGAAACGCCCGAACCCTGACGCCCGGAGCCGCTAGTACGGCACCTCCAAGTCGCCATGGGCCAAAGCGTCGGTGCTAAGCGGCGAGAACGCCCCGGCCCGATAGCGGTCGAGCGCCACTTCGGCGATCATGCCGGCGTTGTCGCCGCAGGAGGCGAGCGGCGGCATCACGAGGCGCACGCCCTCCTCGGCGCACATCTGCTCGTAGGCGGCGCGCAAGGTCGGATTGGCCGCCACGCCGCCGCCGAGGCAGAACGTGCGCGCGCCCGTTTGCCGCAGCGCCATCTCCGCCTTCTTCACCTGCACGTCCACCACAGCCGCCTCGAAGCTGGCGCAGATGTCGGGCATGTTCAGCGGTCTGCCGGCGGCGCGCTCGTTGTTGATGTACGTGACCACGGCGGTTTTCAGGCCCGACAGGCTGAAACGCATGTCGCCGGAGTGCATCATCGCGCGCGGAAACGCGATGGCCTTCGGATTGCCCTTCGCGCCCTGCGCCGACACCACCGGCCCGCCCGGGTAACCCAGGCCCAGCGCCTTGGCAACCTTGTCGAACGCCTCGCCCACCGCGTCGTCGATGGTGGCGCCCAGCACACGGTAATCGCCCCAGTCGCGCATGTGCACCAGCATGGTGTTTCCGCCGCTGACCAGGGAAACCACCGCCGGCGGAGCGAAATCGGGCGCGCCGATCTTGTTCGCGTACAGGTGGCCTTCCAAGTGGTTCACGCCCACCAGCGGCTTGTCGGCCGCCCAAGCCGCGCCTTTGGCGAACGCCACGCCCACCACGAGCGCGCCCACAAGGCCCGGCGCGTACGTCACGCCCACGCCGTCGAGGTCTGCCCAGGTCAAGCGCGGCATACCCAGGCGTTGCGCCGCCACGTCGAGACATTCGTCGCACACGCCGCAGATGGCCTCGATGTGCTTGCGGCTGGCAATTTCGGGCACAACGCCGCCAAAGCGGGAATGGAAGTCGATCTGGCTTGCCACCACATCGGACAGCAGGTTGCCCTCGCCGTCGACGATGGCCGCCGCCGTCTCATCGCACGAGCTTTCGATAGCCAGCACAAGCGGGCGCACCAGCTTAGCCGCAGGCTCGGCGGCAACCTGGGCGTTGTGCGCCTCGTCCACGCGCAGATGCATGCCCGCAACGTCGACCTGGTGAGGTGCGGAAACGCCCCGGCCTCCGCTCGCAGGTTCGGAAGAGTCAGCGAGGGCGCCTGTGGTGCAGTCCGTGGGGCAGACGGAGGCGCCGTGTTCTTCGGCACGCAAGCCTTCGGTTTCGCCGCGGGATGCGCTGCCGCAGGTGGCCGCCGCGTCGCCGCCTTCGCGCACGGCGCGCAGCGCGCGGTCGCTTGCGGCTGCCGAAACGGCGGACCCGCCGATCACGCCTTGCAGCGGGCCTTCCATGATGACGGCGTCCTCACGATCGGAATAGTAGCGCGGACGCTTGCCGATCGAATGCATGCCCAACGATTCGTAGAATGCCTGCGCACCCGCGTTCGATGCGCGCACTTCAAGCGAGCACGTGGTGGCGCCCAAGTCACGAGCGTCGGAAGCCACGCGCGAGATAAGCGTGCGCGCAATGCCGCGACGGCGCCACGCCGGGTCGGTGCCGATCTTGAGGATTTGCACCTGCCCGTCCACGATCATGCCGCCCGCATAGCCAACAAGCTGCAGCCCGTCGCCCGCAGCAGCAAGTGAAGGCACCGACGCTGCACCATCGCCATCAGGGGAAACGCCATCGGATACGCCGGAAGCGCCAGCTTGCGCCGGGCGCGCGATCGCAGACGAGGAAAGCGCCCCGTCAGCACCTTCGCCTTCGCCAGCCTGCGCCGGCGCGTATGCCGCCCACCACGTGCGGTCGGGGCGCGGAAGCTCGTCGGCAACCAGCGCCGCGTTCCACGCATCCGAGCCCATGACCTGCGCTTCCATAGCCGCAACCGCTTCGGTATGCGCCGCGTCGAGCGGCTTGTACGTGATGCCGTGCTCATCGGCGCGCGCGTTGAGCACGGCCGTGTCGTGCATGGTGGCGCGCTGATCGCGGCGCGGCGCCACGTCTTGCACGCCCGTGGCCAGGTTCTTCGGGTCGTTTTTCGCCAGGCGAATGCGCTCGTTTTCCTCGGCGTCGGACAGACGCGTGTACACCGGCAGCAGAAAACCCGGGTTGTGACGCGCCGCGTCGAACGGGTCGGCCTGGCCCGCGCGCCACGCCGCCTGCAGCGCCAGCAGCAGCCCGATGCCCGTGGGCGCCCACAGCTCCTCGGGCAGCAACGCGCCCGCCGGCGCGAACAGCTCCGCGTACTTCTTCAGCCCGTCGCCCGTAAGCGAAAGCGCGCCCGCCGCAGCGCCATCGGCACCGGCAGCACCGCCTTCGCCAGCTAGTTCCTCGACTGCCACCTGGGCTTTCACCACGCGGTCAGCTTCCAGGCGCTGCACGTCCGCATCATCAAGTGCATAGCGAACGGGATACACCTCGCGACGCATGGCGTCGGCCACCACGGCCAGGGCACCGCGCGTGCCCGCGGCCCACGCGTGCCACGCCACCGCATCAAGCGACGACACGCCCACCAGCGCCACGCCAAGCGCCTGCGCGATGCCCTTCGCCGTGGCCATGGCAATGCGCACGCCCGTGAACGACCCCGGGCCGCGCCCCACGCACACGCACGCAAGCTGCCCACGGCTGATGCCGGCGTCGCGCAGCAGGGCGTCCACGCGCGGCAGCAGCTGCGTGTTCGACGCTCGGCGGGCCTCAACTTCCAGCGTTGCCACCGGCTCGACCGCGCGCTCGCACGCATCCAGCCGCCCCAGGCCCATGGCGATAACCTCGTTCGCCGTATCGAACGCCAGCACATATGCAGCTTCAGGCACAGCACTCCCCTTGCTTCTTGATTTCAGTTACAAACAACGGGCAGTCGAACACGCAACCGCCCTCCAACGCGGCTATGCGTCCCTTGACGCGCGACCCGCATCCCCATCGGTGTCGAAAGCCGTTTCACCTGCGGAAACGCTAGCATCTTCAACGCGAATCGGCGGAATGGACCCCGTGGTCATGGGCGCACCGCCCGGCAAGATGAACCCGCCGGCGTTCGCCGTGGTCTTCGACAGGCGCGCCTTCGAGTCGTTCGCCCACACGGTCAGAAGCTGGCGCGCGCGGTTGCCCAGCGCGTGCGCGATGATGCGGCGACCGCCCTCGGGCGTCACCAGGATGCGCACCTCAAGGTAGCCGTACGGCAGCGCGCCGGGGAACTTCTCGCCCCACTCGATGAACGACACGCCATCGGCGTCGATGACGTCGTAGTATCCCGTGTTCTCCAGCTCGTCCGCATCGTCAAGGCGATACAGGTCGAAGTGGTACAGCGGGATGCGCCCGTCGTGGTATTCCAGCAGGATGTTGAACGTGGGGCTGGTCACCTGCGCGGAAACGCCCAGGCCAGCCGCCACACCTTGCACAAATTGGGTTTTGCCGGCGCCCAAATCGCCCGAAAGCACGACGACATCGCCCGGATGCAGGTACGGCGCCAGCGTTTCAGCCAGCTGCTTCGTGTTTTCCGTCGAGTCGGTTTTACGTGCGTATGTCAGTCCGTTAGCCATAATGCAGCCATGATACGACAACGCGCAACAACTTGCACCCCTGCCACGAAAACGGCGAACAAGCAGGGAAAAGAAGCGGCGGACGGGACAAACCGCACCGCAAAAACGGGGAGGAGCCGCTGCCCCTCCCCGTTGAAATCGTGAAACCTGTTACGGAGCCCGACAAACGACCTGTCCCTTTGTCATGCCCCTTAGCTGGCCGGCCCTATTTCGCTTGCGCGGCCTTCAGCTGGGCCTCCGCTGCTGCCACGGTGTGCTCCATGGTAAGGCTGGTGGTGACGGTGCCCACGCCGCCGGGCACGGGCGTGATGGCGTCCACGATGGGCTCGACCACCTCGAAGTCCACGTCGCCGCACAGCTTGCCGTACGCGTCGAAGTTGATGCCCACGTCAAGCACCGTCTGACCTGCGCGGAAGTACTCGCGGCCATACGCGCGGGCCCGGCCCGTGGCGCAGATGACGATGTCGGCCGAGCGCGAAATCTCGGGCAGGCTTTCGGTGCGGCTGTGGCAGATGGTGACGCTGGCGTTGCGGCGCAGCAGCATCATGGACACCGGCTTGCCCACCACCAGGCTGCGGCCGATCACCACCACATGCTTGCCGGCGATGGGCACCTGGTAATGCTCGAGAATTTTCACGCACGCCGCCGCGGTGCAAGGGGGGAAGCCGTCCGGCGCATCGGTGAACACCGCCGCAAGCGACGCCAGCGAGATGCCGTCGACGTCCTTGGTCGCGGTCAGCGTGTTGCACATGGCCTTCTCGTCCATGAACGTGGGCAGCGGGCGGAACATCAGGCAGCCGTGCACCGTCTTGTCGTAGTTGATGGACTGCAGCGTGGCTTTAAGCGCCGCCTCGGGGGCGAACTCGTCCAGCACGTACGGCTTCGTGTTGATGCCCAGCCCAGCGGCGCGTTTCACCGCCGTTCGCTCGTAGGACAGGTCGTCGGGGCGCTGCCCCAGGCGCACCAGCGCCAGCGTGGGCACAACGCCCTGCTCGCCCAGCGCCGCGATGCGCGCACGCATGTCCTCCGCCATGCTGTCGACGACGGGTTTTCCTTTTAGCAACGTTGCCATACGTCCAGGTCTTCCTTACGAAATAGCGTCTTTCACGAACGCGAGCACCTCGTCGCAGCGCTCGCGCGTCTTCGCGACCAGGCGATCCGCCTCCTTGCGATAGCCCTCGGCCCGCGCATTGTCGGCCATAGAGGCCACGTTGATGTACACGTTCAAGCTGGCGCCGTCCACCGCCGCCCGCGCGAACGCCGCAGCCACGCCCGCATCGCTGCGCGCCATGCGGCTGCCGTTGTACGCCAGAAACTCGGTGTGGTCCACCACGGCCGCGGCCGTGCGCATGATGTCAAGCGGCACCTCGCACGCGCCCACCAGCGCAGCTTGGATGGCCGCCTCTTTCGCAGCCTGCTGCTCGGGCGTGTCCTTCGACATGCGATAAGCCGCCGCCAGCGGGCCGAACGCCTGCGCATCCTCGCCCACCAGCTCAAGCAGGCGGCGACGCAGCGCCGCAAGCTTCTCAAGGCGCATGTACACCTCGGGCTCCACCTGCGCAAACGACTTCTTTCCAACCGTCAAGTTGCCCACCATGGAGGCAAGCGCGGAAGCCAGCGCCCCGCAATACGCAGAAGCCCCGCCACCGCCCGGCGTAGGAGCCGCCGAAGCAAGTTCTTCAACGAACGAAGTGTCCATGCATTCCCTTTCGATATCCCCATCGTAGTGTCCCGCGAGTGCCCGAGGGCCGTTTTCGGTCGAGCTTTCGCTCGACCCTACAGACGGCTTCCGGAAATGTCTCCGCAAGCCGCACGCGAATGGTTTCCGGAAATGTCTCCGCAAGTCATACGCGAGCGGCTTCCGGAAACAATCCCGCAGGTCAACCTCTTTCTTCCGCCAAAGCAGTCTGAAAGATCGACCTAAGGCCCGGCAACCACCGCAAGCATGTTAACCAGCTGAGCGGCTCGGGGGTGCCCACAAAGCGAGTTCCGCAGCGACTGAAACAGTCCAGTGGACTGTTTCACCAAGCGAGGACTGTCTGAGCGACTGGGCACCCCCGAGCCGCTCAGCGTCGCAATTAGAACAGCCCCGTGATTTTGCCGGTTTCGTCTACGTCGATCTTGAAGGCTGCGGGGCTTTTGCCCAGGCCCGGCATGGTCATGATGTTGCCCGTCAGCGCCACCACGAAGCCGGCGCCGGCGCTGACCTTGACGTCGCGCACGGTGATGCGGAAGCCGCGCGGCGCGCCAAGCTTCGTCTGGTCGTCGCTGAAGCTGTACTGCGTCTTCGCCATGCACACCGGCATGTCGCCGAAGCCCAGCTTCTCCAGTTTCGCCAGCTCCTTGGCCGCCTTCGCCTCGAAGTCGACGCCGTCGGCGCGGTAGACGCGCTTCGCGATGGCCTCGATCTTCTCGCGCAGGCTCAGCTCGCCGTCGTACGCGAACTCGAACGTGTCGGCGCTGCGACCGGCCTCGTCGCCCTGCTCGCACAGGCGCACCACCTCGTCGGCCAGCACCAGGCCGCCTTCGCCGCCCTTGGCCCACACCTCGGACAGCGCCACGTTCACGCCCAGCTCGCGGCACTTGTCCTCGACCAGCTTCAGCTCGGCCTCGGTGTCGGTGGGGAAACGGTTGATGGCAACCACGCACGGCAGCTTGTACACGTTCGTGATGTTCTCCACGTGCTGCAGCAAGTTGGGCAGGCCCGCCTCAAGCGCCTCAAGGTTTTCCTCGCCCAGCTGGTCTTTCGCAACGCCGCCGTGGTTCTTCAGCGCGCGCACGGTGGCCACAACCACCACGGCGTCGGGCTTGAGCCCCGTCAGGCGGCACTTGATGTCCAGGAACTTCTCGGCGCCCAGGTCAGCACCGAAACCAGCCTCGGTGATGGCGTAGTCGCCCAGCGCCAACGCCATGCGCGTGGCCATGATGGAGTTGCAGCCGTGCGCGATGTTGGCGAACGGGCCGCCGTGCACGAACGCCGGCGTGCCCTCAAGCGTTTGCACCAGGTTCGGCTTCAGCGCGTCTTTCAGCAGCGCGGCCATGGCGCCCTCGGCGTGCAGGTCGTGCGCGGTGACGGGCTGGTCGTCGTAGGTGTAGCCCACTACGATGCGGCCGAGGCGTTCCTTCAGGTCGGTGATGGAAGTGGCCAGGCAGAAGATGGCCATAACCTCGCTGGCCACGGTGATATCGAAGCCGTCCTCGCGCGGCACGCCGTTGGCCTTGCCGCCCAGGCCGCACACGATGTTGCGCAGCTGGCGGTCGTTCATGTCCACGACGCGCTTCCACGTGATCTTGCGCACGTCGATGTTCAGCTGGTTGCCGTTGTGGATGTGCGCGTCAAGCAGCGCCGCCAGCAAGTTGTTGGCCGCACCGATGGCGTGGAAGTCGCCCGTGAAGTGCAAGTTGATGTCTTCCATGGGGATGACCTGGGCATATCCGCCGCCCGCAGCGCCGCCTTTGATGCCGAACACGGGGCCCAGGCTGGGCTCGCGCAGCGCCACCACGGGGTTTTTGCCTTGACGGTTCAGCGCATCGGCCAAACCGACGGTAGTGGTGGTTTTGCCTTCGCCGGCCGCCGTGGGGTTGATGGCCGTCACCAGCACCAGCTTGCCCGGCGTGTGCTGCTGGTCGCGCAGCAGGTTGTAGTCGACTTTCGCCTTCGTGGTTCCGTACTGCTCCAGGTATTGCTCGGGCACGCCCACCTTCTCAGCGATGGCGCTGATGGGTTGCGGGGTTGCAGCCTGGGCGATTTCGATGTCGGTCAACACGTCGGGCCCTCTCTCTCGTCTGGTTGAGGCACCTCGGCGCCACGCGCGCGGGGTGCGTTGGTCGTGAGGGACATTCTAGCCGGAATGTGGCGCGCGCGGCGCACGCCGGCGCCAGGAAACACAGATTTCAAGGCAGCGGTCAAAAATGCGGCTAACGCGGCCGCAATTTCACACCGCGTACAAAAAACGGCCCAGTTTCCCGGGCCGTTTAGGGCTTCGCGTTCGCTATTCGTTCGGACGGCCGTACAGGCCCGTTTCATCGTGCGCGATGTAGTTGTCGTACACCAGGCGAAGGCCCTCGAGCGTAAGGTCCTGGTTCACCTCGTTGATGGTGCGCGACAGCGGCGACACGCGCGGGGCAAGCCCGCCGGTGCCGATGACGGCCGTTTTGTAGCCCAGCTGGTCGAAAATGCGGTTGACCAGGCCATCCACGCGATCGGCCTCGCCGTAAACGATGCCCACCTGCATGGCCTGCTGCGTGTTGCGGCCAATGGACACGTGCGGGTTCACCAGTTCGATGGCGCCCAGCTTCGTTGCGTGGCTGAACAGGGCCGACGAGCTGGTTTCCACGCCCGGGGCAATCACGCCGCCCACGAAGCTGCCCGTGCGGTCGATGACTTCCATATTAGTAGCGGTGCCGAAGTCCACCACGATGACCGGCGCGCCGTACAGGCTGCGCGCGGCCACGGCATCGGCCACGCGGTCGGCACCGATCTCGCGCGGATTCGGATAGCCCGACGCGTCGAACAGGTCGCCCGCCGTTTCGGCCGAGCACACCACGGCGCGATGCCCCAGCATCTGCTTAGCCGCCGTGCACCACGCATCGGTCAGCGCCGGCACTACCGATGCCAGGCACATGCCGCCGATGTCCTGGAACGAAAGGCCCTCGGAATTCAGCAGCGGAATCAGCTTCACGCGCAGCTCATCGCACGTGTGGTGCTTGTTCGTGGCCACGCGCCAGCGGTGGCTCAGCTTCTTCCCCTCGTACACGCCCACCACGGTTTGCGTGTTGCCAACGTCGATTGCCAAAAGCATTCTTTCGCCCACTCTCTCACGTACTGCCCAAAACGCCGCGCTGCACAGGTTTTGCCCGCGCCGCACGTGGCGTCGCTGTCCCTCAAGCCGGCGCGCGCCGGCCCCTTCGGGCTTTTTCGCGCGCACAAGTATAGCAGTACCGCGTTTCCTATCAGCCCCGATGTTGGCAAGTAACGTGTTTTTGACGGGAAGCGAACGTGGGCGGCAATGCGAGTATAGTTATGTCGCAAGAATGTTACGGCAGCGCAGGGCACACCCCCCTGCGCTGCCGGGAAGCGCCGCGGCAACACGTGCGGCGCGCGATACGAAAGAGGCCCATCATGAACGAATCGCCTTCACGCATCTTGGTTGTCGACGACGAGCCGTCGATCACCGAGTTCGTCGGATACGCCCTGAAGAAGGAAGGGTTCGCGCCCGACGTCGTTGACAACGGCGAAGATGCGCTGGCCATGGCGCAGAAGAACGACTACGACCTGTTCGTACTCGACATCATGCTGCCCGGCATGGACGGCTACGAACTGTGCCGCCGCCTGCGCGCGAAAACGTCGGCGCCCGTGCTGTTCCTTTCGGCGCGCGACACCGAGCTTGACAAGGTCGTCGGGCTCGAGCTGGGCGGCGACGACTACCTGGCCAAGCCGTTTGGCATCCGCGAGCTTCTTGCCCGCGTGCACGCATTGCTGCGCCGCGCGCCCCAAGGTGGCGCCGAGGCGGTCGAGGGCGCGCGCGTGCTCGACGTGAGCGGCATCCACCTGGACGAGGCCGGCCATCGCGCCACCTACAACGGCAAGGAAATCGAGCTCACCCCACGCGAGTTCGAGCTGCTGGTCACGCTCATGAGCCACGCCGGCACCGTCTTGGGCCGCGAGCAGCTGCTCAAGGAGGCCTGGGACTGGCAGTACGTCGTCGAGACCAAGACCGTCGACACGCACATCAAGCGCCTGCGCGACAAGCTGGCGAGCGTCGGCCTCAACCCGGGCGTCATCGAGACGGTGCGCGGGTATGGCTATCGCTTCGTAAAGGACTTCAAGAACCCGGAGAAGTAAGGGCGCAACGCGACGCAGCGCAAGCGTTATGGCGAGAGGGGGAGCATTGCCCGATGGCGGTGCTCCCCCTCCTGTTTGTTGGCAGATGCCTGCGTGACCAGCCTTAAAGCCCCAGGTAGGCCTTCCAAAACTTCTCGCTGGTCAAATACGGCATCGCATCGCGATACTGCTTGCGAATCTCGCCGCCGCGGCGGTTGTAGTCGCCGATCACGCGCTTGTAGCGCTTGCGCAGCTCGTGGTAACGGTCGTAGTCAATCGTCCGGATGGCTGCCTGGCGCGTGCGCGGGTTGAGCGCGACCTGAGTCGCATGCCACATAGTCGACGTCCATGGAGCGATGTGCAGCGAATAGTGCGTCACCGCAGGGTTCTTCTTGAGCATGCCCTTGGGCAGCATGTGCAGGTTGAAGGGCAGAAGCCCCATCACGCGGGCAACCATCCCGAACCCGGGGAAGGAGTCTTCAGCGTAGCCATCGAGGTCAAGGCTGCCGACCACGTTCTGGTCGAGGTCCTTGTAATCGAAGTACTTCTCGTTCTTCTTCCCGTTCGACTTCATGAGCTCTTCGCCGCGCGGTTCCTCGAGAAACTGGGGGCCCTTCATGAAGTCCTCGATGCCGTCCAGGATCAGATCGCAGGCATCATAGTACAGGTGGCGCAGGAAGCTGTAGAACGATTTGCGCAGGTGGAGCTTGAAGTAGAACCCGCTGCATTTGCCGTCGACGGCCATCATGATCGGGAAGTTGCGGT
>OLRT01002856.1_pt1 | contig 10378 bp, 9 predicted proteins | sample 1672021 | NCBI WGS metagenome assembly OLRT01 (sample SAMEA3136637, study PRJEB25190) | human gut metagenome | reverse complement strand
TCCATATCTTCCAAAGCCATTCCGGCTGTTTCCAGTGCTTCTGTGACCACCTGATTGATCTTTTCAATATGTTTTCTGGAAGCAATCTCCGGTACTACTCCGCCGTACAGCTTATGAAGGTCAATCTGAGAAAAAATAATGTTGGATAACACCTTTCTTCCATTGACCACCACGGCCGCTGCAGTCTCATCACAGGAACTCTCAATTGCCAGTATTTTTACTTCTTTCTTTTCGTCCATCTTATTTTTCCTCTTTATTGTTACTCATTCTCATCAAACCCAAGTTCCGTTGACTTTCCGTCTTTTCCAGGATACGCATTTGGGAAAACTTTCCGCACATCATCCATGTACTGCTCCGGGCGTACCAGAGAAGGGCTGTAATGGGTCAGCCACATTTCTGCCACTTTCGCATCTTTTGCAAGTTTTGCCGCTTCCAGAAATGTCATGTGCTTGTGTTCCACTGCCTTGGCATCCTTCTCTGCTTCCCCATACATGCCTTCACAGATAAACAGATCAGAGCCGGCTGCATTTTCCGCAATGGAGCGCACTGGGCGTGTGTCCGTCGTATAGGTCAGCTTGATGCCTTTTCTTGGCGGTCCAAGTACCATATCCGGTGTATACACCACACCGTCTATCTCCACCGTATTACCTTTCTGCAGGGGATTCCAGCATTTTAATGGAATACCGGCTGCCTTGGCTCTGGCAGCATCAAATCTGCCTGCCCGGTCAATTTCCAGCGTGTATCCATAGCAGAGGACATTGTGGTTTACTTTAAATGCTTTCAGACGGTAGCCGTGGAACTCAAAAGTCTCCTCGGCTCCCTGGATCTCAATGAATTTCAATTCAAAGGGCAGTTCCGGCGCAATCACACGCAGGGCATTCACCACCCTCTCCAGCCCCTTGGGACCAATCAAGGTCAGAGGCTCATGGCGTTCTGCATTTCCCATGGTCAGAAGAAGTCCCGGAAGTCCGCTGATATGATCCCCATGAAAATGGGTAAAGCAGATCACATCGATGGGTTTAAAACTCCATCCTTTTTCTTTAATTGCAATCTGAGTTCCTTCGCCGCAGTCAATCAAAAGGCTGCTCCCGTTGTATCGGCACATCAGGGCAGTCAGCCACCTGCGCGGCAGAGGCATCATGCCTCCGCATCCCAGCAGACAAACATCCAGCATAATCTATCGTTCCTCATTTCTTTACGACTTCTGTTTTGAACAACACCAAGTGTACCATAGAAAACCCTGGAAGTAAAGTAAACGGGAAGCATACGCTCCCCGTTCCTCTATAAAATCGTTGTCTTTTCCCATACATCTGCCGGAATACAAAAACCTTCTTCCAGCTTTTTCACACATTCCTCGCACAAATCAAAGGCGTGGCACATTCCATCTTTTTTCGAAAAATATCCCCAGTCTTTTTCCACATGAAGGAAGTCTTCTGTGGAAACTTTTCCACATTTTTCCAGTTTCTTTCCACATTGATTGCAATAAATCTCCGCGTTTTTCTGCAAGTGCATCCTCTCCTTTATCTGTCTTTCAAGGTCCTTGGATATTATACAAAAAGACCTCTCAAAAGTACAGTGGAAAGTGCAGGAATTTTTACCAGTTCGATCCAAGTTTGCTGCAGCCAAGCACCACACTGTCTGCTCCCAGAACAATCAGATAAATTCCAATGATCCATCCAAAAGAAAACAGGGTCACCGCCGGGCGTACCAGCATCAGACAGCCAAGAAGCAGTCCTAGGATGTTCATGACCAGTGAAAAATAGTACATGCCGTTTCCAGCTGTAAAACGGATAATATTTAAGTGGGACAGTCTTGCAATGCAGTGTGCAATGAACCACATGGGAAGCAGCAGAGCCAGCGCCCATTTTCCGGCTGCCGGATGTACCAGCAGGATCATGCCTGCCAGCACACTTAAAATACCGGAAATCAGGGAAATGGTGGGTCCAAAGCCCATGTGCTGTTCCATTTTCGCATAAAAAATAATATCGTCAATTCCTGTCAGCAGTGCAATAATTCCATACACTACAATCACACCAGTCAAAACACTTCCCGGTTTGATAAGGGTTGCAATTCCCAAAATGATCAGCAGCACTCCTACTACCAGTTCCAGCCATCCAAATCCTGTATACCTTCTCATAGAGTCTGCGCCTCCTTTGTATGTTCCTTGTTCTTTCCTTCCAGAATTTCCATAAACTGTTCTCCGGTGATGGTTTCCTTTTCGTACAGGTACTTCGCCAGCTCATCGAGTTTCGCGCGGTTTTCGGTCAGAATCTGCGTCGCCTTCTGGTACTGCTCCTTGACGATGGAGACGACCAGTGCGTCAATGCGCGTCTGCGTTTCCGCCGAGCAGGACAGGGACGTGTCGCCGCCCAGATAGGCGTTTTCGACCGTCTCCATTGCCACCATGCCGAACTCGTCGCTCATGCCGTAGCGGGTAATCATCGCGCGGGCGAGCTTCGTGGCCTGCTCAATGTCGTTGGACGCTCCCGTCGTGATGGAGCCGAACTGGGTTTCTTCTGCCGCCCGTCCGCCGGTCAGGGTCGCGATCTTGTTTTCGATCTCTTCCTTGCTCATCAGATAATGATTGCCCTCATCGATCTGCATGGTATACCCAAGGGCGCCTGATGTGCGTGGCACGATGGTGATTTTTTCTACCGGTGCAGAATGGCTCTGCTTAGCTGCCACAAGAGCATGTCCAATTTCGTGATAAGCCACGATATGTTTTTCTTTATCCGTAAGGATCGCATTCTTCTTCTGATATCCTGCGATGACCACTTCGATACTTTCTTCCAGGTCTTCCTGTGTCACATGATGCCGGTTGTCCCGCACGGCTCTCAGTGCCGCTTCATTGACGATGTTGGCCAGCTCCGCACCGGACGCACCGGATGCCATACGCGCGATCTTCTGATAGTCCACGTGTTTATCCATACGCACTTTCTTCGCATGGACTTTCAGGATATCCTCTCTGCCTTTGAGATCAGGCAGTTCTACCGGAACTCTCCGGTCAAAGCGGCCCGGACGCAGCAGTGCAGGATCCAGGGATTCCGGACGGTTGGTCGCGGCCAGCAAAATGACCCCGTTGTTTTCTTCAAAGCCATCCATTTCGGTCAGCAGCTGGTTCAGCGTCTGCTCCCGTTCATCATTGCCCATGACTCTGCCGTCACGCTTCTGTCCGATGGCGTCGATCTCGTCGATAAAGACGATGCATGGAGCCTTTTCCTTGGCCTGCTTAAAAAGGTCGCGCACTTTAGAAGCACCCATGCCGACAAACATTTCTACAAACTCAGAACCGGACATGGAGAAAAACGGCACGTTGGACTCTCCTGCCACCGCCTTTGCAAGCATGGTCTTACCGGTTCCCGGAGGGCCTACCAGCAGTACGCCCTTCGGCATGGAAGCTCCGATCTCTCTGTACTTGCTCGGATCGTGAAGATATTCCACGATCTCTGCGAGATTTTCCTTGGCCTCATCTTCTCCTGCCACGTCGTCAAACCTGATCCCTTCGGAGGATTTGACGTAGATCTTGGCGTTGCTCTTGCCCATACCGAACATCATGGAGTTGCCACCGGCCTTGTCCATCATCTTCTTTGACATGTACCGTCCCAGGAATATAAAGAGGACGATCGGCAGCACCCAGTACATCAGCAGGGACACCCACGGGGAAGTCTGCCGCTGTATCTCGCCGGAGAATTTCGCACCGGATTCGTACAGTCGTTTCGTCAGTTCATCATCATTTACCATGCCGGTCTTATATATGATGTCCTTGTCTTTTTTATCTGTAAATATGATTTCGTTTTCCTGCGCCTTGATCTCCACCTTGCCGATCTGCTTGTTTTCAGTCATGGAAATGAACTTGCTGTAATCCACTTCCTCGACCTGACGCTGCTGCATCCATGGCATCAGAACCAGGTTGCCGAGTAAAATCAGCAGCATAACGATCGTATAGTAGAAAAACAACGGCTTTTTCGGTCGTTTTACCTCATTCATACAGTTTTCTCCTCTGAATATAATTCAACATAGTATTATACCATAGTTAGACGGCTTCCGTAAACAGCGGCAGGGAAAAAACAAAGCAGCTTCCTCGCTCTTCTTCTGATGTTACCGTTATTTTGCCGCCGTGACCGCGGATGATCTGTTCCGAAAGACTGAGTCCCAGACCGCTGCCGCCCCGGCGTTTTTTCGTCTGCGGACTGCGGTAGAAGTTTTCAAAGATGTGCTTGAGATCTTCCGATGAAATGCCGACACCATCGTCTGTCACAGAAACATAAAAATTTCCGGCATCCCTGTCGATGCCGCAGTTTACAGCGATCATCCCGCCTTCTTCCGTCGCCTTGACTGCATTGTTGAAAATATTCTCAAAAACCTGCTCGATCCGCTTCACGTCAGCAAGCACAAAGTCATCCTCTTTGATTCCGCCTTCTACGGCAAAGCGGAACTCCCGGTTTTCCATAGCGAATTCGCTGCCGCTTTCATGAAAATCATCTATGTGGGACGCGTAGATCTGTTCGACCAGATCTTTGCAGCTGATCTTCTCGAATTCATAGTGGAACCGGTTGGCTTCCAGCTTGCTGAGCATGGAGATATCGTCTACCAGCCGAGTCAGGGATCTGGCCTTGTTTGCAATGGTATCGACAGCTTTGTTCCGGTCTTCCTCGGTCCGGATGACGCCTTTCTGGATGGCTTCGGAATACCCTTGGATGTAGGTGATCGGCGTTTTTAAGTCATGGGAAATATAGGACAGCATCAGCTGCCGGTTCTTGTTGTTTTCTGCGATCTTGCGTTCCGCCTCGATCCGCTCTGTCACATCCCTGAACACGCCTTCCACGGCAACGACTCTGCCACCTGCCTTTTTTCTGGTCACAAGACACTGGAGGTTTAAGATCTCGCCATTTTTCGATTCCACCGTAACGATGCAGTCCTTAAAGCAGTCATCAGCGTCTCCAAGCAGCTCTTCCATCAGCTGACGATCATCCTCCAGTGCGATCTCTACGTGAAGCTTGCTGTTGTTGTAAAAGTCCTGCGGTGTATATCCCAGCAGCGTTTCCGCCGCAGGGCTTACCAGAGAAAACCGCGGATACGGAACAAGCACATAATAAAAGATAATATCCTGAGACGTTTCCGCAAACTCCGAAAGGTAGTCTTCTTTTAGTGACTCCTCGTTACGCATCTGCAGACGATAAAGAACCGCAAAGCTTACATTTTGCACCATCAGAAGGAACATCCCTGCACAAAGCCACAAGATCACCTGCGGGGTGTTTTCATTGCCGTAAATAAGGAAATCGTAAAGAGATAAAAACAGGCCACTAACGCCGAACACCAGCAGCCCCAGCACTTTGATGATAAACTGAAAATCCCATTTCACTAAAATAATGTACAGGATCATAATGATGGCCACCAGCTTGAACACCAGCAGCAATACGTAGACCCCCTGCGTCACACCGTAATAGTACATATAGACAGTGAAGAATCCAATGCAGATGATCCCGTATTTTAATGCGAAATAATGGTGGGGAATATTTTTGATGGTATTGCAGGCGTACACTGTTCCTACCAATGCCGCCACCTGGCATACCTCACTGCTGAGGTATGCAACTGACCGAACGTTCGTCGTGTTTACGACCACCAGTATGATAATGCCCGCTGCGTAGCAGGCACAGCTTAGAAGCCATGTCCAAAAATACTTGTTCATAGGATCACCTGTTGTGTTATGATATAATATATGTTGACTATAGCATACAGGAGAAATTTATGTCAATATCAGCACTTTTCGATATGATACAGAACAATATCAGCCTTATTATCATTCTGATTTTTGCAGGAGTTCCTTTGCTGATCGGATCGACGGCGGCCAACAGATCCGTCTCAACGATCTCCGATTTCTTTTTATGCAACCGATCGCTGGGAACGGCGCTGTCCTTTTGTACGATCTATGCCACATGGTGGAGTTCCTTCGCATTTCTGGGGTCCACATCTTCCTTTTACACCCAGGGACCGCTTTACTGGATCGCACTGGGCTGGAACGTACTCTTCGGCATCCTTTTCTGTGTGTTCGGCAAGCCTTTGTGGCAGCAAAGCCGTCTGCGGAACTACCGTACTCCTGTTGATTTTTTTCACGATAAATATCACTCCCGCCCTCTGGATATAGCGGCCATCCTGCTGATGGTCGGCCTTTCGATCCCTTATATTTCCGTTCAGTTTCTGGGCGGCGGCATCATCATTGAGATGGCGACTAACGGGCTTATCCCCTGGCGCATCAGTGCACTGCTGTTTTTTATGATCATGATCCTCTACATATGGTCCGGCGGTCTGCGCGCCATCGCATGGACTGACACCTTGTATTCCATTATGATCTTCTCCGGTATGCTTCTCATAGGCATTCTGTTCATCCACATGACGGGCGGCGTGGGGGAAACGTTTTCGGAGCTTGCAAAGACTCGTCCTGAGAATCTGCATCTGCCTGCGGTCGTGGACGGGACTCTTGGCGCAGGGTTCTGGTTTTCGCTGCTGGTCATCATGCCTCTTGGAGAACTGATGATGCCTCAGATCTGGATCCGTACTTATGCGGTAAAAAAAAGCCGGACCTTCGATGCCATGCCATTCCTGCTGAGCATCGCCACGCTGGCGTACCTGGGAACCATGCTGGCCGGAAATGCTGCTGCTGTGCTTGAGCCGGACTATCCGGGAGCATCGGATTATATCCTTCCTGCCATGCTGATCAAATATCTGCCTCCTGTGCTGATGGCTTTCATCATCTGTTGTACCGCTGCGGCATGTCTTTCTACGGCCAATTCACAGCTGCACTCGATTTCAGAGATTTTGACGCTGGATATTTATAAGACTTATTTTTACAGAAAAGCTCCGGAAAAGCATCTGATCCTTGCTGCAAAGGGCTTTATTCTGCTGATCGCGATGCTGGCATACCTGCTGCTTCTGTTTGGCAATCTCTCCACGATTTTTCAAACTGCTTTTTTAGCATTCAGCGGGATCATTCAGCTGGCAGTTCCTGCGGTAGGCGGCCTGTTCTGGAAAAAGAGGGACGCCCGGAGCGCACTTTCCGGTCTTCTTTTCGGTCTGGCAGTGACCTTTCTTTTCTCTTTATGGCAGCCTTTCGTACTTCCGGTCAGTCCCGGTCTCATCGGGCTTATATGCAATGCATGCCTGTACTTCGGGATGAGTATGTATCGCAGTCGAAAAACAAAGGGGAGTATAGCAGAAGAGAGAATGCCGGAACCGAAAGCGGAGATAAAACCGTCGAAACAGAAAAACCTGAAAACCCTCTGGATCGCCATTATCGCAAGCTTCGTTCTGATGGGCGGTCCGCTGATCATCCTTCTGGATCACAGTCACCTGAACATCGCCCACATCCCGATCCTCTACCTGTTCGTCTTCGCATTGTGGATCGCCCTGTGTGTCCTGACCTTTATCGGATGGAGAATGCGATGGGGAGAGAAGAGTGAGGGCGCAGAGAAATAACCACTCCACTACAGAAAATTTCTCCATAACGCAGAGAAAGCGCAGCGCCCTTTGCAGGATCCTTTGCAGGATTCGCCTCCGGCGTTACGCTTCCTCTGTTTCACTTTTGCTTACTTCTATCTCTTTGAGTAAAAAAGAGCATACTGTTATTTATTTCTCGATGAGCTTAGCCTTCTTGACTACTTTTGTCATCTGATAGTACTCGAATCTCTTCAGCGTGGTTTCGTCTGTTGTCGTTGCGATACTGATTATTACCGTAACGATCAGGTTGATTGCCATCGCATAGAATCCAGGGTTGAAGCCGAACGGCATACCTGCTGCACCGCCCATTCCCAGCTGCATGAATGCGTAGGAGAGAACACCACAAACGATTCCTGAGCCGACGCCGTATTTGTTGGCTTTTTTCCAGAAGAATCCCAGTATGACCGCGATGAATGTCTGGGACAGACCGCCGTAAGCGATGGTCGTTACGTTAGCCATCAGTGCCGGGAAGTACAGCGCTACGATGGCACCTGCGATCAGGAATACTGCTGTTACAACACGAACCAGGGAAGTCATTTTCTTTTCTTCCAGATCCGGTTTGATCACACCCATGATGTTTTTGGAGAACAGTCCGCCAACACACAGGGCTGACATAGCCATTACCAGGATCGCTGTCAGTGCACCGCCGCCTGCGATAACACCGATCATCCAGTTTGGCAGAGTATCTACAGCGATAGCCAGCAGAGACCAGTCACTGTTTTCCAGATTCGGGATCTGTGCTACTGCATAGTAGGCTGCGATCACCAGGAACGGGAACATGATCATGTACAGCGGCATGAGGATAGAATTTTTACGCAGCGTATGGTCGCTCTTGCTTGTCAGCAGCGCCTGGAAGGAAATCGGCAGCATGTAGAATCCCAGCATCTGGAACAGGATCGTGGACATGGTGAATTCTACATTGGTTTCGCCCGGTTTCGTAGAGATGATCAGCTGTTCCGGATGGGTATCAGCCACCTTGTGGAAAATACCGCCAACGCCGCCAGGCATCTTTACGATAGCTGCAATACCTACTACGATGATGGAACATACCAGCAGGATGTCTTTCATAACGCTTACCCATGCCGGAGCACGGATGCCGGCAACCGCGATGTAAATGAATGCCAGGACCGTTGCGATAACAACTGCTGCGATGAAGCTTACTCCGATGTTGAGGTATTCGAAGAGGATCGCCATACCGGAGAACTGGTTCTGGATCCACGGTGTCAGGAAGATGATCGCTACGATCGCTACGATTACCTGCAGTGCTTTACTGTTATATCTCCAGCCGATAACGTCGCCGATGGAGGTTGCGCCGGACAGCTGTCCCATACGCCAGATGGCAGGGTTCATGAAATATCCTACGCAGTATGCCAGCAGAATGTAGCAGATGAACCACAGTCCGTAAGTAGCACCGTTGGCATAAATGGAGCCCGGCGTACCGATCATGGTACCGATACTGTAAATTTCACCTACCGAAATAAAGAATACCAGGAATGCCCCGAAGGAACCTCCTGCAGTCATAACATCTCCCATGTCAGAGCTTACTGCGCCCCGCTTGGAAAGGATCGCGATCACCAGGGAAGCGATCAGAATCAGTGCAAAGATTGCAAATGCCATTATTTCTTCACCTCCTCGTTTTCGTCAGCCGCAATAAGAGCTTTCACTTCGTCCATTTTCTTTGCTTCCAGCTCTCTGGCGTCTTTTCTGTTAAGAGGATCCAGCTTGAATGCGATCAGCAGGCACAGAGAAGTCAGGAACATCCAGGTGAAAATCCAGAAGTAGTTAAAAGAAAATCCTAATACAAATGGTTCGATCCGGTTGTACAGCGGGAAACATACCGTCACTGCACAGAAGGGAACGATAAAACCGATGATGATAGTAAGAATACGATTTTTCATCTTGTTCGCATCTCCTTTCAGATAAATGTGATTGATAAGTTCTGTTCTTATCATATCGTTATTTTCTTAACGCTCCCTATAAGGGTGCTTAAGATTTCTTAAGAGATGCTAAAAAGGGCTTAAGAAAAAAGCCGGAAGCAAATGCTTACCGGCTGCGAACTGTTACCTCGTCATGAAATTTATATCCGGCGCCCCGGATGTTGTAAATGAATTTCTGATCTTCTTTCTCTATTTTCTTGCGAATATTGCTGATATAGACCATGATGGTCCGGCTGTCTCCCGCAAGGCTTTCTTCCTTCCAGACCAGTTCAAATAGCTGATCCATACTGAACACCCTCTTCGGGCTGCGGATCAGTGTAAGCAGGATATCGAATTCCTTGGTCGTCACATTCACAGGCTGACCGTCCAGCTGCACAGTTCTGGCAGTTTCATCCACCTCGAGTCCACGACATTCATAGACGGGATTTCGCTCTGCTTCTGCCTGGCGAGCCCTTCGCTCTCTTCTCAAATGAGCCTTGATACGGGCAATCAGCTCCCCGGAATTAAAAGGTTTTGTGATATAGTCATCTCCGCCTACCGACAGAGCGATGATCTTATCGATTTCCTCGGATTTACAGCTCATAAATAAAATGGGTGCCGCCACTTTATTTCGGATCTGCAGGCAAAGATCTACACCGCTGATATCGGGAAGCATGATATCCAGAAGGATCAGGTCAGGCTCCACCGATTCCAGCAGCTCCAGCGCCGAAGTCGCATCGTATGCCGTATACGTCTGAAACTGCTCATTGTCTAAAAACGATTTAACCAGCAGGCACATTTCTTTTTCATCATCTACGATCAGGATTTTTTCATTGCTCATACGCTTATACTCTCCAGACTGCAAAGATTGCGATTTTCTTTATTCTACCACGTCCGGCAGATTTGGTAAACCGCAAAGGAAACGCGTCAGTATAACTGAGAAAACATCAGAAAACTTTGCAGTATGA
>OLRT01002855.1_pt1 | contig 10381 bp, 9 predicted proteins | sample 1672021 | NCBI WGS metagenome assembly OLRT01 (sample SAMEA3136637, study PRJEB25190) | human gut metagenome | reverse complement strand
AGGAATTATATTTTGAATAACATTAGCAGCTATATTAGTACTTCAACAATTATGTGAATAAGCTGATAATATTTATAGATATGAGTTATTAAGAAGAATTGGAGTAGATGAAAATATAAGAAATAAATAATTATTAACTAACCATAGCCATTATTTTGAAATAAAATCTTAATAATATTTTTTTAAAATTATAAAAATAATGAAATTATTTTTTTAAACACCATATTATTATAATAGATTATTTCTAAAACATAATGGAGGAATAGATGAAAAAGGCATTATCAATTTTTTTTAGTGCAGTTATAGTAATAGCATTATTATTTCCAAGTACTTATTTTAATGCAGAGGAAAATAATGAGGCAAAAGAAGGTAGAAATATAAGTGAAGAAAATATTAAAGAAGATGATGTACAAGTAAATGATAAAAAGGATGTAGGTAATATAAATGTTGAAGTAAATGATAATGATGAAAAACAAGTAAAAGATGATGAAGGAACTAATGAAGAAGAAAAAAATGAAGAAGAGGGAGATAAAAAGCAAGATGAGGAATTAGGGGAAAAGCCAGAGTCTAAAAGTGAACCTATAATAAGTGTTAGTGATAAAACAATAAAAGTAGGTGACAAATTTAATCCATTAGATGGAGTAAGTGCTAAATCAGGTGATGGCGAGGATTTAACAAATAAAATTGAAATAAGTAATAATGAAGTTAATGTAGATAAGGCTGGAACATATAAGGTATCTTATTATGTTAAAGATTCTAATGGTAAAGAAGCATCTAAGACAATTACAGTAACTGTAGAAAAAGATGAAGAAAAAGATGAAGAAAAAGATGAAGAAAAAGAAAATTCATTACCGATTATAAATGCATCAGACAAAACAATTGAGTTAGGAAGTAAATTTAATCCATTAGATGGAGTAAGTGCAAGTGATGAGGAAGATGGAGATTTAACTTCAAAAATAAAGGTTGTAGAAAATAAAGTTGATGTAAATTCAATTGGCAAATATTCAGTTAGTTTTGAGATAACTGATAGTGGAGGTAAAAGCATAACCAAAAGTATTAATGTAACTGTTGAAGCTAAATCAGAATCTAAAAGTAATAAATCACCAATAATATATGCTGAAGATATAACAGTTGCATTAGGTTCAAAATATGATCCATATGCAATGGTAAGTGCATCAGATCCAGAGGATGGAAATATAACAAATAAAATTAAAGTTGTTTATAATTATGTTAATGTAAATAAAGAAGGAACATATAAGGTTGGATATAAGGTTACTGATAGTTCAGGAAATTCAGCATCTTGTGTAATTAAGGTAAAAGTTAAGGATATGAATACTCAAAAGAAAAAAGAAAAAACCAATAATGTTCCTGTTATATATTGTAATGATATATTTATAGCATTAAATTCAAAGTTTAATCCATTAGGATGGGTAGCAGTAACAGATAAAGAAGATGGAGATATAACTAATAAGGTTATGGCAATATACAATAATGTTAATACAAGTATTGAAGGAAATTACCATGTAACTTATGAAGTTGTTGATAGTGATGGAAACAAGGTAAATAAAGCAATGATGGTTGTTGTTCAATCAGAAGATGAGTTAAATAAAGAAAATACCCCACCAATCATTAATGCTAATAATATTACAGTAAAAAAAGGCACTTATTTTAATCCATTAGATGGAGTTACAGCATTAGATAGGGAAGATGGAAATTTAACTAACAATATCATAATAAAGGAAGATAGTGTTAATATAAATAAAAGTGGAGTATACCAAATAACTTATGAAGTAACTGATAAGAAAGGGCTAAGTGCTACAAAAACTATTAATGTCACAATTGAGGGAACTGGAATTTTTAATAGTTTAGTAATAGTTGAAATTAGTATAGTAGTATTGCTTATAATAGGAATAAGTTCAATAACAGTAGCAATTATATCAAATAGAAAAAAGAAATAAATATAACTTTAGATTTATAAAGTAAAGAAATTAATGATAAAAATAGTGATAAGCTCTGCTTGTCACTATTTTTGAATTTATATATAATATGACATAGTTATACACAGTTAGAGGAAGGGCAAAAATGAAAAAGATTAACTATTTAAAGTATATATATAATTTAGCATTTAAAATGGCTATATCAGCTACTATAGCATTAATAATAGGAAAGATTTTAGGATTACAATATGCTACAGTAGGAGCTGTAATTGCAATTTTAAGTATACAAGATACTAGAAAAAAGGCATTGATAATAGGTTATAAAAGAATTACTGCATGTAGTATAGGAATTTTATTATCAGTAATTTTATATAGTATTTTAGGCAATAGTGCAATAAGCTTTGGTATATTTTTATTGGTTTTAATACCAATAACATCAAGAATAAATGTTCAAGAAGGAATGGTTCCAGCTGTAGTATTATCAACACATTTTTTAACAGCAAGTAATATTACAGCTACTTTAATAATAAATGAATTATTGCTTATGATAATTGGAATAGGTGTTGCAGGTATAGCAAATACATTTATGCCTTCATTAGAGGATAAGTTTAAGGATGATAAAGAATGGATTGAAGAGCATTATAGAATTATAATTCATAAAATAGCAAAATCATTGATAACTTATTCAGTAGATATTGATGAACAAAAATTAATGGATGAAATTGAAAAAAGGTTATATGAAAGCAAAGAAACAGCATATAAAATTGTAAATAATAATTTTTTTAAGAGTTCTTCATATTATACAGATTATATAAATATGAGAATTAATCAATTTCATATAATAAAAAGAATGAGAGTTCATTTTGAAAGGTTTAACATACCTGTTGAACAAATGAAGCTTATGTCTGATTTTACATTATGTGTTTCAGAAAATATAAGAGAAATAAATGATTGTAAAGAGTTATTAAATGACTTAGAAATTTTGAGAAATGAATTTAAAAAAATGGAATTACCTAAGTCTAGGGAAGAATTTGAAAGTAGGGCACAGTTATTACAATTCTTAAATGATATGGAGGAATTTTTGCTTATAAAGAGAAGTTTCTTTAAAAATAAATATAATAATTAAAACTAACAATATATATTATGTAAAATAAGGGAAAGTAAGAAGTGTTGATTTATAGAACTTAAATTACTTTCCCTTCAAAATATTAAATTAGTCAAGTTTTAATACTTTTGTATAATCGACAGTTGTATAACCAGCTGTAGATGTACCGTCTATTCCAGTATATAAGTCATTTCCAAAGTAAACTGCAACTTTATTTACATTATAATTATAAGCATAAGTATCTATTATGGATGCCATAAATCCTTGAGAAGTAGTATCATCAAGTTTCATTTCATCTAAGAAATTATTATTAAATACAACTTTTAAAACATTTGTATCATAATCTAAAGTAGCAGATTTAACACCATAATCTTTAGAAAGGGTTAAAAAGTTGTTGTTATTATTTGGTGCTGTATATAATTTTTCTGTTAATGCAGTAACAAATGCATTATCAGTAACTGTAGAACTAGTATCTACACAGTAAGTTTTTGAATCAACTTTATTATAGTAGAAAATTCTACAACTTCTACTTACTGTTGAATTATCAGAAGTTGTAGTAAGCTTTGGTGAAGTAGAAGAGGAAGAAGTATTAGCAGAAGATGATGAATCATTGCTTTCTGTAAAATTGTTATTAGCAACAGTAGATGAAGCATCTTTAGAATTTGAACCTTCATCAGTAGTCGTATCATTTGTTATGTTACCTTCAGTATTATTAACATTATCAGCATTATTAGTATTTTCTGATGCTGTCAAAGAATCATCAGTAGTATTTCCTGTAATAGCATTTTTTAAACTACATGATGAAAGTGATAAGCATAATATAGTAGTACAACATAAAATTAATAAGTTTCTTTTCATAATTTCACCTCTAAAAAAATTAATTCTAAATAGATATTACCATATATTGTAAAATATTTAAATAAATTTTATTAAATAATATACAAATTTTTCATAAAAATATATAATTTATATCATGGAGGCGTAAAATGGATATTATAAAAGAAACTAAACTTATAGGTAATTATTTAATTTCACTAAGAAAGGATTTTCACAAACATCCTGAGCTAGGAATGGAAGAGTATAGAACTTCAAAAAGAATTAAAGAAGAATTGGATAAAATTGGTGTAAAGTATGAAGATGGAATAAAAACAGAAGTAGTTGCAACTATAGGAAGTGGTGAGGAAAAAGTAATTGCATTACGTGCAGATATGGATGCATTAAGGATTCAAGAAAATACAGGGGTAAGATATGAATCACAAAATAAGGGATTAATGCATGCTTGTGGACATGATGCACATATGGCAGCATTACTTGGTGCAGCAATGATTTTAAAAAAATATGAAGAAAACCTTCAAGGAAAGGTAGTTTTAATATTTCAACCAGCAGAAGAATGTTCAAGTGGGGCAAAATTAATATCAGAGCATGGATATATAGATGATGTTGATGAAATATTTGGATTACATGTATTTGGTGATATTGAATGTGGTAAGATATCAATTGAAGAAGGGCCAAGAATGGCAGCATCAAATAAATTTACAATTAAAATTATAGGAAAATCAGGTCATGCTGGAAAGCCACATCAATGTATAGATGCAACAGTTGCTTGTGCTGCAATTGTAATGAATTTACAATCTATTGTGAGTAGAGAAATTGATCCCTTAAATTCAGCAGTAGTTACAATTGGACATATTAAATCAGGGGAAACACATAATATAATTTCAGGGGAAGCAATGATTCAAGGAACTATTAGAAGTTTTAATGCAACTACAACAAAGCATATACAAAATTCAATAAAAAGAATTGCATATGGCACTGCTGTAGCATATGGAGCAACTGCAACTGTAGAATATGACATTTCTCATCATCCAGCTGTAATTAATGATCCAGAAGTAACTAAAATAGCATTAGATGCAGCTAAAAAAATATTTAATCCTAATGATTTGATTAGTGTTCCCAGAATGATGTTAGGAGAAGATTTTTCTATATATCAAAAAAGAATTCCAGGGGTATTTGCATTTGTAGGTGCTGGAAATGAAGAAATAGGAAGGGATTATCCAAATCATAATGATAAATTTAATATAGATGAAAAGGCAATATTAATAAGTACTCAATTATATGTTGCTTTTGCATTAGAAGCATTAAAGAAGGAAAATAAGAAACATATTTTGATAAGTAAAATTAAGGAGGAAAAATGGAATTAGAGATTCTAAGAAACATACAAAGTATTGCCAATCCATTTTTAGATATTTTATTTCAACTAATAACTATATGTGGAGAGCAAATGGTATTAGTTTTAATAATATCGATAATTTATTGGGTAAAAGATAAGAAGTTTGGAGAATATATTGCATATGCAGTATTAACAAGTGTATTAGTTAACTGTGTAGTTAAAGATATTTTTAAATTTAAAAGACCAATAGGTGAAGAGGGAATTAGAACCTTAAGAGAAAAAACTGCAACAGGATATTCATTCCCAAGTGGTCATACTCAAGGAGCAGGTTCATTTTATGGGGCAATGGCAATTTATATTAAAAAGAAAGTTATGTATATTATAGCTATAATAATGATAATATTAATAGGGTTTTCAAGATTATACTTAGGAGTTCATTATCCGAAAGATGTTATAGTAGGTGGGATTTTAGGAGTATTAATATCATATATTTGTTATAACATATATAATAAATATGAAAATAAAATCATGGTATATACAATTACATTTATAATATTTTTACCTGCATTAACTTTTGCACATTCTGAAGATTTTATTAAAGGATTAGGTGCTTATTTTGGTTTTTTAATTGGTATGTTTATTGAAAAGAGATATGTTAATTTTTCTGCCGAAGGAAAAGGAATAAATAAAGTAATTAGAGTAGTAATTGGAGTATTAATATTATTATGTTTACAAAAAGGACTAAAAATAGTACTACCAAGTGAAGCTATATTTTCATTTATTAGATATTCAATAATAAGTATTTTTGGAATTGGGATTTATCCAATGATGTTTAAAAAGCTTAAAATTTAAAATAAGGGTGAATTTTAAAATGTACCCTATAGAGTAGACACGATAAAAAAAAGTCTACCCTATAGGGTTTTTCTATTTATAATAGAGTTATAAGATTAGGAGTGAGTACAAATGAGTAAGAAGTTATTTTCAAGTAAAGATATAGAAATACTATCTAAAAATAAATATGTTAAAAAGGTTAGTGAAAAAGGAATTACATATACTGATGAATTTAAAAGATTATTTATTGCCGAGAATGAAAAAGGTAAATTTCCAAGAGATATATTTGAAGAATGTGGTTTTGATATTGATATAATTGGTTTAAAAAGAATTCAATCATCAGGTAGTAGATGGCGCTCCGCATTTCGAAGAAATGGTGTTGAACAATTACAAGATACTAGAAAATTTAATACTGGAAGACCTACTGAAAAAGATTTATCACTAGAGGAAAAGTATGAGAAGCTACAAGCAAAACTAAAGCTTTTACAAGCGGAGAATGAACTTTTAAAAAAGCTAGAAATGCTAGAAAGGGGGATGAAGTAATAGTATCTGCAAGTGAAAAGTTTAAAATTATAAAACTAATAATTAATAAATATAAATTGAAAAATATGATTAGTTATCTTTGTAATATTTCAGGAGTTTCACGTTCGGGATATTATAGATATTTTTCAAGTGCTACTATAGAAAAACGTAAATCTAATGAAATTAAAGATTTAGAAAGTAAAGAAAACATTTTAAAAGCATATAATTTTAAAAATCGTAAAAAAGGTGCTAAACAAATTAAAATGACACTTAAGAATAACTTTAATATTAATTATAATTTAAAGCGTATAAGAAGAATAATGAAAAAATATAATATAGTTTGCCCTCATAGAAAAGCTAATCCTTATAGAAGAATGATGAAAGCTACAAAAGAACACACAGTCTTACCTAATTTGTTAAATAGAAAATTTAAGCAAGAATCTCCCGGCAAAGTATTGCTAACGGATATATCTTATCTATTTTTCAAACATGGACAGAAGGCTTATTTGTCGACCATTTTAGATGCATCTACTAATGAAATTTTAGCTTATAATATTTCAAAAAGTCTTAAAATTGATATAGTAACTGATACAATTGATAAATTAATTAAAAATAATAGTAGTCTTCTTAGAAATGACTCATTTATACATTCAGATCAAGGAGCTCATTATACAAGTCCGATATTTCAAAAGAAAGTTAAAACTTATAATTTAGGCCAATCTATGTCTAGGCGTGGTAACTGTTGGGATAACGCCCCGCAGGAATCTTTCTTTGGACATTTAAAAGATGAAACCTCTATTAAAGAATGTGAAACGTTTGAGGAATTAGTTAAAGAAATAACTGAATATATAGATTATTATAATAATTTTAGAGGTCAATGGAATTTAAAAAAGATGACTCCTGTTCAATACAGAAATCATCTCTTAAATTAGTCTACTCTTTTTTTAACTGTCCTTGACAAAGGGGATAGTTTATTGAAATTAGTGCTTTTTTATTTTAAATAATATTAAAGTGTTGATTTGCTGATAAAATATGTTATATTATATATAAATAGTAAAAATGGTAGTATTTATAATAAGTTAAAATTTATGGATGCGTAAAGATGTTACATAAGTGATTATTTCAATAAAATTTGAAATGTAAAGTTATAGTTTTGTTTATAAACAATGGGGGTATGGGTTATGAGTAAGTGTCCATTTTGGTCAAATAAAAGGGAAAGAGTTAGTTGCAATGATGAATGTCCAATGAGTCCAACAAACAATAATAATGAAACTTGTCCTTTTGTTGAGCACTTAACAGGCGAAAGAGTTACTTTTAAGGGAATAGTTGATGAGAATTTTGCATATTCTCAAGAAGAATCTAATTTAGAATATATTATACCATCATATATTGAATATAAAGATCAATAAAGAAATCGCTGAGTTTTAATTCAGCGATTTCTTTATTAATTTGATTTTTCTAATAATAATTCTTGTTTTAAGTTCCATAACTTAGAAGAAAGATCTACATAATAAGTATGAGGATTTTCAAATCTTAATATTTCAGGCCATAATTTTGATACTTCTTGTTTAGAAAAATCTTTAATTTCTAAAACTGAAGGTGAAGAGTATACTTGATTACCTTTATCAAATATCTTAACAAGCAAATCTTTAGCGTAGAAGTTAGTTACTTTTTTTCTTTTCCAAGTATGAACTGGATCAAAAATTTCTAATTCAGAATTTTCATCTATTGATTCATCATTTAGTGAAATAATATCAGCTATAGCTACATCTGTTGTTTTATCAAATAATCTGTATATTTTCTTAAAACCAGGATTAGTAATTTTTTCGCTATTTTCACTAATTTTAATTTTGGGAATTATTTTAGAATCTTTTTCTACAGCAACAAGTTTGTAAACACCACCAAATACAGGTTCAGACTTAGCTGTAATTAATCTTTCACCAACACCAAAAGCATCTATACATGCCCCTTGAGCTAAAACATCTCTTATAATATGTTCATCAAGTGAATTAGAAACTATTATTTTACAATCAGAATAACCAGCAGCATCAAGAGCTTTTCTGCATTTTTTTGTTAAATAAGTTATATCGCCAGAATCTATTCTTATTCCTATTGGTCTTTTACCAAGAGGAGATAATATTTTATCAAATACTTTTATAGCGTTTGGTAATCCAGACTTTAAAACATTATAAGTATCGATTAATAGAGAGCAGTTATCAGGATATGTCTCAGCCCAAGACTTAAATGCTTCATATTCAGTATCAAATAATTGAACCCAACTATGTGCCATTGTTCCAACAGCAGGAATATCAAAATATTTATCAGCAATTGTACAAGCGGTAGAATCACAACCACCTATAATAGAAGCTCTTGCACCGTAAATAGCACCATCATATCCTTGTGCACGTCTAGAACCAAATTCCATTACAGTTCTTTCTTCAGCAGCTCTACATATTCTATTAGCTTTAGTTGCAATTAAGGTTTGATGATTAATCGTTAAAAGAATCATAGTTTCAATAAATTGCGCTTGGACAACAGGGCCTCTAACTGTTACTAAAGGCTGATTTGGAAATACAGGATTACCTTCAGGGACAGCCCATACATCGCAAGTAAACTTAAAGTTTCTTAAGTAATTTAAAAATTCTTCTGAAAAAATATTTTTACTTTCTAAATATTTTATATCGCTTTCAGTAAATTTAAGGCTATTTAAATATTGAATTAATTGGTCTACACCAGCCATAATACAATATCCTCCACCATCAGGCACTCTTCTAAAGTACATGTCAAAATAAGCTATTCTATCTTCAACACCTTTATTAAAATAACCGTTAGCCATTGTTAATTCGTAAAAATCAACTAACATTGTAAGATTTCTTTCATTAGTAACGTCAAATCTCATTAAATTTTCCATATTTATCTCCTTTATTGAAAAATACCTAAAGATATTGTACAACTATATATAAATTATTACAATATGGTTATTTATATAAACATATTGTCAATAATTAAAATAAATAGTTTAAAGGAGAATATATGAAAGTATTATTAGATAATTATCAGGTTAATGCTATTAAAATAAAAGAAAAAAATGTTTTAGTAGTAGCCGCGCCTGGTTCAGGAAAAACTACAGTTATAATAAATAGGGTTAATTATTTAATAGAAGAAAGAAAAGCAAGGACAAGAGATATAATAGTTATAACATTTACTAAGGCAGCAGCAGAAAATATGAAAAATAGATATAAAAATACTTTTAATAAAACTGTTTCACCTTTTTTTGGGACTTTTCATGGGTTATTTTATAAGATTTTATTAAGAGAAGGATACAAAATAAATATTATAGAAAGTGGGAAATGTCATAGTATCATAAGAGTAATATTAAGTAAATACTTTGATGATGTTAATGATGATAAGATACGTGAAGTTTTAAATAATATTTCTCTTTTCAAAACTTCATTAGGAAATATAGAAAATTTTAAGCCTACAATTTCTAATGAGATATTTAAGGAGTGTTATGAACAGTATGAAGAGTATAAAGCAAAGGAACAATTATGGGATTTTGACGATTTATCAATAAGAGTTTTATATTTATTAAAAAATAATGAAAGAATTTTAAATGGTTATAGAGGATTATTTAAATATGTGCTAGTAGATGAATTTCAAGATTGTGATGAATTACAAATTGAGTTTATTAAGCTTATAAATCAAGGGAATGAATTATTTGCAGTTGGAGATGAAGATCAATGTATCTATTCTTTTAGAGGTTCTAAACCAAAGTATATGGTTGATTTTCATAGTTCATTTAAGAATGGTAAAAAG
>OLRT01002854.1_pt1 | contig 10385 bp, 9 predicted proteins | sample 1672021 | NCBI WGS metagenome assembly OLRT01 (sample SAMEA3136637, study PRJEB25190) | human gut metagenome | reverse complement strand
CGCAGGTACAGGAAGCGGGATCAGGACGTGCAGTCCTTCCCCTATTGCGGATATCAGTAAAATAATCCAGAATTGTCTAACGTATTTCATGTTCTGTCTCCTCTGATTTTTGTTTCTGCATAACATAAATCACATTTATGCAGAGTCCTTGTCTGTTCACTCATTCTGCGGCATATGGCATCAATCTATTGTACTGCTACTGGTTTCATCATTCCGTTTACCAGATTCTCGTACTCCTGCGTTTCTTCAAGAGACGCACGTCCGGTTCTCTGGATCTTTGTCACTCCCGGATACTGTCCCGGAAAAGATTCCAGCATGATCCCATCGCCGTATATTTTTACTTCATCCCCGTTTTCCAATACATCATCAGAAATTAATTTTCCTTTTTTATTGTAAATACCCTCTTCCGGTACTTTTGCACTGAAAATCGCTCCGTTTTTCGTGTTTACAAAAATTCCGGTCTTCAGAAATTCTCCGGTCTCAATATAAATTGCAGGAATTGCATTCGCTTCCTGCTGCTGTTCTTCCTCTTTTACAAGCTGTGCCTGCTCTCCGACCATGTTCCAGAAAGCTCCTCCCATGACTGCGAAAATGGCGATCAGAACAACCATACCAATGATGAATTTCCAGTCTCTTTCTTTTTTCTTCAAGTATTCAACTCCTTTTTATTGGTCTAACCAATCCTGGTTTGCTACGTTTTTTAATTATACCGTATCCACTGTAAATTTCAAGGCTGTTTTCCCCGAAACTTCGAATAAAAACGGGTTACCACGAAAAATAGACCTGTTTCTAAAAATAAAATAATCCTGAACAGGTTTTAAAGTCAACAGACCTTATACCTGCCAGGATAATTTTATATTGAGCTGACGGTGTGTCAGCCGGATATTTACAATCCACTTCGATACCCGCCCATAACCGCCAGCTCCTGTCACTTATTTTATTTACACTTCGTTTGATTTACTCTTTATTCTCTTTTTAACAGATATTATTCCTGTCCAAGTGCGCTCATGATCAGGCCTCTTAATGTTTCATCACCTAAATCTCTGCACTCACTTTCTTCTTTGAGAACCATTGTGTTCTGCTCGTCTTCTGTGTATGGTTTCCATTCAAGACCATCCTGGCTTGGGGAACCTGTTTTTGCAAAGTTGAGCCATGCTGTTGCAACTACATCCTGAACTTTATGAGCATCTTCGCCGCCGCCTGTTGCGCGTGTTACAACCGGAATATCTACGTTATGGAATGCATAGATCAGTTCTGAGCAATGGAAAGCAACTCCACCACCATTTACAGGTGCTTCATAATCAAACAGATAAGAATAAACAGGTGCTGTAGCATCTTTCAGTTTTGCGGAAAGCAGTTCTGCTACGGTTTCTCTCATAAATCCACTGTAGAAATATGCATCTGCAAGTTTCTGATCCGGGAATACTTTTGCAAATTCATCTGCAATTTCCTGTGCTTTATCGCCATATCTGTCAGTCAGATTTGCCATGGTTTCTTCTTCTGTCCACTCATTCTTCTTTCCATCAAGAATGTTCCAAGAATAGTCAAATTCTGCAAATGTAGAACCGATCATAACCGGAATGTCTGCTGCCCAGTCACAGTAATCTTCCATGACATATTTGTTGTCAACAGATGGAGCCCATGCATATCCACGGGTATTGAATGCGATCTTTCCACGTTCTTCTGTAATTTTGTCGTAAGCGCTTGCTCCGGCAGTTACCAGATCTGTATAATCCATGGTTTTGAGTTCGTCTACCTGACTCTCATCCAGTCCGAGATTTTCCAGTGTATAAGCTGCGGCCTGCTGTGTTACTTCCTGTGTATTGTCGATTCTTCCGAATACAGCACTTTCGCAGATAACTTTATTAAATAAGCCTTCTGCTGCCGGAGTTTTCATCAGAGTGAGAACTTTTCCGCCACCACCGGACTGTCCGAAAATAGTAACATTGTCAGGATCTCCACCGAAGGTTTCAATATTATCCTTGATCCACTGAAGAGAAGCTACAAGGTCTGCGATACCAAGATTACCTGTATTTTCATATTCATCACCATAAGCAGACAGGTCAAGGAATCCAAGTGCATTCAGACGATGGTTGACAGTTACTACAACCGCATCCCCATATTCACTTAAATTTTTGCCGTCATATGCTGCGGATTCAATGGAAGAACCGTTGTTATATCCGCCTCCATGGAAGAATACAAGAACCGGTTTTTTAGCTGTTTCATCTAACTGCTGTGTCCAGATATTTAAGTTCTGGCAGTCTTCTCCCTGAATCCAGTAACGGTGAGGCCACAGCATTTCATCGGAGCCTACAGAAGTCTGTTCCGGAATCTTACATGTTTTTCCATATGCCTGTGCATTATAAACGCCATCCCATGCTTCTACTTTCTGAGGCATCTGGAAACGTTCTGATGCAGCATACGGAACACCAAGGAATGTATAGGTATCATCATCCATAAATCCTTTAATCTGTCCGGCCTCTACTTCTGCGACCGGTGGATTATAAGCGTCAAAATCCTCTGCCATAACTGTAAGTGGTGCAAATGCAGAAGTTAATACAGTAGCAGTAGCTAATACACCGGCAAGTTTCTTTCTGTTTTTCATCATAAACTTTTTTCTCCCTTCTTTAAAACAGATGCCCCTTATCATCTTTTCCGCTCTTTATGGGGCCTGTCGTTATCTGATGGTATTAATATACCAGTTTCCGGAGAAATTTTCATTTTTACCATTTTGACAATCGCTATACTATCTTAACTTCTTTCTTTGTACTATCTTGCACTCTTGTCTGAATCTTGCACTTTGATCATTTTTTTCACTTTCAGGCAGATATCCGCAATCCGCTTCGCTGCCTGCCTGATTTGGTTAAACCATATATTTTTTACAGATATCTGCGCAGAACTCCAACTGTCATTCCTGTTGTTTTCTTTACTACTCTGTAAAAATATGACTGATTCGGATATCCACTTCGACAACAGATTTCCTTCATTGGAAGCTGTCCTTCTTTCATCATTCGAACGGCTGCTTCCAGACGGATATCTGTCAGAATTTCAATAAATGTTGTCTTTCGTTCCTGTTTCAAAAGCCTGCTCAGATAAAAAGAACTGATTCCAATTTCCTTTCCGGCATCTTCCAATGACAGGTCTTTGCTGAAATTTCCTTTTATATAGTGCAACACTTTACGGATATATTCTGATTCTTCGTATGGCTTTTCCGTAAGTGCATTTCCAAGTTCTTCTATATGAGTTTCCGTCCATTTTAAAACCTCATCTGCACAGGACATTTTTCCAAAATCCTGTGTGAAAATCCTGCTGTTCCATCTGATTTCATTCTCTCCTGCCAGATTTTCCACTTCTGCCCTGAGCTGTAAGATAAACTCCAATGCCTGTACTTTAAACAATTCGGTTTCTTCCCGACTGATTTCATTCTTTTCCGCAATTGTCTGGCTGCTCACCAGTTCCATACATTCCTGTGTCTTATTTTCCATCAGAAGCTGCAAAACTTCAGGCAGAATATCAGATAACATCATTTTTCTTGTAATGACTTCTCCATACTGAAAAAAACTGATGCCAGGTCTTGTTTTCCCCTGTACTGCGATCCTTGCTTCATACAGGCCTGTATCATACTGCTGCGGGTCTGATTTCCAGCGGCTGATTCCCACCGCAAACGGAAGATGTTCCTCCCCAAGTTCCCGGCAGACAGCATCCGTAATTTCTATGATCCATTCCTCGTAACCTTCTTCCAGGGCTTTTCCCGGAAAAATATAAAGATAAAAGAGATCTTTATGGCGCATTCCCACGCAGTTACAGTATCGCCGCATCTGCTCCAGTATCAGCTTTTCCTTCTCCTTCCAGTTCCATCCGGCCTTTTTCAACTCTTCAAGTCCATTGGGTTTCCATGCCGTAAAAACTCCTCCTGCTGCTGCCTGCGGATATTTTTCCCAGAAGTCCTGATAACTTTCAGAATCAGACTGCCGCAGAAACAAAGACATCATCCACTTTCCTGCTGCCAGCTCCGCAAGTCCGTCTTCTCTTTTTCTGCCCTCCGTAAGCTGTATCCTAAATTCCTTTTCCTTATCCAGAATCCTGCAGACTTTTTCGATCGCGGCAACCATTTCTTCTTTTGACGCAGGTTTCAGAAGATATTCCACTGCGCCAAGCTGTATGGCTTTTCTTGCGTAATCAAATTCACTGTATGAGGTATGTATGATAACCTTCATATTTATATTTCTCATCTTCAGGATCTCAATCGTCTCCAGTCCGTTTAGTCCTGGCATATTAATATCCACGATGGCAATATCCGGTTTGAACTCTTCTGCTTTTTTAAGAAAATCAATCCCGTCTCTGGCGCTTGGAAGAACCTCAATATTTTCAAATTCTGTCTGAATCTTATGTTCCAGTGCCCTGCATTCAATGGATTGATCATCTGCTATCATCAGTCGGTACATTTTTTATTTCCTCCCACATGATCAGGCGGATCGGGGCCGCCCTGCTGCTTTCTGTAGAGATTTCTGCGGGGTGCTTTTTCAGATACCTTCTATTCTTATTGTAATTTTACACCCTTTTCTCTCTTCACTCTCTATGTCCATAGAAACCTTTTCTCCATAAAGAATCTTCAGTCTGGAATATACATTTCCCAGACCTATTTTCATACTGTCTCCTTTATAATTTATCATTTCCTGTCTGATCTGCTGCAGTTTTTCTTCTTCTATTCCCACACCATTATCTTCTACCATGATATATCCCGCACCTTCCTCTTCATGATAGCTGGTTGTAAGTTTTACGCGCCCGCCTTCTGTATATTTTCCGATTCCATGTACCACCGAGTTCTCGATCAGAGGCTGCAGTGTCAGCGACGGAACCAGGATATTGTGAAAAGATTCATCCAGGTCAAAGAGAAATTCTATGCGGTCTTCATACTGTTCTTCCTGAATGAAAATATAATTTTCCAGTTCTTCAATTTCTTTAAAAAGGGAAATGGATTTCCCCGAAAAATCCAGACTGAACCGGAACATTTTTGCCGTTTTATTCAGCAGAAACTCTGTTTTTTCTGCATTTTCAAAATACGCAGTTTCCGCGATCATATTTAAGGTATTAAACATAAAATGAGGATTGATCTGCATCTGAAGTTCACGGTATTTACTTGCTTCCAGTTCTTTCTGTATCCTGATATTTTCCTGGAGAACCGCTATCTGCTGTTTCAGTTTATCTGTCATCTGATTAAAAATATGGACAAGCAGAGAAATGTCTTTATCCATTTCCACTTTTCCATGCCCCGGATGTATTTCCTCAAATTCTCCCTCTCTGATCCGTCTGGCACCGTGTACCAGTTCCTGCACAGGAAGCAGTACAGAATTATAAATTTCTGAGATTTCTCTCCACAGATAGACACACACACCCAGAAAAACGATCAGGTAACATCCCAGGAACCACATCCTCCGAACTCTGAGATTTTCTGAAATTTTATCTACATATGTTAAATACTGACGATTTACCGTATCATACTCTTCCAGAAGAACATCGTAGACAGAAACAGCTTCTGCGTATGCGGTATCGATCTGACGCTGCCATTCTTCTTCGGAGTTTTTTTCTGCCACCATATTTTTGACATTCTCTGCCTTTTCCTCCAGGAATGTGTGCACTTTCATCAGGTTATAAAGTCTTCTGAGTGTGTCTTTATCATTGGTATTATCGAAAAGATAATCCAGGCTGTCTTCTCCCTGTTTCAGATAGATTTTCAACTGAAGATAGTCTTCTTCCAGTGCATCGTACAATACATATCTTCGCAGATATTTCATTGCCTGTTCCTGAGTGATTGCAAATTCTTCCAGAGAACGGATATTATAGGAAGCCTGCCTGTATTTCTCATTGCTGTTGCTGCTGAAGATCAGGGTAAATACATTCAGGCATATCATACTGCCTATCACAAATACCAGAAATTCTGCCAGATGCCGCTTCAGGGTATATTCTTTTTTTCTTTTTTCCATATAAAATTCTGTTCACCCCCGTGTCTTTTAACCTGATTTCTTTCACTCTGTAAAATCTGCCCTGTCCTCATATGTGGCATCTACATAGACTTCACATGGCTCTTTATCTGGATTTTCACAGTATTCTTCTAACATTTTCACTGCCTGATATCCCATCTGTCCGGCATTTTGCTGCAAAGTTCCAATATAAATTCCCTCTTTTATAAAGTTCTGCACTGTCCTGGAATTTTCCATTGCAAGTACGGTCATCTTTTTATCCATCTGTTTCAGGACATCTCCTACATGAAGCGGTGAGTTTCCCTCTGCACAGAAAATAGTGTCTGCATCCTCAAACTCATCCAGCGTACTCTGAAGCTGGCGCAGGACAGTTTCTCTTCTGGAATCTCCTTCCACCATCGCCAGAATCTGCATATCCTTATACTTTGCAATCTCATCCGCAAAACCCTGATAACGTTCCTGCTGGTTGGCATATTCCATTTTGGAAACCATCACAATAATCTTTGCACTTTCCTCTGTTTTCTCCGCCAGTACCTTTGCCGCCTGCTGTCCGATCGCATAATTATCTGAACCTATATAACAGGCTCTTTTACTCTGCGGAGAATCAGAATCTATCAATGCCACCGGAATCCCTTCTTCGGAAAGTCTTGCGATTTCATTGTTGAGTTCTTCATTGTTCGGATCTCCCATGGTGATGATTCCGTCTACTTTCATATATTCCATTTTTTTCATCAGCTGGATCTGACGCTGTGTATCCATCAGTTCAAAGCTGTAAACATCAATGCTGACATTATCATCTTCTCCTGCCTCTTCCGCCCCGTTCTGGACGCCTGTCCATAGTTAATAATACATGCAAAACGCTTTTCTTCCGGATCATAGTTTGCTCTTGGTTCATAATTCAGTGCTGTCAGCATCACAGAAAGAATCAGGGCCAGCACCAGTATTTTTATCAAAGAACGCCTCATTTTTCCCTCTCCCTTCGGGCGGATAGCCACGCCCCGTTTCCTCATACATCTCCATACACCCCTATGGCTGCTATTCATCATGATACTATTTTTCACACGTAATTTCCAGTCCAACAGCCACTGTTGAAAGATAATTTCTGTACGATTTATGACAATTCCAGAAAATATTGCAGTCAATACAGCATTTATATGATTTTTGTAATACAGTTTTTTCAGGATTTTTTATCTTGCGGCAGCACTGTAAAACCATTCTCTACAAAATAAAAAACAGCTGCTATATGCAGGAATTATCCTCAGGTCAGTCGGATATTCCTGCTGTATAGCAGCTGTTCTTTTATTTTATTCTGAAATATATTCTATAAACTTTTTCCCCTCTTCCGGATGTTTCGCATCAGAGGGGATACATAACAGCAGTTTCTCATCCTCCGGTTTCCGAAGTCCCAGTTTGTCTGCTTTGACTCCAAGATAGTCTGCAAAATCTGCGGATACTTTGCTGTCTCTGTTCAGGTCGATTTCCTGATTCACTGCCACACACTGAAAAACAGGCTTTTTGTTTCCCAGTGTCAGGTGATAGATCAGGAGTATCACCAGCCCAAGAATGATCCCGCCGATCAGGAAATAGTGCCTGCAATACTCCAAATCTGTAAATTTTCTGTCAGTTTTCTGATCGTTTCAGCAGCAGCTTTTTACTTATACTGTAGTGATCAGAGCCTCCATATCACCTTCCAGCTCATATTCACCGGAACCTGCTGTGATAAAGATGCTGTCACCTTTTTTCACTTCCATTGTCTCGCCGCTTGCAGTGATCTTACCTGCGCCGCTCATAACCAGTACACTTACGAAAGAAGTGCCGTCAGCCTCTCCTGTCAGTTTATTTCTTCTCAGTCCGTCCAGGATCACTTTGTCTACTGTGAAATATTCGCAGGATGCAACGTGTGATCCGAAATCCCTGTCAGTAGCTGCAGGCTCACGTTTTGTCACCTGGAGAGCCTTATCTACATGAAGTTCTCTCTCCTTTCCGTCCGGTCCTTTGCGTCCATAGTCGTAGACACGGTATGTAACATTGGAATTTTGCTGAATTTCAGCGATCAGGCTTCCTGCTCCGATAGCATGGATGGTGCCCGGATCAATAAAAAGTACGTCACCTTTATGGATCATTACTTTATTCAGAACATCTGTGAGAGTATGATTGCGGATACGTTCCTCAAATTCTTCTTCAGAAACTTCTTTTGCAAATCCGTAGAAAAGGCTTGCTCCTTCTGCCGCATCCATCACATACCACATCTCGGTCTTTCCGTACTGTCCTTCATTTTTCAGTGCGTAAGCATTATCCGGATGTACCTGAATGGAAAGGTCTTTTTTTGCATCAATAAATTTGATCAGAACCGGGAACTGCTCGAAGGACTGGCAGTCAGTTCCCAGAATCTCTTTACCGTTTTCATCAATATACTGCTGCAGAGTTTTCCCTGCATATTCTCCGTTTACGATATAACTTGGTCCGTCCGGATGACAGGAAAGCTCCCAGGACTCTGCCAGAGGATCCCTGTCATATTCAATCCCAAACTCTGTTCTTAATCTTGTGCCGCCCCAGAGATAATCTTTACAGCTTGGTTTTAATTTTAAAATTGCCATTTGTAAATTTCCTCCATTTACTTCAGGCACGCCTGAGAGATTCTCCTGCGTGCCCTTTTTCTTTGCTATCTGTCCACTTCCCGGATTCAGTAACGTTGTCAGGAAGATTTCCTGCGAACGCTTTCTTTCTCCACGATCTTTCCGGAAACGATACTTAATCCCCGTCCGGAAGCCGGATTTTTAATCTGTTTCAGAGCTTTTTCCAGTGCCACTTTTGCCATGTCCTGTGTGTTAACCTCGTAACTGGTGATCTTTTTGTCCGGGAATCCCGGGTACAGGTAATTATCGAAACCAACTACGGAGATATCCTCCGGCACACGGTAGCCCTGTTTTTCCAGTTCCACGATCAAATTTCCGGCTGTAAGATCACAGTTGCATACAAAGGCTTCCGGCATATGTTCCGGCAGCTTAATATTTATAGAAACACCTTTCTCATCACGATCTTCGATCAGCCATTCTTCCGGCAGAACCTGTCCATGTTCTAACTGTGCTTTATAAAAACCACAGTAACGGTCCATGATACTGCTGGTCACATGAATAGAACCAACATAGGCCATCTTTGTAAATCCCTGTTCAAACAGATATCCTGTCATCAGGTACATTCCATAGAAGTTATCTGCAATAACTGCATCTTTAGCCATCTCTTTGTCATAGAAATCCAGAAATATTACCGGCACATCAGTATGTTTCTTCATAAAATGAATATATTCCCTGCTGATTTCCCCCATTACGATCAGAGCATCCACGGTATGTTCTTCCTGAATTCTCGGAAGGATAAAATTCTCCTCCATATCCTGCTTCAGTATTTCCACTGCAGCCATGCAATTCTTATCAGTAGCAACCAAAGCAAGCTCCTGATACATTTTCCAGTAAAAAGTAGTATATGCCGCCAAATATTTCTCTGAAATAATGACACCGATATTGCGCAGGCCACCTTTATTTCTTTCACGCTTGGCTGCTGCCGTCATCTGATGATAACCCAGCTCATCTGCCACCTTTTGGATTTTCTCCCGCATCTCATCACTGACGCCCTTATTGCCGTTCAAAGCGTTGTGGACTGTCACTGTACTGACCCCTACCTTTGCGGCAATATCAGCCATTCTTACTTTCCCCATCCCATTACATTTCCTTTCTTGTTTTTGTTTACTGTTTCTCATACTGTACGGTAAGTGAGATGTTCTGTAACGGGAAAACATTTGCACTCATAACTTTCTCGTCCCCAACATTAGCCAAACTTCAAACAGTATTTTTCAGCTCTTACTCGTTTACTTTCACAAAATGATACAGCTTACTCCTGAAATCTCCCCAGAATCCTTTTACAAGGAATCCACACTTCATCAGCATTTCACCTGTATATTTCTCATCTGTTCCTTCCAGTGCATAAACAGCTTCCGGATCAAATCCCTGAAGGAAGATTCTTCTGCTGTGAGCATTGGGTGTGCTCAGTACATGCACGTAAGTTACCAGAACTTCACTCTTATCTTTGGCAGCTACTGCCCAGCAGTCATACAGATGATTCTCTCTGTAGGAAGCAATCCTGTAGTAGTCACCCTCGCGTACCAGTTCATGATATTTGTGGTACATCTTTGTCTGCTCCGGGATCATCTTTCTGTCTTCTTCCGGAATCTTAGTTACATCCAGCTCATATCCGAAAGTACCGGCCAGTGCTACATGCCCTCTTGTTTCAAACGGTGTCACACGGCCAACTGCATGATTCGGACAGTCACTCACATGAGCACCCATGGTAGATAACGGATAAATCAGGGAAGTTCCTTCCTGGATCATCAGACGCTCGATGGCATCTGTG
>OLRT01002849.1_pt1 | contig 10391 bp, 5 predicted proteins | sample 1672021 | NCBI WGS metagenome assembly OLRT01 (sample SAMEA3136637, study PRJEB25190) | human gut metagenome | reverse complement strand
TCTTCAATTCCTCTAAGTATTTCAGATGCTGGTAAAGTTAATGTAAATCTATCCCCTTCTATATCTGTTGTGTTTAAAGGTGATGTTTCTTTATCATAAAGATAAATATTATTAATCTTATCTTTATCACTAACTTCTGTTGGATATAAACTCTTTATGTCAGATATATATGTTTTTAACTCATTTATATAAGCTCTTATTTTATCTTTAACTTCTTCTTCCTTAGTAGAATCATTTATTATATTATTAACATTTAAATGAGGAATATCAGTAACTCCACTTAAACGAATTTGTACATTTGCACTTGTAGAACCTTGAGTAACCCTAGCCATAACTTGACCACCCTTTTCTACATCAGCAGAAATAATTGAAGGAATTGTTATTTCAGTTCTTCCCGGAGATATTGTATAAACTTTACTCATATATGAAGTTGGTAATCCATAATTTTGTAAAAATACTATATCAACCTTTGTATTTGGGTCACTTGATCCCATATATACTACTATTTGTTTAGATGTTCCATTATCATCAACTGAAGGTCTTGCAACACTTCCTAATGACTGATAACTATTTTCCATTCCTAAAGATGGACCTTCATTATCAGTTCTAATACTAGCATCAAGAGTTGTTACCTTTTCAGAAACTTCCTTATCATTAAATAACTTTTGTGCAACATCTAATTCCTTTTCTAAAATGGCTTTATCTGGATGATATTCTCCACTTAAATCATCTGGTGTATTTAATCGCTTTGATAATTCATCTAATACATTTTGAGTAACAGACTCTTTAAGAACTAATCTTAAATCATCTTTATATAAATTCTTTATATCATCAGCTAAACTATCATATTCATAAAATTTAAGCTCTGATATTATTTGTGTACTTCCACCATATCCTGATGTATCAACCTTTATTTTTTTTGCTCTTATAGGTTCATTTAAATTTACCATGTAATAGCTATGACCATTAGAGCTCTTTTCACTTATTGATTCCGTATAAATTACATTTTTATTATCATTCTCATCCCAATAAGTAACCTTAACCTTATATAAGCCCATATAGTGGCCCTTTTGTAATGTTCTTCCTATCCCTATTTTCCCAATTGTATAAGTGTCATCAAATGTAATTTCAGAACCTCTATCAGCACCATAACTAGCTCCTGTATCCCAGTCATTAACCTTCCATTCAGTAGTAAAATCACCATCAACTAATGCATATTTAGAATCATAATGTAAGCCATCATCTTGAGATGCCCATCCATTAGAATCCTTTTTATTACGAACATCAACAATATGAGTTGTTCCAATTTCATTTTCAGTTGTTGGTCTATTAATTAATTTATACTCTTGCATCTTTGGTGGATTAACAGATGTTGTACTTGCTATATATGCCTTAGACATTTCACTTGTACCTAAATGGTTAGTTGCTGTAACCCTTACTTCATAAGAAACATTATCCTCAAGACCATTAACTGTATAGCTATGACTTCTTACTAATTTATTTTTATCTGGATTAGTAATATCTTCACTACCCTCAACAACTTCCTTGTGATTATCATTTGCCTTTATCCAATTTTTATTACTATCACCAATTTTTCTGTAATAAATATCAAAATCCCTAGCTTGAGAATGTTGTTCCCATTTTACTGTAAATGACTTATAACCTTGATCTGTAGTTAAATTTCTAGGTGGTTCTGGCTTATTTAAAGGAATAACTTGAATTTCTGATACACTTCCTTTATCACCATTATAATAACTATCAATTGGATTAAAGTTAGCATCTACATTATCAGCTTTTCTATCAAAGGCTGAAGGTACATCTTCTTCAGTTAAATATCCACTGCTCCATTCACCATTTAAAGATTGAATACTTACTCTATATAAATCATATGGCTTTATGTCTTTATCTAATATATTTAAATTAGTTTTATTGGTTTGTAATTTCTTAGTACTAATAACTTGTCCATTTTCGTTAAGTTTTTGATACATTACTTCATATGAAGTTACATTTGGTTGTGCTTCCCATGATATAGTTATTCTTTCATCATGAAGATTAGTTGATGTTTCTAAAGTCTTTATTGTAGGAATATTCATATCTGGCTTTGGAACTTCCTTATATACATTATTTAAAAACTCTATTTTAGCTATTTCAGATATATTTTTATTTCCTCTATTAGCTGTTACATTTATAGAAATTTGCTTAACAGCAACTTGAGTTCCTAAATCAATAACTATATCTCCATTTGAACCCTTTGAACGAGCTTCATTAGAATTTTCATTAAATTCTACAGTTTTTGTAACACCATTTTCATCAACATATGTTATACTACCCTTTTCTGGCATTGATGCATCTGAGTTACTTGAAGTCTTAGGAGCCTTAATTACTATTTGTTCCATTTCAATTGAATTTTCTGATGCTAAAGCTATTCCTTCTTTGCTTCCTCTCATAGATTTAGATAAATCAATCCCAAGTACTAATGGAGATTCCTCACTAGGTGCTTGTCCGTCATTTTTCCCTAAAGATACTGATTTTTCATTATCTATAAATATATCCTTAATACTAGTACCACTTTCCAGCTTGAATTTACTTTCATCAACACTAATGCTATTTACATCAATTATTGCATCAGTATTTTCAATAACTGCCTTACCTTGAGTAGCTCCCATATTAGAATTTATATAAGTTAAATCAGCAATATCAATTTTACCGTCCTTATTAATATCAAATTTCAATGTATCTTTTGTAACTTTTGATGTTCCAATATTCTCAAATACTAAATCATAGTCTCCCATATCTATTTTTCCATCGCCATTTACATCACCAGCTAAAAATACTCCATTGTAATTTAAAGATTCATTATTACTACTTCCTAAAATAACTCTCTTTGAAAAATCTTTAATTTCTATATTTTCTACCTTTGTATCTATATATCCTTCTGATTTAATTTCAGCAGCATATGTTCCAAGCTCTAATTTTTCAATTGTTATATGTAAAAAATAAATATCTTTTTGTCCATCTTCTAATGGCAATCTTTTTGAATTTAATTTTTCAACCTTATATGTTATTCCATTTTCTAAATCTCCATTTTCTAAAGATAAGTCTAAATTTTGAATAATCTTACTTTCATCTTTAAATATTGATAAACCTATTGAATTTAAGTCCTTTACTGGCATAGCAAAATTCATATCAAATTCTAATTTTCCATATCTTTTTACATCTTCTATAATATTAGAAGTATTTTCTGATGTTGTTTCATTTGAAACTTCTTCATTTGGATTATTTTCTAAAGTTAAATCATCACTATTATTTTCAAATGACTCACTATTATCTATATCTGTTTGAATTTCTTCATCCTTATTTAATTCATTATCTTCATCATTTATTTCTGAGTTAATACTACCTTCCCCTGTCTCATCATTATTTGATGAATTTTCAGTATTTGAACTTTCTATACTTTCTGTATCTTCTACAGTAACATCAATAGAATTGTTAAACTCTTCATTTATATTAGCATTAATTGAATCATCTGCCTTAGTTGTAGCACTTACTGATTGTGCCGCTATAGTAGTTAAATTAGTTGCTGCCAATGCAGTTAAAATAGTATTTGATACTATTTTCTTCATTTACACCCTCTCCTTTTATTTTATAATTATACAAATTTATAACCATTTTAAATTTTACTCTACTTTTTTGTATTTTTAAATACTTTTATTTAATTTAATTCAATTTATATAAATTAATATTCAATCCTTAATTCAATTTACGACTTTTTTCGACTTTAAAAATTCTAAAAATATAAATAAAAAAATCATTCCCTATGTAATAAATTTACTAAAACTATAACTATACTACATAAGAAATGATTAAAATTTAATTAATTAAAATATTCAACTATATGATTTACAATCCTTTCACATGCCTTTCCATCTCCATAAGGATTGGCTGCATGAGCCATATTTTCATAAGCGCCTTTATCATTTACAAGTTCATTTGCTATATTAAAAATATCTTCCATTTTAACCCCAGCTAACTTAACTGTTCCAGCTTCAATTGCTTCTGGTCTTTCAGTTTCTGTTCTTAATACCATAACTGGTTTTCCAAGTGCAGGTGCTTCTTCTTGAATTCCTCCTGAATCAGTCATTATTAAATAACATTTAGCCATTAAATTAGCAAAATCAACGTATTCTAATGGTTCAATTAAATGTACCCTATTTTCAATTTCCTTAAATTCCTCAGCTGCAATTTCTCTTATCAATGGATTCTTATGCATAGGAAAAATTACATCAACATCATCATTTTTAATAACTAATTCATTAACTGCTTTAAATATTTCTTTCATTGGTTCTCCCCAATTTTCTCTTCTATGAGCAGTTAATAAAATAACCTTTTTATTTTCAAAATCTATATTGTTTAAACTATTATCTTCAAATTTATGTTCATTATTTATTACACTTAAAAGAGAATCTATTACCGTATTTCCTGTTATATAAATATTTTTATGTATATTTTCCATTTCTAAATTTTTTTTATTACTTTTTGTTGCAGCAAAATGTAAAGTGGCTATTGCCCCAGTTAGCTTTCTATTTGCTTCTTCTGGGAAAGGCGAATATATATCTCCTGTTCTAAGACCTGCTTCCACATGTCCTATAGGTTTTTGATTATAAAATGCTGCTAATGCTCCATTTAATGTAGTTGAAGTATCTCCATGAACTAATACTATATCTGGATTGCACTCATTAATTACTTTATCTACACCAGTTAACACCTTATTTGAAACATCTACAATAGTTTGTCCATGAGACATTACATTTAAATCATATTTAGGTTTTACATTAAAAACATCTAATACTGCATCAAGCATTTCTCTATGTTGTCCTGTTACACATACTATAGATTCTATTCTCTCATCTTTTTCTAACACCTTTACTAATGGACACATTTTTATTGCTTCCGGTCTTGTTCCAAATACACTTAAAACCTTTATCTTTTCCACTTATTTTTTCCTCCTAATATTTTTAAAATGTTAAGTTATTTTTCATTTATGCAATTTCCTATAATAATTAAAATTACTGGTATTATATAATATATTAAATCTATAAAAGGTATAAAATCTATAAACCTTATTGCTATACTACCTATAATAAATATTAGTAATGTAAATACTGAAACTATAATTATAGGTGCAATTATTCTTATGGTTTTCTTAAATTTTATAAAATCACTAAATAATAATGCTGATAATGCTATAAGTATTAATGGTTGTGCTAATATTAATATTGAATTTATTAAAAATAGAAAAGCCCTAACTCCACTATCGTATCTAAATGAAAGATACATATTTTCAAAACAGTTTCCAAATTCATTAAAAGCACTAATTACCCTTGGTATTAAAATTACTATAGCTATTACCCCTAAAATACTTCCTATACCCTTATATCTTATAAAAGATTTATTTGATACATTTTTATTTATATTGCTTTGAAAATCAATATTTGTATTTAAAAATAAATTACTCTCATCATTATCATTTAAATGTTGAAAATCATCAATAACTTCATTTTTATTATACCCACAGATTTTAGCTCCTAATCCACACCCAATAACTTTGCTTAGCATTGCTACTAAAACTAATACTATTGTCATTAATATAATTTCACTATTTATACTAGGTATTTTCATTTCAATTCCTATACTTGCAAAAAATATTGGTGATAATAACATATATGAAATAATATCAAATCTTCTAGATATATATGATGTTTCTTTATTTTGAGATAAAACTAATCCTGCTACAAAGGCTCCTGTAATATCTGCAACTCCAAAAAATTGCTCTGCTGAAAATGACATTAATAAACAAATTACAAAAGCTCCTATAACAAATCTTCTTTTATCAACATTATGCATTGATATCCATTTTCCAAAAATTAAATAAATCAAATATCCAACTATTGCTGCAAATATTAAGAATCCTACAATTTTTAATAACACTAATCCAATTTTCACACTACTATCTGCCATACTTGTTATTACTGTTAAAACTAAAATTCCTAAAATATCATCTATTATTGCTGCTCCTAATATTACATTAGCTGATCTTTCACTCATCTTTCCTAGCTCTCTTAATGTTTCTACAGTAATGCTAACTGATGTTGCAGTTAATACAGCTCCTACAAATACATTTTGTAAAAATGCACTTACATTTGGTAAACTTCCATCATTAAATATATAAGCAACTACAGTTCCACCAATTAGTGGTATAATAACTCCCATTGTTGCAACTACAAATGCAGATTTTCCTACACTTTTAAGTTCTTTAATATCACTTTCAAGACCTGCAGTAAACATTAAAACAATAACTCCTAGTTCTGCAAGCATACTCAAAAAATCAGTTTCCTTTAAAATATTTAATATCGATGGTCCTAAAATTACCCCTGCAAGCAATGCTCCAACAACTTGTGGTAAATTAAATCTTCTTGTTAATAATCCTAAAAGCTTTGTACTTAATAATATTAATGCAATATCTAATAAATATTTATATGACATAATCACTACTCCTTCGGTATGGGAATTTATTAAATCTATTATGTATATAGCATATTTATATATATTTATTCAGTTTAAAATTTATACTTCTTTTATTAATAGAAAAAAAGAGTTATTTGTCAGATTGAATTTATTAAATTCATCTGTATATAACTCTTTTAATTTACAAAATATCCCTGCACCTCAGAGGTCCTTACTTTATTTTACAAATACTATTTTTACTTTAAATAAATCTCCATCTACGCTGATGTTAAAGGTCCCACCTTGAAGTTCAACAAAGCTCTTGGCAATTGCAAGTCCTAATCCTGAACCCTCAGCATTTCTTGATTCATCTCCCCTTACAAATCTTTCTGCTATTGTATCTACATTAAATTTTATTTCTTCTGCTGCCATGTTTTTCATTATTATCGCAACATCATCTTCATTTTTAATAATATCAATAAATACTCTTGTATTAGGCATTGCATATTTAGTTATATTAATTATTAAGTTTTCAAATACTCTAAATGTACGTTGACTATCTAAAGGTAATATCACCTTTTCCTTTGGCATATTCTTTCTAACTAATAAACTTGCTTCTTCAAGTTTATCTTCTAATTCAAACAAAGTTTGTTTCATTAAAGATACAACATCAATATTTTCTATATTTAATGTTATATTTCCACTTGTAGCCTTGCTTACTTCAAATAAATTTTCTATTAAAACTTGAAGCCTTTGAGCCTTTCTATCTAAGGTTTCAATATATTGTTTGCGTTTTTCATCTGATAGATTTTCATCTTTTAAAAGATCTGCATAAGTAATTATTGCTGTTAAAGGAGTTTTTAAATCATGTGACACATTTGATATTAAATCAGTTTTCATTCTTTGACTCTTAACCTCTTCATCAACAGCCTTTTTAAATCCACATTGAATCTTTTCTAAATCACCCTTAAATGGTTCAAATAACCCTAAATCTTCTTCTATTTTTACATCTAAATTACCTTCTGCAATCTTACTTGTTGCTTCTCTAAGTTTACTATACTTTTCGCTTATTTTATCCACATACTTTCTTATTATAAAAAATAAAATAACTGAATAAAGTATAACTACAGGAATTCCAAAGAACCAAATAGAAGTTATTATTAATAATATTACTGCATTTATTGCTAATAGCTTTATTATTAATTTATTATTCTTTTCTCTTAAATCTACTTTTGTTATTTCATCTAATGTTCTTTTTATAATCCTAACACAGAGCATTATTACCATTCCAAAAATAGTTCTTTCCTTTATATAGTCTATAACTCCAACATTAAATACATATTTAATAACTAATACAAAGAAAAATACTGCTGAATAACTTAATAGCCATATTATAAAGTTAAATATCCATATTATTCTTTCTGGAATAATTAAACTTGGTATTATTTCTACAAATATTACTTGTAAATCTCCATTTAATGTAGCTTTAATAATCTGACCTGCTAATGGTCCTAATGCTGCAATTGCAAGTCCAATAATAATTATCCAAACTTCAAATGGAATCTTACTTATCTTTCTAAATAATATTGTAGATTTAGCTTTCTTAATAGGAAATATCAATGCTATTAATGCTACGATTCCCGCTATTATAAATGCACCACCTGCTCCCATAGATTCATAAATACTAATATCAGCATTTTCTATCCCCCATCTTATATTATCATAAGAAGTTATAGTTTTAGGTACTGCATAAACAAATGTCATATTCTTAATTGGTTTAATATCTATATTATAATATCCTTCTTCATAATCACTATTAGAAATATCATATTCATTTCTAATATCAATTAAAGAACATTCTATATTTGATTTTAAAACTTCCTTGTCTCCCCCATTAATTTCAGAAACGTCCACATTGCCATTATTATCAAAATTAACTACAGCATAAAATTGATATTTATCTTTATTTACTTCTGATAAATCAATATTATTATTTTCAAATTTTACATTTTCATTTAAAGTTGTATTAGTTTTATTATTTATAGTATTATAATAGTAATATTTTAAGTTTGCATCATTATTCCATCCTAAAGTTTCTCTATTAAATTGATCTATATTGTTATTTAAAGCTTCTTGTATATAACTAGAATATTCATCTGCTTCTTCTGTTATATTCTTTTTTATATCTAATAAAAAATCACTTGCACTTTGATTTTCATTTTCCTTCATAGAATCATAATATAATGCATAGCTTGACTCAGCTATAAGATTGGCAAATCCATATTCATTAAAATAGTTTACTTTTTTACTTTTAGCTGATTTATCTATTATCTTATACGAACTACACATTCCTAAAGCAGAAGTAACTATTATAGCTATCATTACTAATATAGCTATAATACCTTTACTTTTATATATTTCTTTATTGCTTTTCAATTTTATATCCAACTCCCCACACCACCTTCAAATATTTCGGATTTTTAGGATTAATCTCAATCTTTTCTCTTATTTTTCTTATATGAACCATTATAGTATCAGTATTTATCGCTTGTTCATTCCATACTCTTTCGTATATTTCATCAGCAGCAAATACCCTTCCTGGATTTTTTATAAGCAATGCTAATATTTTAAACTCAATGGGTGTTAGTTTAACTGGTTTTTCATCAACTGTAACTTCTTTAGTATCAAAGTTTAACTCTAATCCACCAACACTATAGATATTTTCTTTAACCTCAGGTTTTTTTACCATATTTAAAAATTTTGAATATCTTCTAAGTTGTGAATTAACCCTTGCTAATAATTCAAGTGGTCTAAATGGCTTAGTTACATAATCATCTGCCCCTATATTAAGTCCCATTATCTTATCAACTTCTTCTGATTTTGCAGATAACATTATTACAGGGAAATCATAATTTTCTCTAAGCTTCATAACAAAAGTTATACCATCCATTTTAGGCATCATTACATCAACTATTGCTAGATGAATAGCTTCTTTTTTTAATACTTCTAAACCTTCAATTCCATTATTCGCTATAAAAACATTGTACCCTTGATTTGTTAGATATACTTCTATAGCAATTGCTATATCATTTTCATCTTCAACAACTAAAACATTATATGAGCTCATTTTATCCATCTTTATTTCCCCCTCTTTTTTTTTATTTTACAAACATGTTTGCTTAATATATTATCAATAATAATTCTAAAAACTAAACAATAACTATATATAATTCTAAAGATTTTCTAAAAAAATTCCTCAGAAGAAAAAAACAAATTTTCTTTCCACTGAGGATACATATCTCTAACTAAGCTATATATTTTAAAATACCTTCACCTAAAATATATCCTGCTGAAATAAATACACCATTCCATATTAATATTCCAAAGGCTGAATATACTGTGTATTTAAAAAAATTCATTTTAAGTACTCCTGCAGGTATTGCAATTATAGTTCTTGCAACTGGAATAAGCCTACTTACAAATACACCAATATGCCCCTTGCTTCTTAAATACTCTAACTTTTCATGTATATACTTCTTTTGCTTTGGAAACTTCTTAGTATACTTATCTAATAAAAAGTTTCCTCCATAATACCCCAGAAAATATAAAACCCCACTTCCAATTACTCCAGCAATAACTGATAATATTAATACAAAAGGAAAGTTCATTTCTCCTCTTGATACCCATAGTCCTGCTAATGGCATTATTATCCCTGCTGGAAGACCTGGTAAATTTAAATACTCTAAAAATACAATTATAAATATAAACAACACACCATACTGTGACAAATAATTTAAAATACTATTAGCATTCATATTCCTTCCTCCAAATTTATCCTTTTTATTACTCACTATAATTTTATAATATCTCTAATAAATAAAGAAGAT
>OLRT01002834.1_pt1 | contig 10428 bp, 7 predicted proteins | sample 1672021 | NCBI WGS metagenome assembly OLRT01 (sample SAMEA3136637, study PRJEB25190) | human gut metagenome | reverse complement strand
TTTGCCTGATATTCACCGGAGAAGTTCAGGTCAATATCAGGCTCTTTATCACCTTTGAAACCAAGGAATGTTTCAAAAGGAATATCGAAGCCTTCTTTGTTCATCTTTGTTCCGCACTTCGGGCAGATACGGTCCGGCATATCACAACCTGCCATACCACCAAATTTTTTCACCTCCGGTGAATCAAAATCACTGTATTTGCAATTCGGACAAAGATAATGTGGCGGCAGCGGATTTACTTCCGTAATACCGGACATCGTTGCTGCAAGCGAAGATCCTACAGATCCTCGGGAACCTACCAGATATCCATCCTCATTGGATTTCCACACCAGTTTCTGCGCAATGATATACATAACCGCATATCCATTGGAAATAATAGAATTCAGTTCCCGATTCAGTCTGTCCTCAACAATCTTCGGAAGCTCCTTGCCGTACATTTCGTGGGCTTTGGTAAAACAGATATCTTTCAGGTCCTGATCTGAATTCTCGATTACCGGAGGGTATTTGTCCGGATGGATGGGCGAAATCTTCTCGATCATATCTGCAATCTTATTGGTATTCGTTATGACTACTTCTTCTGCTTTTTCACTTCCCAGATAGGAAAACTCTTCCAGCATTTCCTCTGTCGTACGAAGATACAGAGGTGCCTGATTATCTGCATCGGAAAATCCATTTCCAGCCATAATGATGCGACGGTAGATTTCATCTTCCGGATCCATAAAATGCACGTCACAGGTAGCCACTACCGGTTTCTTGAACTGGTCTCCAAGTTTAACGATCTTTTTGTTCAGCTCGATCAGATCCTCATTGGAAGTAACCCGGTCATTTTTTTCATCAGCGATCATGAATGCATTGTTTCCCAGTGGCTGGATTTCCAGATAATCATAGAAATCCACCAACCTTGCGATTTCCGGTTCCGGTGCATTACGAAGAAGAGCCTGGTACAGTTCTCCTGCTTCACAGGCACTTCCAATAAGAAGTCCTTCTCTCAGTTTGAGAAACAGACTCTTTGGCACTCGCGGACGTCTTCTGTAGTATTTCAGATGAGACTGGCTTACCAGTTTGTAGAGATTGATTCTTCCTATTTCATTCCTGGCAAGGATAATTGCATGATAAGTAGGCAGTTTCTTGATGGTATTTACAGAAACATTACTCTGGTCATTCAGGGTATCTACGTCAAATATATCCCGTTCTCTCAGCATTTCCACAAAACGCACAAAGATCTCTGCTGTACAGGCTGCATCATCTACTGCACGATGGTGATGATCCAGAGATACACCTACTGCCTTGGCTACCGTATCCAGTTTGAAACGGTTCAGCGCAGGGAGAAGGAAACGTGCCATTCCTACCGTATCTACATAAGTATACTCTTCCGGAAGACCCTGCCGGCGGCAGTTTTCTATAATAAAACTCATATCAAAATCCGCATTATGTGCTACCATGACTGCCCCTTTGCAGAATTCCATAAACTGCGGAAGTACTGTCTCAATATCCGGTGCATCCATAACCATGGAATCATTGATGCTGGTAAGCTGCTCTATACGGAAAGGAATCGGTACTTTGGGATTTACAAAGGTAGAAAATCTATCTGTGATCCGTCCGTTTTCTACAAGAACCGCTCCGATTTCTATGATCTGGCAGGTCAGTGGAGAAAAGCCTGTGGTCTCAATATCAAATACTACAAACTTTCCATCCATGGACTGGCCTTTACTGTTAGTTACGATTCCCTTCATATCGTCTACCAGATAGGCTTCCATACCATAAAGAACTTTAAAATCAGATTCCTTGGGGACACATCCTCCCCACGCATCAAAACAGTGATTGGCTTCCGGGAAAGCCTGTACCACACCATGGTCTGTAATGGCAATAGCCTTATGCCCCCACTCATATGCCCGTTTTACCAGTGCCTTGGCTTCTGTAACACCATCCATATCACTCATTTTGGTATGGCAGTGAAGCTCCACACGTTTCTGGGGACTGGTATCCATACGGCTGCTGCGGAAGTCTGCAATCTTTTTGATGCCGGAAATGGAACCTACTGTCAGCTCGCTGTCAAAACGGTCAATGGTGGTAACGCCTTTAAATTTCAGAAAAGCACCTTTTTTGACTTCTGCTGTTACTTCTGGTACCTGTTCATTCCGCAGGAACATTTTGATTACAATAGAATCTGTAAAATCTGTAACAGGAAAGATCAGGATGGTTTTTTCATTACGGATCTCTCTGGCTTCTACATCCATAACCTGTCCCCGGATGATCACCTCACCCATTTCTCCTGTAATGGCAGATAGATCTATGGTTTCTCCTTCAAAATCCCTCCCATATACAACATCCGGATTACTGTCTTTGCGGAAACCTCCCTTATAGTCACCCTGAAATCTTTTTTTCTCGAAAGCTTTCTTCTGACCGGATTTCTGCTGAGTATTTTCTGTTGGTTTCTTTTCGCCCTTTTTGTTCTGTTCTTCTTTTGTCTCTTCTTTCTGTTCTTCAGAAGCTGCTTCTGCAAGTTTGGCATGTTTCAGAACATTGGCTACTTCCTGGCGGATCTGCAAAGCTGCATTCTTTCGGTATTTGCTTTCTTTTACCTCGACAAACTGCAGATTGATCTTCAGATTCATTCCACATCGCTCACAGAAAACCTTCTGGAGATATTCTACAAGGATCTCACTTTTTTCCCTGGAGATCACAGAATCCGGAAGTTTTAGTTCCATTTCATCTTCTGTGGGAAAACTGATCTCTGCACGCTTAAACAGATTGTACTCCAGCATATTATAGTTTTTCAGTTCCAGTTCCATACTGGAATGATAAACTTCCAGAAAATTATCCGGTGTGTACTGCCTGGACAGATGAAATTTCTCAATGACCTTGATCTGGATCTCAATGCCGGGAAAACACTGCTTCCTGATCTGGTCTTCCAGTGCCAGGATGAACTTCTTATGAATCCACCGGTCACTTGCAATATATACCCACAGTCTGGTTTTGTCCGGATTACAGGATACTCTGGTGACTTTTACCATGTCCAGCCATTCTTTCAGCTGATCTTTTACTTTCAGATTAGGAAATACGTCAAAAAACTCTTTTTCCATGAAATAACTGCTCCTCTAATACTGCTCCTCAGTTTTTCCAGTGAAGCAGTTCTTCTCTCAGAGTATCCAGAAGCTGATCTTCCGGAACTTTTTTTACAATCTCACCTTTTTTGATGAGAAGTCCTACGCCAACACCTCCGGCAATACCAATATCTGCTTCTTTGGCTTCTCCTGGTCCGTTGACTACGCAGCCCATTACTGCCACTTTGATATCCAGCGGAATATCCTGGACCATGGCTTCTACCTTATTTGCAAGACCGATCAGGTCAATACGGGTACGTCCACAGGTAGGACATGATACAACCTCTATCCCCCCTTTGCGGAGTCCCAGAGTTTTGAGGATTCTTTTGGCTGACTTGATTTCTTCCAGTGGTGCTCCTGTAAGGGAAACACGAATAGTATCCCCAATACCCTGATAGAGAATGATTCCCAGTCCTACTGCCGATTTGATGTTGCCGGAATAAAGAGTTCCTGCTTCTGTGATACCCACATGAAGAGGGTGGTCTGTTTTTTCTGCAATAAGCTCATGGGCTCTGGCACACATCATCACATCAGAAGATTTGATACTGATCACCAGATTATCATAGCCCATTTCTTCAATGATATGAACTTTGTCCAGTGCACTTTCTACCAGTCCTTCTGCTGTTACACCATGGTATTTTTCTACCAGTTCTTTTTCCAGAGACCCACTGTTTACTCCCACACGAATAGGGATATTCCGTTCTTTTGCCACATCTACCACCGCCTGGATCCGTTCTCTGCTTCCAATATTCCCCGGATTAATACGGATCTTGTCTGCACCATTTTCCATGGCAGCGATTGCCAGACGGTAATCAAAGTGAATATCAGCCACCAGTGGGATATGGATCTGTTTCTTAATCTCTGCAAGCGCTTCTGCTGCCTCCATTGTAGGCACAGCACAGCGGATAATCTCACATCCTGCTGCCTCCAGCTCCAGAATCTGCTTTACCGTAGCCTCCACATCTTCTGTTTTGGTATTGGTCATGGACTGGATCAGGATGGGATTGCCCCCGCCGATCACACGGTCTCCGATATGGATCACTTTTGTATGGTCACGATACATTTGATTCATCCTTTCTAATAAAAAGTGGATTGTTCCGCGATTTGCGCTCTCACAATCCCCACCAGTATTCGCAATCCGGCCTTTCGGCCTACTTGCTCATACTGGTTTGCCCGTCCAATGTCTGTAAATCTGTGCAAGCAAGCTTGCCCAGCTCCACAGCCGCTGTCCGGGCTTTTTATCTATATTTTAATCGTTCTTCCCCCGGATTGCAACAAAAACAGCCGGGCTTTTTGGGCCCGGCTGCGATTGGTTCTTTTTTCAGTTTTTTTACTCAGCCTGAAGAACTTTGGTATCTACCATGGAAACACGGATGGTCTCGCCCTCAACGGTAATATCCATCTCTTTTGCCAGCTCATCAACGGGAACCAGTTCCAGATCAGATTCTGCTCCTGCTTCTGTTGTAAAATGCATCACAGAGCTGTTCTCGCCTTCGGTCTCCTCATAAGTACCTGCCAGAGTCTCGCTGGTTCCGTCCGGTTTCTTCAGATTGATTGCCAGAGCATTGTTCTCGGTATCAAAAACGAAGGTCAGCTGATTGCCGTCTGTATCAGTTCCAGCATAGATCATATAATTCTGAACATTCTCATCAGCCAGAGCAGTCTGGTCTACATAGGTCAGTTTGACTTCGCTGCCGGTGGGCTCGTAAGTGAGAACGGTCTCTGTCTCGGAAACATCCTCATAACCGAACACATAATCCTGTCCGTCCTCCTCATCTGCGATAGTGAAGGAACCTTCGTCAAAGCTGATCGGACCGGTTACATAAGTGGTGTCTTCTCCCTGCGGTGTCAGAGAAACACAGCCTTTTGCATTCTCCGTGTTGATAGCGATGGTCCATACGATACCGTTATCGTCGGTTCCCTGCATCACCAGGATCGAGCTGGCAGCTTCGGTTTCCTCTTCTGCTACGGCTTCCGTTGCCGTTTCTTCCTCTGCATCATCCGCGAATGCACATACAGGGAATGCCATGGTTGCCGCCAGAATCAGTGCTAACAGTTTTTTCTTCATAATATTTTCTCCTTTGCGTTTTTTCTTCATTTTATCTGAATTTTCTAAAAAATCAAGAGGTCAGGGACGAACGCAAAATTTGTGGGATGAATGCAGGGACTTTTTCTGGAAAACTGTTTCTGTTTTTAGTATAATAAAAAAGAAAAAACGACTTAACACGAGGTGATCCATTTGAAAATTGCTATTGTAGATGATGACGCACAGGATACCAACCGGCTGGCCGCCTTTCTGGCTGAATGGTCCGAAGAACATCACCTGGACTTTTCTGTCACTGTTTTTCATAAAAGCTCGGATTTTTTAAAGGCTTTCGAGACAGCCCGCTATAGCCTGGTCTTCATGGATATTTACATGGGACCGCCCAGCGGCATCGAGACAGCCATGAAGCTCCGGGAAAAAGACAGCCACGCGCTTCTTATTTTTCTTACCAGCAGTCCGGAACATATGTCCGACGCCTTTCGCTGCCACGCCTTCGACTATCTGGTCAAACCTTTCGATCTGGAGCAGATGAAAAAGACGATCCTGGACGCCCTGGCTTTCCTTCCAGAAAAAGAACAGTACCTGAATCTCTCTGTACGAAAACAGAACGTCCCCATTTTTTACTCCGATATCCGCTATGTTCTGGCCAGCTCCAACTACTGCATGGTCTATACAAAGGAAGAATACCGCTGCCGTACGTCCTTTTCCCAGCTTCAGAAACTCCTGGAAAATGACAGCCGTTTTCTGGTCGTCAACCGCGGCGTCCTGGTAAATCTGGACTATGTGCAGTCCATGGACGGGCTGACCTGTCTTATGAAAGATAAACGTACCTTTCCTCTCAATACCCGCAAACATGGGCAGCTGGAACAGGCCCTCATCGAGCATCGTTTCCGCCGCCGAAAAGAAGAACTCCGAAGGAGGACCTGTATATGAACTGGCATTATATCCTTTTCTCCGCTGCCGAGTACAGTGTCATCCTTCCTGCTGCCCTCTTCTGCCTGATTCCGGTACAGGAACATCTTCGCACCCACCTCTCCCCGACTCTTTTTCTCGGGGCCGTTTCCGGTGGCATTGTCCTTGTCTGCCTTCTTCTCGGCACCTGGCAAAGCTTTCATCCTCAGCTGGAGTCCCACTATACTTCCATGCTCCCGGTCTTTGCAGTGGCCCTGCTTCTCTATTTCTGGTTTGTTCAGGTAGATAATATGAAGCTTTTTTATCTTTTCACCTGTGCGATAGCTCTCTTCTCCTTTTCAGGAATGGCCAATTACATAACAGAGGCTATGCTGAAACCCAATGATGATTATCTGGCTCCCTCCAGCCTCGGGCTCCCCGTCCAGTGGCTCTGTATTCTTCTGGGAATGACACTTTTTCTCTTTCTCTTTTCCAAACGTCTCACCTGGATCATCGACCATTTCCATGAACGATCCGTCTGGCGGACGGCCTGGCTTTTTCCCACAATCATTGCTGCCTGCAACATTTATATGGTACCGAAAGAATACTCCACCATGCATGTGGGCCGGATTTTTCAGATTTCCCTTTTTATTGAAGGAACCCTGCTGATCCTTTTCTTCCTGTTCCAGTCCCTTTTCCTGAAAACTGCCCACGCGGTTACGGAGCGGGCTGAGATGAAGCAGAAAAACCAGATGCTGGAGATGCAGGCCAGCCAGTATGTCAGCCTTCAGTCCTATGTTACCCAGACCAGCCGTCTGCGTCACGACTTCCGTCACACGGTCCGGACCATCACGGCCCTGGCGGAGCAGAAGGAATATGAGCGTCTCCTCCAATATCTGGCCGACTACAATCAGCAGATGAGCGACTCGGAAGCCGCCCGCTTCTGCTACTGTTCTCACCTTGCGGCCAACGCGGTTCTGGCCTATTACGGCGATATCGCAGCCAGGCAGCAGATCCCTTTCCATTGTGAAGCGGATCTGCCCGCTTCCCTGACAGTCTCCGACGTGGATCTCTGCGTAATCCTGGGGAATCTCATGGAAAATGCCATCCAGGGTTCTCTTACGATCCCCGCCGCCGAACGCTACATCCACCTTTCCATGGATACAGAAGATCCCGGAGAGCTCTACATTCTTCTCACAAACCGGTTCGACGGCTTCATCCAGGAGAGGGACGGCCGGATTCTCTCCTCCCGGGAAAAGGGTCACGGCATCGGACTTTCCTCAATCCGGGCTACCGCAGAAAAATATCACGGTCTGGCCCGCTTTGAATATCATGAGCAGGAATTTTCCGCCAGCATCATGCTGAAACTTGCCCCGCCTGCCGCCGATCCGGCGAAACTTTAACTTGACACTGTATCAAAGCAGGCGTAAACTTAAAACAATCGTTCGTAACTGTTCAGTACCTTCGCAGTTACGAGCAAAAATCCAATAAAAATCGCCTTCGGCGATGGGATTTTTGCATGAAGCTCTCGGGATTTTGGCATATTCATGCCAAAACGCCTCGCGGAATAGTGGATACTGAATAGTTATAATCATTCTTATATACATACGAGGAGGAATCTGCAATGGAAAAGAAAAACATTGACTGGGCAAACTTAGGTTTCGGTTATCATGAGACCGATAAACGGTTTGTCGCAAACTATAAAAACGGAAACTGGGATGAGGGTACTCTTACCTCCGATGACAAAGTAGTCATCAGCGAGTGTGCCGGCGTTCTTCAGTATGCACAGACCTGCTTCGAGGGTATGAAAGCATACACCACAGAGGATGGCCACATCGTAATCTTCCGCCCGGATCTGAACGGTGCGCGTATGGAGGATTCCTGCCGCCGTCTGGAGATGCCCGTATTCCCGAAAGAGCGTTTTGTTGACGCAGTCGTACAGACCGTCAAGGCAAATGCCGCTTATGTTCCGCCCTTCGGCTCCGGAGCAACCTTATACATCCGTCCGTATATGTTCGGAAGCGATGCCGTTATCGGTGTTAAACCGGCTAATGAGTATCAGTTCCGTGTATTTACTACTCCCGTAGGACCATATTTCAAAGGTGGTGCCAAGCCGATTACAATCCGTGTCAGTGACTTTGACCGTGCAGCACCTCACGGAACCGGTCACATCAAGGCAGGCCTGAACTATGCTATGAGCCTTTATCCCATCATGGAGGCACATCGCCAGGGCTTCGATGAGAACATGTACCTGGATGCTGCTACCAGAACCAAGGTCGAGGAGACCGGCGGAGCAAACTTCATCTTCGTCACCAAAGACGGCAAAGTCGTTACTCCGAAGTCTGACAGCATTCTTCCTTCCATTACCCGTCGTTCTCTTGTCGCTGTAGCGAAAGATTATCTCGGACTTGAGGTCGAGGAAAGAGAAGTATGCTTCGACGAAGTCAAAGATTTCGCAGAGTGCGGTCTCTGCGGTACCGCAGCCGTTATCTCTCCGGTTGGAAAGATCAACGACCACGGCAAAGAGATCTGCTTCCCAAGCGGAATGGAGAAAATGGGACCTGTTACCCAGAAACTTTACGAAACACTCACCGGCATCCAGATGGGCCGCATTCAGGCTCCGGAAGGCTGGATCAAAGTTGTAGAGTAAAAAACCGCATAGAAAAACGGCAGTCACATCAACGTGGCTGCCATTTTTTATACCTTTTTATGACTTTTTTCTCTCATAGCGGACGAAGGTATATTCCAGATCAAAATAGGTCTGTTCTTCACTCTCCGCCGTGATCACCCATTCTGGTTTCTGATCCAGATCCGGAAAATACGTATCTGCCTCATAGGCCTGGTCGATCCTGGTCACATGAACCACATCACAATAGGGAAGAAGCTGCTCGTAAATGCTCTGGCCTCCCATGACGAAAGCCTCGTCTTTTTCCTCTCCCAGCTCCTCAAAAAGCTCCTTCAGGCTGTGTACCACAGTCACCCCTTTCGGATGAAACTCCGGGTTCGTCGTCAGAACGATGTTTTTCCGAAGATCCAGGGGCAGGCCTCCCGGAAGACTCTCGAACGTTTTCCTACCCATAACCACGGGATGGCCGAGGGTCATATTGCGGAAAGTTTTCTGATCCGCCGGAATCACTACCAGAAGAGAATTGTCTTTTCCGATCGCCCAGTTTTTATCTGCTGCAACAATCATATTCATATGTTTTCACCTCTTTGAGGCAGTATACACGGTTTCTCACGGATTTTCAATGAGATTTTTTATCGACTTTCCTTTTTCCAGCACAACGGGAACACACTGGCTCTCCACACCGGTGGTCTTCGGCTTCTCGATGAGAGCCACCAGTTTCCTCACAGTCCTTTTTCCGATCTGCTCCGTATCCTGACGGACCGTGGTGAGCCTGGGCTTCACGACCTCGCTCATGGGAATCCCGTCATAACCTGCCACTGAAATATCATCCGGAATCGAAAGTCCCGCCTCCTCGATGGCTCCCATACCGCCGATGCAGGCGTAATCATCGGTGTAAATGATACAGGTCGGCGGATTTTTCAGCCGGAGAAGCTTCTTTGTGGCCTTGGCAGCCGCTACAGGATCTGTATACTCGCCCTGCACAACGCAATCCTCCTCCACCGGAATGCCGTGCCGCTCCATACTCCGGTAAAAATTGACCATACGCTCTTTCGTAACGGCGGAATCTCTTCCATGAATATAGGCAATTTTCCGATGTCCCATGGAAATAATATACTCCATCAGCTCCGTGATCCCTTCTGCATTATCCGATACCACAGAAGCCGCATTGCTGAAAATGTGGTCGATCGTCACCACCGGCAGACCGCTGCTGATAAGCTCAATCACCTCCGGCTTGCTGAAATCCACGCAGGCCACCACCACACCGTCCACACCACGGTAACGGCAATGCTCCACATAAGACATGTTTTCCTTTCCCAGTCTCTGGCCGATGAAAGTGATATCATATCCCAGAGCCTCCGCTTCGGATTTCAGGCTCTCCAGTACTCTCGAAAAAAAAGGATGGGTCAGGGCACTGTTTTTATCATCCACACAGAGGACGCCGATGTTATAGCTCCGGTGTGTCTTCAGCGCTCTGGCTGCCAGATTCGGAAAATATCCCATCTCCTTTGCCTTCTCCTTCACCAGCTGTTTCGTCTCCTCACTGATGTCCGGAAGATCATTCAAAGCTTTGCTTACCGTTGCGGTCGATACCCCAAGTTCTCTGGCTATATCCTTTAAAGATGCCATTTCATCACCTGCCTCCTTTCTTAAACGTTTTCGTATATATCTTATCGCGTTTTCCATTTTTGTGCAAGTTCTGATTTATACACAAAATCCATTGTCTATTTTTGTGAATTTTTCCGTTTTTTTTTTTTTTTTTT
>OLRT01002826.1_pt1 | contig 10471 bp, 9 predicted proteins | sample 1672021 | NCBI WGS metagenome assembly OLRT01 (sample SAMEA3136637, study PRJEB25190) | human gut metagenome | reverse complement strand
TATTATATATTCGTCAGCAGTTTATTTGTACCACCTTTAAATTTGACGCTTACAAACATTAAGTGGAGGTGTTATTAATATTGAATAATTCAACAAAATACAGTTGGGATTATGTGGTCAAAAAGCACACTATTCATTAACAAATGATGCTATTTTGCTATACTGATAAATGTGTGATAAAATTTATAAGCGTATAATATATGTTTAACGCATTACTTGATTTGAGAGAATCTTTTAATTGTTAAAAATTACTATATGAATTTTCAGTTTAGATAATTTGAAATAGTAGTAACAATTAATTACATTGTACTTGAATTTTATATTTTAGACTATTTTTTTAAACATATTAACAATTTTAATCGGTTCTAAAGTTGATGGAATAGAGTATGTTAAAAGCAGTTTGAATTAGTTTTGGGTATATGTTGTTTATGAAATTGATTAATGACATTTAATTAATTACCTTTCAAATTTGTTTTTGATAAATGTTAGACATGATATGCTTTGATTAATAGCAATTTATAACATTAATAGGATAAAAAGTTAAATAAGTGCTTGAGTAATTAGTGTCGGTATGATTAATTACGGTAAAAGGAAAGGAACGTATATGCAACACGTATTTTTAGTTGGCGCAAAATCTTTAGGTGCATACGGTGGATATGAAACATTTGTTTATAAATTAACCGAGCATCATCAAGATAATAAAAATATTAAATACCATATAGCTTGTAAGGCAAATGGAGATGGTTTTATGGATGAAACAAAATTAGATGGGGCCAAAATATTAAGTGATTCTGAATTTGACTTTCATAATGCACATTGTTTCAAAATAACTGTTCCAGAAATTGGTGCTGCACAAGCTATTTATTATGATATAAAATCATTAGATTATTGTTGTGAATATATAAAAAACTATAATATAAAAAAACCTATTGTATATATAATGGCTTGTCGTATTGGTCCGTTTATGAAAAGATATTATAAAAAAATACATAAAATGGGAGGTCAAGTCTATTTAAATCCAGATGGACATGAATGGATGAGGGCGAAATGGAGCGTGCCGGTACGTAAATATTGGAAAGAATCTGAGAAAATGATGGTTAAATGGAGTGATTTAGCTATTTGTGATTCTATAAATATTGAGAAATACATTCATGAACAATATGATGGCAGGGGTATCAATCATAGAAGTCCTAAAACAACATATATTGCTTATGGTGCAGATTTAACGCCAAGTATTTTATCAGATACTGATGCCAAATTGGTTGATTGGTACGAGGAAAAAGGGTTAACTAAAAAGAATTATTATTTGGCTGTAGGTAGATTTGTTCCTGAAAACTCATTTGAAATTATGATTCGTGAATTTATGAAATCAAACTCTAAAAGAGATTTTGCGATTATCACAAATGTGAATGATAAGTTTTTAAATGAATTAGAAAGTCGTTTACATTTTTCTAAGGATAAACGAATTAAATTTGTTGGTACTGTATATGATCAAGAATTGTTGAAGAAAATTCGTGAGAATGCTTATGCATATTTCCATGGGCATACCGTTGGGGGAACAAACCCAAGCTTAATTGAGGCACTAGGTAGTACAGATTTAAATTTATTGGTTAATGTTGGTTTTAATAAAGAAGTAGCTATTGATTCAGCGTTATATTGGCAGAGAGAAGAGGGCAAGTTAGCGCAATTGATTAATCAAGTTGACAATAAACCTGAGGAAGAAATTAAAAATTTTGGTCTTAAAGCTAAGGAACGTGTACAGAAGGCGTATACATGGAAAAAAATATGTGAACAATATGAAGAAGTTTTTACTAAGGGGAATAAGTGATGAGGATTTTACATTATTCTTTAGGATTTCCTCCTTATCGTTCAGGCGGACTAACTAAGTTTTGTTTAGATTTAATGATTGAGCAAAAGAATGAAGGCGATGAAGTGGCCTTGCTATGGCCAGGTCAAATGGGTTTTATCGATAAAAAAATAAAAATAAAGAAGAGAAGCGAATATTTGGCATCTAAACAGAAAATAATGAGTTTTGAATTGATAAATCCTTTACCAATTTCTTTTGATGAGGGAATTAGAAATTTTGATAAATTCACTTTAAAAGGTAATAAAGATGTGTTTTTTGATTTTTTGACATCATTCCAACCAGATGTTATACATCTACATACATTAATGGGAATACATAAAGAATTTCTTGAAGTGGCGAAAAGTTTGAATATTAAATTAGTTTTTACAGCACATGATTTTTTTCCGATTTGTCCAAAAGTCACTCTTTTTAGAAATGGAAAGATTTGTGATTCTGTAGGCAACTGCAAAAAATGTGCATCGTGTAATTCTACAGCTTTAAGTATTAATAAAATACAGATATTGCAAAGTCCGATATATAGAATTTTAAAAGATTCAATCTTGGTTAAAAAGATGAGAAAAGCTCATAGAGATAATTATTTAAGTGAGGAAACTGCGGATAATTCAAATAAAGTAATTGGTAATCCTTTTGATTATAAAAAATTAAGAAAATATTATTCAGATATTTTGCAAATGATAGATACTATTCATTATAATAGTTCTATTACAAAAATGGTATATGAGAAATTTTATACATTACCATCAAATACTATTATTCCAGTAACTCACTGTGATATTAATGATAATCGAGTTATCAAGAATTTCAATCATAAAATTTTAAGAATACGTTATCTTGGTCCTGCTAGTAAAGCTAAAGGATATTATTTGTTAAAAGATTCTTTAGATATGTTGTGGAAAAAACGTAAAGATTTTATTTTAGATATACATTTTCAACCAACAGAAAAATCAGAATATATGAAAATTCATGATAGATATAATTATAACGAATTAAAGGATATTTTTAATATGACTGATATTCTAGTTGTACCTAGTATTTGGTATGAGACATTTGGTTTTACTGCGGCAGAAGCATTAAGTTATGGCGTACCAGTTATAGTTAGTGAAAATGTAGGTGCAAAGGATGTACTGGATAATCAATTTGGAATAATTATCAATGATTTTAATGAGTCGAATCTAAAAAAGTGTATAGATAGTTTAACAATGCAAGATTTGGCAGATATGAACAAGAATATATGTAGAAGTTATGAACCATATACAATAGTTCAAATGACTAAAGACATAGTAAATAAGTGTTATTTGCCAAGAGGAGATTAATATGAATGTAAAGCAAAAGTTATTAAAAATTGCAGGAAAAGATAATTTTGAATTAGATGAAAATATTAATTTTACATATATATTGAGGCTTTGCTATAAATATGGGTGTATGCTAATTAGAGGAAAGCTTATTTCTTTATTTAAAACAAATATTTCATCAAATATATTTGTAGGTAAAAAAGTAAAAATTTTAGATAAAAGTAAGGTTTTTATTGGAAATAAGTGTAAATTACATGATGGAGTTTATATTGATGCATTATCTAAAAATGGTGTGAGTATTGGAGACAATGTTGTTCTAGGACGAAATACTCGAATAGAATGTACAGGAGGTTTAGGACGCATTGGCAAAGGTGTCAAGATTGGAAATCGAACTACCTTTGCCAATGATTGCTTTTTTGGGGCTGCTGGTGGAATAGAAGTTGGTGATGATGTTGTTGCTGGACAATTTATTCGCTTTCATTCAGAAAATCATGAATATTCAAATATGAATTTACTTATAAAGGATCAAGGCGTAATTCATAAAGGAATAGTTATTGGAAATAATTGTTGGATAGGTGCAGGTGCAGTTTTTTTAGATGGTGCAAAACTTGGGGATGGATGTGTAGTAGCTGCAAATGCAGTAGTAACAAAAGAGTTTCCAGATAATTCTGTAATAGGTGGAGTTCCGGCTAAAGTGTTGAAATTTAGAAATGAGGTATAAGATAGTATGCAAGAATTAATTACAATTATTGTACCTTGTTATAATAACGAGTCTTCAATTCAAAATTGTATTAGCTCAATTCAAAAGCAATCGTACAATAATATTGAAATAATTATTGTTAATGATGGTTCTATAGATAAAACATCACAAATACTAAAAGAACTAAGTATGCATGATAGAAGAATCAAAGTTTTCTATAATTCCAATAATGGTGTTTCCTATTCTAGAAATTTTGGGATTATGCAAGCAAATGGAAATTACGTTATGTTTGTGGATGGTGACGATTACATTGAGTCTGATATGGTAAAATCGATGTATAATTCTATGAATGAATATCAGGCAGATTTAGTTGTTTGTAAGTATTTAACGAGTGATGATAAAGTTAACAATAATGGTTTAAAAGGTGAGTATTTTGGAAAAAATGATTACTTAAATGAAATATTAATTCCTACTAAAGGAATTGCGGCATTTGTATGGAATAGATTATATAGGTTGGATATTATTAAAAATAATGCAATTAAATTTGATGAAAATATTTATGCATGCGAAGATACATTATTTAATTATAAATATTTACAATGCATAGATAGAATTGTTAATTGCAATAAATATCTGTACCATTACGTTATCAATGATTCAAGTGCGATGTTTAGTAAACGATTTAATGACAAAAAGTTAACTGGATATTTTGCTTTTAATTATATTATAAATAATGTAGAAGAAAAAAATATAATCAATGTTAAAATAGCAGCTGCGTGGTATTTTGAAATTTTATTATTTCAAGCAAAAAAATATAATTATGAGTTTTCAGTAGAGGAAAAAATAAGAATTAAAGAAATGCTAAATGTTAGTAGTATTAAATTTTTAAATGCTTGCATTCCATTTAAATACAAACTATTTTTTCCATTTATAAAGTTAGGGAGATTTGTTTAATGAATGTAATAGTCCTTCTATGTTATAACGACGATAAAGTGTCGGTTAATTATATTAAAGGCATTATTAATTATGATGTTATTGATGTAATTCTAGTTATTGATAATGGATCGTCAAAAGATAAGGTTCATAATCTTGAAAATGAATTAAATAAAATTAATTCAAAAAAGATATTATTCATAAAAAACGAAAATAATCTTGGTTATGCTAAGGGTAATAATACAGGTATTGATTATGCGTTAAAGAATCTGCATCCAAATAATATTATTGTGTCTAATACAGATGTTGAATATAGTGAAGAAACAATGAAATATGCCATTGACTACTTAAATAAACATGATAATTGCGACATGGTTTCTCCCAAAATGGTTTTGCCTAATGGGAATGATGGTTTGATTGCATGGAAATTGCCAAAATATTGGATGACATTATGGAATGCTTGCTTCCTGTTGAAAAAGTTTTATAATCCACAAAAATATAAAGAATTTCCAAATGATGTTTGTAAAGTTGATGTTTTACCCGGATCATTATTGATTGCAAAAGCCGATGCATGGAAAACTGTAGGCGGGTTTGATGAAGATACATTTTTATATGGGGAGGAATCTCTGATAGCCTATAAGTTAAGAGAAAATGGAAAAAATACATTTGTTTTAACTAATGTAAGTTATGTTCATAATCATTCTACTATTATAAATGAAAATGTAAAATCGATTAATTCTAAAATGAAGTTGTTGCTTGATGCGAATTTAATATATAATAAAAAATGTTTAAATACTGGAGTAATAAGGAATTTTTTATATTATTTCGTCTTTTATTTAAATTTGATTTTAATGTCATTGGTTTATTCAATTAAAAAAATAAGGAGGCATAAAAATTGAACATATTTAATAATGTGAATATATATATTACTGTATTGATTTTAGCAATAACCTATATACCTAGTACTCTAAATATAGTGTTATTAGGTGCACTTTTTGCTTTATTATTTTATAAAAATCAAAAGAAATTTGTATTAAATATGCCAGGAGAAAATCTATGTGTCCTTCTTTTTATTATAGGAATAACAATAGGTTTCTTTGGCATATTTACAAAAAGTACAAGTTTATATGAACTTATAAAACATATTTATTTATTCTTGTTTCCATTTTTATATTGGCATATTGGCAATTATCTTGTAAAGACAAGGCTGATAACAAAAAAATCATTTTTGAACACACTGGTGTTTAATGCCGTTCTAATCAGTTCAATTGATATTATTATGGCTGTTTTTAAAATCTGTACCAATAATGCATATTCAATTAATCAATTTAGAGAGCTTATCGGAACAGGAAATATATTATCGTTAATTGGTATTTATATTTTATTTGTTTATAAAAACAATTTATATTTTACTCGTAAGCAAAATGCAATTGTTATATCAATATGCTTGCTTTCTAGTATTATACATTTTTCAAGAATGACTATATTATACGCTATTATATTTTTATTATTTTCAAATTTTAATCCTTTCAGTAAAAAAGGAAAAAGATGTATATTAATTGGTGTGTGTCTAATATTATTATTAACATTAATATTCCCTAATATTATGGGCTCATATATATCAAAAATATTTTCCACTTTAAAGGAGATTAATTTCAATAAAAGCGATTGGAATGAAACTACCATTGTGTTAAATTGGCGTGGTTATGAAGTCTATTGTGCTCTTGATCAATTTAAAGGCTTTTCAATCTTCAAGAAAATATTTGGTAATGGTTTCGGAACAATGATAGACGCAAAGGGGTATGCATATCTTGTATCGCAAAAAGATTACTTAAGTTTTTTGCATAATGGATATTTCACTCAATTATTAATATGGGGTGTTTTTGGCTGGGTGATATTTGCATTATGGATGTATAGATTCTTGAAAACAAGTATTAGTATTTCATCAAAAAATGATAGGAATTTTTCAATGATTTTAATTCTAATTATAATTGTTGCTAACTTCTTTGTTATGGGACCTTTCTTTAGCCAGACGATTGCAAGTTTATTTTTATATATAAGTGTATTATTTAGTCTTAATAAAAAAAAGCATATTAGGAGGAAAGATTCATGTGTGAACACAAATTGAGTGTTTATGTTGCTACATACAATCATGAAAATTATATAGAGCAAGCGTTAGATAGTATATTTATGCAAAAAACGCAATATAATTTCGAAGTTTTAGTTGGTGAAGATTGTAGTACAGATAATACTAGAAATATTTTAAAACAATATGAACAAAAGCATCCTGAGTATATAGCATCGGGACAATTAAAAATCTTTTATAGATTGCATAATATGAATAAAGAAATTCCTTCTAATGCTGATGACTTGAAACAGAGATGTATGGGTAAATACATAATAGCTCTTGAAGGTGATGATTATTGGACGGATTGTAACAAGATAGAACGTCAAATTAAGTTTTTGGAAAATCATCCAGAATACATAGCTGTTTCACATAATTGTACGGTTGTTGATGAAAATAGTTGTGAAAGAAATGAAGAATATCCCGAATGCAAAGATAGTGAGTATACATTCCAACATTATTTTAGTGAAATATTACCTGGACAATTAACAACGTTAATGTATAAAAATATTTATTTGGATAAACGAATTAATAAAAGTTTATTAGATAAAGGATTATCTCCAGGAGATAAGTTAATTGTTTTAGTATTGTTATGTAATGGTAAAATTCATTGTATTCAAGAATCTATGTCAGCTTATAGACATATCACAACTCATGGTGATAGTTTTAGTGCCAATTACAAATATAATTTTAAAAAGGAAGAAGAATGGTATAGGGCTATAATGGATTATTTAAATTGCTATAATTCTACTTTAAAAAAGTATGGCGAAATGTATTATTTTAGAGCAGTTACTCGTGGCATTAAAAGTAAACAATGTACTTTTAATACTGGAATAAAGTATATAAAAGATATTCATTATAAATTATTTTGTGTAAATAAGTGGATTTCTTATAAAGTTCGTAAGGATATATTACATAAAAAGACTTGGATATAAATACGGGAGGTGCTTGGATGCAAAATAAAGTTATTGGAAATTTTATATGGCGCTTTGCTGAGCGAAGCGGAGCACAAATAGTTACCTTTATTGTATCGGTTGTACTTGCTAGAATCCTATCTCCAAATGATTATGGGAAAATTGCATTGATTACAGTATTTACAACAATAATGCAAGTTTTTGTAGATAGTGGTTTAGGAACAGCCCTTATTCAAAAAAAAGATGCTGATGATTTAGATTTTTCGTCCGTATTTTATTTTAATTTTGTGGTGTGTATAATACTATATGTTTTAATGTTCTTTGCAGCACCATATATTTCGGTTTTTTACAATGATACATCATTTACACCAATAATAAGAGTAATTTCTTTGACTATTGTTATTTCTGGTGTTAAAGGGATTCAACAATCTTATGTATCAAGAAATATGTTGTTTAAAAAGTTCTTTTTTTCTACATTGGGAGGAACAATTTTTTCAGCCTTTTTTGGGATAGGTTTAGCTTATGCTGGATTTGGTGTTTGGGCTATTGTGGCTCAACAATTATCAAACACATTAATCGATACTTTAATACTTTGGTTAACGGTGGATTGGAGACCAAAAAAAATATTTTCATGGGATAGACTAAAGACTTTGTTGTCTTTTGGATGGAAGATGTTGGTTTCTTCTTTATTAGAAACTGTATATAATAATTTAAGAAGTTTAATTATTGGAAAATATTATTCATCTACGGATTTAGCTTATTATAATCAAGGTGATAAATTACCTAGTGTATTCGCGAATAACATTAATACTTCTATTGATAGTGTATTACTGCCAACGATGTCTAATGAACAAGATGACAAAGAAAGAGTTAAATCTATGACGAGACGATCTATTAAAATTAGTACATATATAATGGCGCCAATTATGCTCGGATTAGCATTTTGTGCAGATTCACTAGTTAGTTTGATACTAACTGATAAATGGTTACCATGCGTACCGTATTTACGTATATTTTGTATCACTTATATGTTTTATCCTATACATACAGCCAATTTAAACGCTATTAAAGCTATGGGGTGTAGTGACATGTTTTTAAAATTGGAACTAGCAAAAAAAGTATTTGGTATTGGACTATTATTTTGCACAATGCAATATGGTGTTATGATAATGGCTTATAGTTTATTATTTGCTAGCGTAGTAAATCAAATAATTAACTCATGGCCAAATCGTAAATTGTTAAATTATACATATTTCGAACAAATTAGAGATATTTTACCTAGTGTAGTACTTGCTGTTTCAATGGGAATTGCTGTATTTTTTATTGGGAAGATTTCTTTGCCGATGACCATTTTATTGGTAATTCAAATTTTACTTGGAATCATTATTTATACTGTAGGTTCTGCAATATTGAAATTAGATGAATATGTTTATATAAAGAATGTTTTAATGGGATTTATTAAAAAATAAGAAAAGGGGAGATTGTGGAATATGGAAACAATATTAATAACATCAACGGGTTCTGTTGCAACGGACATTACAATTAAAAGTATGAAAAGAATGGGTTATAGAATTATTGGATGTAATATATATGCTAAAGAGTGGGTTGTTGAGTCTTGCGAAATGGATGGATTTTATCAAATTCCACCAGTAACTAAGGACCTAGAATATTTGGAAGCAATAAAGAGAATTTGTATTACAGAAAATATAAATTATGTTTTCCCAATGATCGATTATGAAATTGATTTTCTAAGTAAAAACAGAGAATGGTTTAAAGAACATAATGTTATATTATGTATTTCTCCTAAAGAATCTTTAGATATCATTAGAAATAAAAAAGTATTACAGGATTTTGTTAAGGAAAATTGTCCATTAACAAATACAATACCAACTAAATTATTAAAGGATATTGAAATATTAGAATGGGATTTTCCGGTCGTTTGTAAACCGTATAGTGGTAGAAGTAGTCAAGGCTTAAAATATATTTATAATCAACAAGAATGGGATGATTTTGTTAAGAATGTTGATAAGAATTCTTATATTGTAGAGCCTTTTATAGACGGACCTATTGTAGTTGTAGAAGTTGTTAGACAACCTAAACCGAATAAAGTTGTAGCAGTAACTCGAAGAGAAATAATCTCCACACCTCATGGATGTTCAATAACAGTTGTTGTATATCAAGATAAAGAGTTAGAACGGGCAACAAAGATTTTGGCTGAAAAATTAAATGTTATTGGAGATGTAAATTTTGAATATATATTAGCTCCAAATGGTAAATACTATCTAGTTGAATGTAATCCTAGATTTTCTGCGGGATGTGAATTTGCATGTATGGCTGGATATGATTGCGTAGAAAATCATATTAAATGTTTCAAAGGTAAAATGATTGAAGATTTTCATTTTAAACATAATATGATTATTTCTAGGAAATATGAAGAATACATTACAGCAGTCGATTGTGATGTTCCTTATTTCAATACAATAAAGTAAAATTTAAAATATTAAAAAGAATACGGAGGCTTTTAAAATGAAAGATAACAATATTTTAGTTACAAGATCATCAATGCCTAGTTTAGAGGAATATGTTGAAGAAATTAAAGATATGTGGGATACGCATTGGTTGACTAATATGGGTCCTAAA
>OLRT01002823.1_pt1 | contig 10474 bp, 8 predicted proteins | sample 1672021 | NCBI WGS metagenome assembly OLRT01 (sample SAMEA3136637, study PRJEB25190) | human gut metagenome | reverse complement strand
CACTGCCCAGTACATTTCCAAATCGTGTAGCACTGTATTTTACTTTTCCATGTGTGCTTGCACTCTGCACAATCATTTCACACATTCTCTTTGTAGCACCCATAACATTTGTTGGATTAACCGCTTTGTCTGTAGATACCATCATAAAGCGTTCTGCTCCGTACTCCTCGCAAAGCTCTACAAGATTCTGTGTACCGAATACATTATTGTAAATAGCTTCCACACAGTTATGCTCCATTAATGGAACATGCTTATGAGCTGCGGCATTAATAATAATCTGCGGATGGTATTTCTCAAACACTTTCTCAAGAGCTTTCCTATGTGTGATAGAACAAATTTCAATCTGCAGATCCAAACGGTTTCCGTAAGCAATCTTTAATTCCTGTTGAACATCATAAGCTCCATTCTCATAAATATCCAAGATGATAATCTTCTTTGGATTCATCTTTGCCAACTGTCTACAAAGCTCTGATCCAATGGAACCACCACCGCCAGTAATAAGTACTATCTTGTCTTTGTAGTAAGCATTTGTTCTTTCATCAGAAACCACTAATGGTTTTCTAAACAAAAGTTCTTCAATATCAAATTCTCTAAGATGCCTCTTTCCGCCTGCAGTATACATGGTCGGATAATCATAAACTTTCAACTTATATCCTGCATTTTTGTAATATTCATAAAGAGCTTTTTTCTTATCTGCATCCATTGATGGGATTGCAAAAATAATCTCTTGTACTTCAAATTCGCCTAACTTCTGAAGTGTTGCCTCATCTTCTGACCAAACTGGAATGTCATGAATTTCACGCCCAACTTTCTCTTTGTTTACATCAATGAATCCCCTTGGAATATAGGCTGCTTCTGAATTATTCAAAAGTTCTTCAGCTAAACTAACTCCTACTCGACCAGCGCCAATAATTGCAACTTTGATTTTCTGAACTTCTTTATCATTTCCTGCTTCTATTCCAGAAAACAAACGTAATAATATAGAAAGTAGCTTCCCTCCAACTGTTTTCTGATTTCCGCATTTATACGCATAGCGATACAGCATACGTAACGCTAACGCACCTAACAAGTTCATACTGGCTAATGACAACATTCTGGCAAATGTTATTTTTTGCACTGGAAGCAGAAGTTCCAGACACAGATACACAATAAAAGCGATAGAATCAGTAAAAAGCAAACGAATATAGCACTGAATTCCACCATATCTCCATACCTGTCCATAGATTTTACCCAAAAGACGTGCTGCAAAAATGCATCCAGCTGACAAGCATACTTGTTGAAGTATTCCTGTAGATGATAATTTGTCCATACCACCATAAATAACTAAAAGTATAACTGCAACGATTGCGTATACAATCAAATCATACCCAACTAACATCCATCTTATATTTGGAGAATTTTTTTGTTGAGTATAATTCAAATTCTTATTTTTTTCATTTGTTGTATTCATCGCTTACCCCCCCCACGAAAATTGAGGAGGTTTATCCTTCCTATAATTATTAATCCTTATCATTCCTTTGTTAATGATGTAAACAAAACACTTCCTTGTTCTGTGCTTGTGTTCATTGCAACCATACTTGTTGATTTCACAATTGTTCCTGATTTTAATGTGCAACTATCTCCAACAAGGCAATATGGCTCTACTACACTATTGGCACCAATGACCGTTGCCTGCCCAATAGTACTTCCACAGCCGACAACAGCTCTTGGTTCAACAATACAGCCAGGCATTAAATTAGCTGATGGAGAAATAGTAGAATCCATATGAAATAAAACTGGAATATTGTAAAGTGCCTCCAACTTTTTATTCCACTCAAGTCTTTCTGTTCCATCGTCACATGCAGCTATTGCACAGTTATATTCCGGATAAAAACTTTCCACATCCTCCAGTTTTCCAATAGCTCCTTCTCTTTCATTATCTACAAAAGCGATTTTCTCAAAGCATCCCATTGACTCTGCTATCTCTTTTACATAATCTCCATATCTTTTAGAGGCTACAATTTATAATTTTCTTCCCATTTTCAACACACTCCTCATAATTATTTGTTTTTATTAGGTAAGTTCTTTAACACGACGACTAGCTTGTGAATGTTCTTTTTTTGAAGAGCATTCACAGGCTAGGTCAAACCTCCTTATCATAATTTTTCAGCTTATAGTGTGGGTCAAAATAAGCATCCAAGAAACCATTCAATTTTCATAGTTCCGCTACTCACCCGACACAACCATGCAGAAAAATCATCATAACCAGATTCGACTAAGCCAGCGAAGCCCTTGTAAAATCAAGGTTTTTCTTGGTTGTCCCTATTATACCGCTATCTCCAGAAATAAGATCTTATACCTGTGGTAACTCATCTAATCTACAACCTCGAAGTTTTGCTCCTACTTTAGTAATACGACTATCATTCCCTACTGTTACAGTAGAACCAATCTTATCTGCATTGCTAACCATTGTTCTGAATTTATGAATCTTGAAATGTTTTCCATAAGTTGTAACTCTTTCCTGTCTATAAAATACAGGGCCTTCAGAATCTAACTTGATCATAATAGAAATCACAATCATAGGAATAGCTAATAGAACAAGTAAAATCAAACCACCTACTAAATCCATTACTCTCTTAAGAAACATACTTACTTTCTTCTTCTGTAATGAATCATAATAGACTCTTACTTCATCATTCTTCATATAATCAGGTAAAGTTTCCCATTTCTTCAACATTACATATATTCCTTTACAACTTCTTTAAAGTTTTCAATCACATACTCTACATCTTCATCACTTAACTTAGTATGTAAAGGTAAAGTAATAAGATTTTCATAATATGCATATGCATTAGGGAAATCTTTTATATCCCACCCCAAGGTTTTATATGCAGTCATCATAGGTAATGGTTTATAGTGTACATTTGTATTTACACCACGTTCTGCTAGTTTAATAATGATTTCTCTTCTCTGTTCATCACTTATACCAGGTATTCTAGTTAAGTATAAATGTTTAGAAGACTCAAAGTCTTTACCCCAATGATTTAAGTGTTTAACACCTAACTCATCACACATTTCATCATATTTACTTACGATTTCTCTTCTTCTTGCAAGCATTCCTGGATATCTATCTAACTGACGTAATCCAATAGCTGCCATAATATCAGTCATATTACACTTATACCAAGGACCAATAATATCATATTCCCAAGTACCTAATTGTGTCTTAGCTAATGCATCCTTATTCTGTCCATGTAAGCTATATAACTGGAATAACTTATATACTTCTTCGTTATCTATACCAGGAATATCTTTCCAAGTACTTGCTCCACCTTCTGCAGTTGTAAAATTCTTTACTGCATGGAATGAAAAACTGCTAAAATCAGCCCATTCACCAGCCATCTTGCCTTTTCTTACTGCACCTAGTGCATGTGCACAATCCGCAAATACCATGACTCTATTAAGAGTTTTCTGTATTCTAGATCCTAAAGTGTTATCATTTCTAGGAGTAAATAGGTTCTTCTTACTTTCAATAGCCTGATATAACTTATCATAATCACAAATAACACCACCAAGATCTACTGCTACGACAGCCTTAGTCTTCTCAGTAATTGCTTCTGCAACCTTATCATAATCCATTTCACAGTTATCTTTCTGACTATCTACAAATATAACTTTCGCACCACAATGAATTGCTGCTGAAGCTGTCTAAGTATAAGCAGGTACAATCACTTCATCTCCCTCTTGGATACCACATACCCTAAGGTTTAATTCTTCTGCTGCTGTTGCAGAATTTAAACATGCCCCTTTAGATGTATGACAATATTCAGCAAGTCTTCTTTCTAATTCTTTAGTTCTTGGTCCTGTAGTAATCCAACCAGAACGAAGTGCTTCTGCTACTTCTTCTATTTCTAATTCAGAAATATCAGGTGGACTAAAAGGAATCTTTCATTTTATTCATTTCCATCTTTCTCCCTCCTCTATGAATAAATACATGGGGTGGCACTTATCACTAAGTGCCACACACATGTGTTATGCTGGATGATATGTTGATACAATCTTCTGTACTCTTTCTTTCATATCATCTTCATTTCTATATGCTGCATCAAGTAATCCATCTAACTCACCTAAGAACTCATTGATATCAAATGGAATAGGACAACCAATATGAATTAAATCATTCTTAGTCTTCTTTAAACCTTCTTCAGCCATAAGCTTTTCTTCATAAAGTTTTTCACCTGGTCTAAGTCCTGTAAACTCTAACTTGATATCTACATCAGGTGTATAACCTGATAATCTAATTAAGTTACGAGCTAGAGTAGTAATCTTAACTGGTTCACCCATATCTAATACGAAGATTTCTCCTCCATGAGCATATGTACCAGCAAGTAATACTAAACTTACTGCTTCTGGAATAGTCATAAAGTAACGGATAATATCAGGATGTGTCACTGTAACTGGTCCACCTGCTTCAATCTGTCTCTTAAAGATTGGAATAACTGAACCATTACTTCCTAATACATTACCAAAACGTACAGCTACAAACTCAGTTGTAGTAGTCTTTAATGCTTCTTTGATTTCAGGTTTTTCAATCATATCCCTCTCATGAGTAAATAACTGAGGGATTTCATAAGCCTTACCTTCTTTAATCTTAGCTGCAAAAGCCTGAATAATCATCTCACATAAACGTTTAGAAGCACCCATGATGTTTGTAGGGTTAACTGCTTTATCTGTACTAATTAATACAAATTTCTCACATCCATGTACCATAGCTGCATAAGCAGTCTTATAAGTACCCATAGCGTTATTCTTAATAGATTCACATGGGCTATCTTCCATTAATGGTACATGCTTATGTGCTGCTGCATGATATACAATCTGAGGTCTATACTTCTTAAAAAGATCAAACATCTTTCTACTATCTCTTACTGATCCAATAAGAGTCACTAGATCTAAGTTTGGATATTTCTTTCTTAACTCTAACTGAATATCATATGCATTGTTTTCATATACATCAAATAAAATTAACTGTTTAGGGTTATGTGATGCAATCTGTCTCGCTAGTTCTGAACCAATAGAACCCACACCAGTAATAAGAACGACCTTATTTCTTACATACACAAACACTTCATCCATATTAGGCTTAATAGGATCACGACCTAATAAATCTTCAATCTGAACCTTCTTCATCTTACTTACTGATACCTGACCAGTATATAACTGATACATACCAGGTAGATTCATAAGTTCACAAGATGTTTCATTACATACTCTAAGAATATCTCTCTTATCCTGAGGATTAGCACTAGGTACAGCAACATAGATCTTCTCAATATTGAACTTATCTACTGCTTCTAGGATATGATCTCTGCTGCCAAATACAGGTACATCATCAATGTATCTATCCCACTTATTAGGGTTATCATCGATAAAGCATGCAACAGTTTCATTTATTTCTTTCGCATGTTTAATATCTCTAAATAACATCTGACCAGCAGAACCAGCCCCAACAATCATAACATTCTTTTTCTGAACTTCATTGTTTGTTCTACCACGAAGTAGTAATACAAAACGATAGAAGAAACGAATTCCTAATGTTGCAATAAACTGTACTGTAGTACCAATCACATAATAAGAGATAGGCATGTGTAAGTTAAAGATAAGTAGTGAACCAGTGTAAATGACACCAGTCACTACAGTTGCAAGAATGACTCTCAATAACTCTGAATAACTCGCAAAACGCCAAATACTCTTATATAAACGTAAGAACCAGAATACAACTAAACAAAACAAAGCATATATAATAATAGTCTTTGTATAAGTTGTTAAGTATTGTGGTTCTACACTTGTTACTTTACAGTCAAATCTTAACCATAAAGCAACCCCAAATGATACTATAACTGCCACAAAGTCATAGACCATTAAAAGTAATCGAACAACCTGCCAATGTTCGACCTTTCTTTTTGAACCTTTACTCATTTTCATTTCCCTTCTTAAATCTTACTTACTTCTCCCGTAACCATAGCCATATCCATAGCCATAACCGTATCCATAACCACTTGATTCTGAACTATAGAATGTCTTTTTATAACTATTTAATACCACACCTACAATATGAGGTAATGTATCATGAAGTTCATCTACAGAATCAAGAATATCTCCTGCTTCTGCATAGTCCTGCTTAACGACTACAACTGCACTATCAGCATACTTTGCGACTAATAATGCATCTTCCATCATATATAAAGGTGCAACATCTAAAATAACAAAATCATATACTTCTCTTAATTCTATAATCAAGTTTTCTAATCTTGGTTTAGACAATTCAGTTGAACCATCAGCAGAAATATCACTACCAAATATAACATCTATATCATCCTTGTGGACAATACATTGTTCTAGGTTGATATCTTTATCATTTATATAGTCTAATGATGTTCTATGAATATTTGCATATCTCATCGTCTTCTCAACTGATGGATTTCTCACATCTAGATCAACTAAACATACCTTATAACCCTTTTGTCCTAATGTAATGGCTGTATTAATAGAAACTGTTGTTTTTCCTTCATTAGGTACAGTACTTGTTATCATATAGACTGAATTTTTATTTTTTCTATGATCCTGTTCCATCTTAATTCTAATATTATGGAAAGAATGCTTAAAATCCGCTTTAATACCAATACCATTTAATAATAAACCTGGATTATTAGGATGATGCTTTTCTACTAATGGAACTTTCGCAACATAATCCATACCTAGAATTTCTTTGACATCATTCTTATCTAAGATAGTTCTTCTAAATACAGCAACTACAATTAGTAATAAAACACTTACTCCAAGTCCAATTAATCCACCCTTTAATCCTGCTAGTAAATAACTTGGTGAGGCATCAGCCTTCTTAGGCATTGTAGGCTTATCCAATAACATAATACTTACATCCTGCATAGCATCCTTTGTTAATGCATCACAGTTATTAGTAATAGCTGATGCAACATTATAGGCATCCTGAGCACTCTTACCTGTGACTTTTAATACAACAAGATTTGTATTTTCAATCTGTGTTGCTGAAATTTTTGCAGGTATCTTATTAACATTCAATATATCCTTTACGATATTCTTCATTTCCTTACTAGTAAGGATTGAATTAAATGTATCTACAAGTGTTGCTTTAGTACTACTTGCCTGAGCGGCATCATAATAGTATGTATCTGTTAATTCAGCAGAAGGTACAAACACTGCTTCACTTGTATAAGTTGTATTAAAGAAAAGAATTTCTTTCATCTCTAATGCAACCATACCAATAAGTACTAATAATAATACTGTCTTCCACATTCTCTTAAATGCACGGAGGAAATTTTCAGAGCACTTACCTAAATCAATCGTCATTTCATCTTGATTATTTGATTCCATTATTTATCCCCCCTTACTTTATATTTGCCATAACCATAGCGGTTATTATAATTGCCAGTTCCCTTATTGCTTTCACTTAGCATGTTTTTAAATACAACACCAATTACGTTATCCTTAACATAAGTTAAACGTTTAATTGTTTCGTTGATGACATCACTAGGTGCAAAATCCTGTCTTACTACAAATAGAGTTGCGTCCACTAAACCATTCATAACTGTTGGTTCATTTAAGAAGTATGCAGGACTTGTATCTACAATTACGAAATCATATTCTTCTTCTAATTCTTTGATAATTGCTTTTAGTTTAGAACTTTCTGTTAACTGTTCAGACTTATATAAGTCCTGACTACATGGTAATAAATCTAATCCACTACGATCATTCACTACCTCACTTTTCCAGTTAGAACTGCCCTCAATCGCCTTATTTAAGCTCTTAGAATCACCTAAATTAAAAATTTTGAATAGTGCTGGCTTATTAAAGTCTGTATCTACTAGGACTACTTTACGGTCATTTTTCGCAAGTGCTAAAGCTAAGTTTGCAGCCACAGAAGACTTCCCTTCATTTTCATAAGCACTAGTGATCATAAATGACTTATACCCATGCTTATCACTTGTTGCTTCCACCTTACTTCTAAGTTTTTTTACAGATTCTCTAAAGAAGAAGCTTGTCTTTAATGAAGTGATAAGAATTGCTTTCTTACTTCTTGCATCTTCTCTACTCTTCTTTTCAAATGGTAATTTCGCATACAATCTTGTATCAAGCTTATTTTCCACTTCATCTTCACTCTTAATAGTATCTCTTAAGAAGAAATATAAACCAAGTAAACAAGATACTACAAATCCACTACCTACTCCACCAATTAAGAAGTTCTTAATATGACTATTTGGATTTACTGGTTTAGTAGAGAACTTACTTTCCTTTAATACAGTAATATTGTATGGGAAACTATAACGTTCTGTATTTTCTCTATACCAATCATTTAGATACTTAATAGAGAAATAGGCTTCTCTTTTAGTATCTGCAGTCACTTTAATCTTAACTACATTTGCCTGTTTTAAAGTTACTTCTGCCTTATAAGTTGTCTTACTTATAGGCATCTTTTTCTTTACATAAGATTTCGCATTATTACTATTCATTAGATAATCTAATGTATTGACATAACTCTGAACCTTATCAATACTCTTAAAAGTATCTCCACCACTACTTAATGTTGCAGTCATACTTGTACCATATTGAGGTACAAAAGTGACTGTCTTCATAAAATCAAATACACTTCCAAAAACAATCATGACTGCAACAATCAAGATCCAACTTTGTAGTATATCTTTAATAATACATTTAACTATAGTAAGGAGATTTTCATTTTGTACATTGTTTTCCATAATATCCTCCCTACTCTTCTACAATGACAACTAATTTAGTTAAGCCATAGTCATCATTACTTGTCTTTACTCTATAAATAAATTCATAAGTACCAGGTGTATTCTTATCATAATCTGTATTGATATCTACCTGATTCTTTAAGCTTGAATAGTCCATATCATCCATAGTAACAGAATCAATATGTTTCTTCGCATTCACTTCAGTACCAACCTTCACTCTCATTAAATAAGTATCTAGGTTAATATTAACTGTCTGTTGTCTAGAAGTCTGATATGCCTTCAATGTGATAGATGACTGAGTACCAGTACTATCAGTAACCGCAAATGTTACATAGTGGTTCTTATCCTGTTCATATTCTCTGATTACTTTAACCTGAGAACTTAAATCACCATCAACACAACTATAAGCACTCATATAGTCTGCAAACTGTGCTTTAGAGTTAACCTTAGAATATACTAATGCTTTATTAAGATATAGCTGTGGTGCACTATAGTTTTTATATTTGATTTTTCTTTTTGTTTTAGTGTAGTTATCATCTTTATCAAATACACCTAAAGTAACAACTCGTACATCACCTTCACCAAAAGTACTCATGCCCTGAACGAATACTTTCTTAGTAATGTTGCCATCTTCCTTATCAGTGGCTTTTATACCCTTTAAAATAGCCTGATTTGTAGTTGTCTGATCCATTCCAGTATCTAATACCAAAGTACCTTTAGGTACTTTAATAACTGGTGAAGAACCAGTTTGTGGCTTATGTGTATCATATAGCAAGAATCCACCATATAATGCCACAATCACCAGGAATATGATTCCGTTTCTGACCTTGTTGTTCATACCTTTCCCCCATTTAATAATATTTTTCCATTCTCTTTAAAAATCCTTTGTGCATAATCACTACCAAAGCGTGTTTTAACTTGAACATAAGATTCATACATTCTAGAATGCCTGCTTCTCAAGTTATGTGCATCACTACCGACAAAATGTATGAGTTTATTTTCTAATAGGTTCTTTACTGTCTCTTTTACTAATGATCCATAGTCTCCAAGTATTGAACCTTTATTCATCTGTAAATAACCACCCCTGTTGACTATTTCTACTGCAATATCAGGATTAATCTGAATTGCTTCAAAACGTTCTGGATGTGCTACAACAGGAATATAACCCTTATCCAATACATCTTGTACTGCTTCGAGAATCACTTCTTCTTCTACATCAAAATAGAACTCCATTAAAAGATACTTTGTATCATTTAATGTTGTAATGTCTTCAAAGTGTCTTTCAAAAGACTCATGAGACCTATATAAGAACTCACAGCCTAAATACATCTTAATAGGAATACCGACATCCTCTACTATATCTTTAAATTGACCAAAGAGTTCTTTAATTTTATAGTTCGGATTCTCAAAACCATATGCATATGCCAAATGTGGCGTTAAGACAATCTCTTTTGTACCATCTCTATACGCCTCGTCCAACATATCTAGACTCATATCTACACTACTAGATCCATCATCTACAAGAGGAAGGATATGACTATGTATATCAATCATAAGTTCACCCCTTTTAATACGTCATGCACAATATATCACATAACTTTGCAATTGTGTAGAAAAAAATCGGTACAATTGCATAAAATAATTATTTGAATACCCATAATCTACAGGTAACGATTTAAGAGAAGTGTGGAGCAGAAATA
>OLRT01002821.1_pt1 | contig 10476 bp, 9 predicted proteins | sample 1672021 | NCBI WGS metagenome assembly OLRT01 (sample SAMEA3136637, study PRJEB25190) | human gut metagenome | reverse complement strand
AGGATTTATCTTATGAAACTAAGAGAAACGATCATGAAACTTGTATTCCTGATTGCGGCGTGCTGCTCCGTACTGGCTGTTGCACTGATCTGCATTTTCCTGTTCATGAATGGCGTTCCTGCCATTTTTAAAATCGGACCGCTGAAATTTTTGACCGGTACCATGTGGAAACCGGGAAACAACATTTTCGGCATCCTGCCGATGATTGTCGGCAGTATCTGCGTGACCGGTCTTGCAATCCTGATGGGTGTGCCGGTTGCCATTCTTACCTCGGTGTTTCTTTCCCGTTACTGTCCGAAAAGGTTTTACGGCATCTGCAAATCAGGCATTAACCTGATGGCCGGTATTCCGTCTATCGTATATGGATTTTTCGGACTGGTTGTGATCGTCCCGTTGATGGCACAGCTGACCGGCAAAAATGGAAACACAATGCTGACGGCATCTATTCTTCTGGCCGTTATGATTCTTCCGACCGTGGTCGGTGTAACAGAATCCGCCATTACAAGTGTTCCGGAATCCTACTATGAAGCAAGCCTTGGTCTTGGTGCCACGCATTCCCAGAGTGTTTTCTTTGCAGTTGTCCCGGCAGCAAAATCCGGAATCCTGGCAGGTATCGTGCTTGGCATCGGACGTGCCATCGGAGAGACAATGGCAGTGATTATGATTGCCGGAAACCAGCCTCGTATGCCAAAAGGAATCACAGAAGGCCTTCGTACCATGACAGCCAATATTGTACTGGAGATGGGATATGCATCCGGACTTCACCGGGAAGCGCTGATTGCAACGGGTGTTGTGCTGTTTGTCTTTATCCTGCTGATCAATTTATCGGTGTCTATGCTGAACCGGAGGGTACATTATGGTGATTAAAGGAAATGGAGCTGTAAATACAATGGAAGCTGTAAAAATAAATACAAAAGAAAAAGAAAGAACAAAGGTTACGTATCACAAAAGTGTTTTTTCCTCCGTGCTGACCGGAATTACCTGGGGAGCAGCCATTCTTGCACTTGCCGTTCTGGTTTTCCTGGTTGGATTTATTCTGATCCGCGGTGTGAAAAACCTGACACTGGAGCAGTTTGCCTGGACCTATAATACAGAGAATGTTACGATGCTTCCGGCGATCATCAACACTGTTACGATGACAGTACTTTCCCTGCTGCTTGCTGCGCCTCTCGGCATTTTCTCGGCGATTTATCTGGTTGAATATGCCAACAAACGCGGAAAACTGGTTGGGCTGATCCGGATTACGGCAGAGACCCTTTCCGGTATTCCGTCGATTGTTTACGGTTTGTTCGGTATGCTGTTTTTTACGAAAACCCTGAAAATGGGATACTCGATGATGTCCGGTGCCTGTACCCTTGCCATCATGATTCTTCCGCTGATTATGCGAACAGCAGAAGAAGCCTTAAAATCGGTTCCGGATTCCTATCGGGAAGCAAGCTTTGGACTGGGAGCCGGAAAGCTTCGTACGATTTTTAAAATTGTTCTTCCATCTGCCGTACCCGGCATTCTTTCCGGTGTCATTCTTGCGACAGGCCGTGTCGTAGGAGAGACGGCAGCACTTCTTTTCACAGCAGGAACGATTGCAAAGGTGGCAGGCCTTATGGATTCCGGCCGTACCCTTGCCGTTCATATGTATGCACTTTCCAGTGAAGGCCTTTATATGAATCAGATGTATGCAACCGGCGTCATCCTGATGCTGATTGTCCTTCTGATCAACGGCTGTTCCGGAATGATTGCGAAGAAAATTGCAAAGAAATAAAAGAGAGACGAGGAAAAAACATGAGTAAAATAGATGTATCCAATATGGATCTTTATTACGGAGACTTTCATGCCTTAAAAAATATCAATCTGAGCATTGATGCCAATGAGGTGACGGCTTTTATCGGACCTTCCGGCTGTGGTAAATCGACACTGTTAAAATCCATCAACAGAATGAATGATCTCGTTCCGGGCTGTCGGATCACCGGTGAAATGCTGTTGGACGGAGAAAACATCTATGGCGGAAAAATGGATGTCAACGGACTCCGCAAACGGGTCGGCATGGTATTCCAGAAACCAAATCCGTTCCCGATGAGCATTTACGACAACATTGCCTATGGACCGAGAACACATGGTGTCCGCTCCAAAGCGAAGCTGGATGATATTGTGGAGCAGTCTCTTCGACAGGCAGCAATCTGGGATGAGGTGAAGGACCGTTTGAAGAAAAGCGCACTTGGTATGTCCGGCGGACAGCAGCAGCGTCTCTGCATTGCGCGTGCCCTTGCCGTACAGCCGGAGGTTCTTCTGATGGACGAACCAACCTCAGCACTGGATCCGATTTCTACTTCCAAAATCGAAGATCTTGCGGTAGAATTGAAAAAAGATTATACTATTGTCATGGTAACCCACAATATGCAGCAGGCAGCCAGAATTTCCGACAAAACCGCATTTTTCCTGTTAGGAGAGGTAGTAGAATACGGAGAGACCGAACAGATCTTCTCCATGCCGAAGGATAAACGGACAGAGGATTATATTACAGGGAGGTTTGGCTGATATGCGGGAAAGATTTGAGCAGCAGATGGAAATTCTGCACACGGAGCTGATTGAGCTTGGCGCACTCTGCGAGCAGGCAATCGGACGGACATATGAGGTTCTGCTGGAGGGAAACCAGAGAGCGGCAGAAGAGATTATCAAAAAAGACCAGGTTGTCGATGCGAAAGAACGGGAGATCGAGGATCTCTGCTTCCGCATCATTTTACAGCAGCAGCCGGTAGCACGTGATCTGCGTCAGGTATCTGCGGCATTAAAAATGATTACCGATATGGAGCGGATCGGAGACCAGGCAGCGGATATTGCGGATATCGTAAAAGTAACGAGTCTTGGTGTGCCGGATGCAAGCATCCGTCTGAAGGATATGGCGAAAGCAACAGCTTCTATGGTAACAAAATGCATCGATGCATACGTTAAGCAGGATCTGAATCTTGCACGGGAGGTTATCGATTCCGATGATATCGTGGATGATCTTTTTGATGAGGTCAAGGATGAAATTCTGCAGGGTATGCGAAAGGGAATTACCACAGATGTCCAGTCTCTGGACTATCTGATGATTGCAAAATATTATGAAAGAATCGGTGACCATGCAACAAACATTGCGGAATGGGTTGTGTACTCCATTAACGGTCACCATAAAGGGGAATAACAGATGATCTACTGCGTGGAAGATGAAAGAAATATACGGGAACTGATCGTATACACACTGGAATCGAGCGGTTTTACCGCAAGAGGCCTGGAAAGCGGAAAAGAGCTGAATGCAGCTATTGCAGAACAGCTTCCGGATCTGATTCTCCTGGATATCATGCTTCCGGGAGAGGATGGTCTTGAAATTCTTTCACGCCTCAAGGCATCGGAAGTAACAAAAGAAATTCCGGTCATTATGGTAACGGCAAAGGGCGCTGAGTATGATAAGGTCATGGGCCTTGACTGCGGAGCCGATGACTATATTACCAAGCCGTTCGGCATGATGGAATTTATCGCAAGGGTACGTGCCGTGCTGCGCCGTGCCGGAAAAGAAGAGAAGGAAAACGATGTGCTGGAGACCGGGGATCTGCAGATCCAGGTAAAGCAGCATCAGGTTCTGGCCAAAGGGGAGAAGGTTACCCTGACTTTAAAAGAGTTTGAACTGCTGAAATTTTTAATGGAAAATAAAGGAATTGTCCTTACGAGAGACCGTCTGCTCGGCCATGTCTGGGGCTATGATTTTGACGGAGAAACCCGTACGGTAGACGTTCATGTGCGTACACTCCGCCAGAAGCTGGGCGAATGCGGCGAGCTGATCGAGACGGTCCGCGGCGTGGGATACCGGATAGGAGGCTGAGAAAGTAAGATGCGTAAAAAAGTCTTTCAACATGCGGGAGCGTTGATTATCGCTGCGATTATCCTGACTTTTTTCACCATGAGCTGGGCAATGTACAACAATACGGCGGAGCAGCTTCGTGTTTCGGTGAGAAATGAATGTGAGTATTACAGGTATTTTCTGGACAAGATGGGTGATGACAGTCTGGATAAACCGGCCGGCAAGATTACGGCAAGCCGGGTTACCCTGATTGACACGGACGGAACCGTTCTGTTTGATTCGGTCGAGGATGAGAACATGATGGGAAACCATTCCGGGCGGCCGGAGGTGATTGAGGCGGAAAAGACCGGGGAAAGCAATATTTCCCGTTATTCCGAGACCCTGCGGAGCAAAACATATTATACGGCACTGCGCCTGGACAATAGAAAAATCATCCGTGTTTCCCTGACAACAGACAGTGTGTTCGGTGTGATGCTGCGGAATATATGGCTGGTGGCTGTGCTGATTGCAGCAGTTCTTGTCGTAGAGCTGATGATGGTCAGCCATATGACAAAGGCACTCGTAAAGCCGATCAATGAGATTGATCTGAATCATCCGCTGGACAACAAAGCGTATGAGGAATTGAGTCCGCTGCTTGGAAGAATTCATCAGCAGCAGAAGCAGATTCAGCAGCAGATGGAGGAGCTCCGCCATAATCAGGAGGAGTATCTTGCAATCACGGAATATATGAAGGATGGTCTGATCGTGACAAACCAGTCGGTCGTACTTTCCATCAACCGTTCGGCACAGAATCTGTTTGATGTGACAGCGGAGGAGTGCATCAACCACAATATCGTGACAGTCAGCCGCAACGAGCAGCTGAAGGAGGCACTGGATCATGCGCTGGAGGGCAGTTCCGAGGAACGGATGCTGGAGATAAATGGAAGAGTCTATCAGCTTCTTGCAAATCCGGTGCGTGTGGACCGTGTTGTATCCGGTGCGGTAATCTTAGTGCTGGATGTGACGGAAAAACAGAAAGCCGAGGTGATGCGCCGTGAGTTTTCAGCCAATGTGTCACATGAGCTGAAAACACCGCTGATGTCGATTTCCGGATATGCGGAGATCATCGAAAACAACATGGTAAAACCGGAGGATATTCCCAAATTTGCGGGCAGAATCCACAGTGAGGCGAGCCGGTTAAGCTCTCTTGTCGAGGATATTATCAAGCTGTCCAGACTGGACGAGAACGACCAGTCGATCCCGATGGAGGAAGTGGATCTGATGCAGATCTGCCGTGATGTCGAGGGACATCTTTCCATACGGGCAAAGGAGCAGCAGGTGAAGATGACACTGAGAGGAGAGAGCTGCCGGATCAAAGGTGCACGGCAGGTTCTTTATGAGATGATCTACAATCTCTGCGACAATGCGATCAAGTACAACCGCAAGGACGGTGAAGTTGAAGTGACGGTTTCACGCGGAAGAAACGGACGGGCAGTGGTATCTGTGGCAGATACCGGAATTGGAATTGCAAAGGAAGATCAGGAGCGGATCTTTGAACGGTTCTATCGTGTGGATAAGAGTCATTCCCGCGAAACGGGAGGTACGGGACTTGGACTTTCCATTGTGAAGCATGGAGCGATTCTTCATGATGCGAAGATTAAAATTGAGAGTACGCTTGGAACCGGAACAAAGATTATTCTGGAGTTTTAAGTGAAAAACAGATACCGCAAAAGACAGCATGCGGAGGAAGAATCTATGCGGGAGGCCTGGAAAATTCATGATTTCCAAGCCTCCAAAGTGGTTCCGTCCCCGCATGCTGTCTTTTGCGGTATGGTTTTGCATCGTTACAAAAATGCAAATTCGTTGTTTTGAATAAACAGAGTATTCAATATTTGGTAAATATGATAAGGGGCTTGGGGGTTGTTTTTTGATGCAGAGTATGGTATTGTAAATATAACGAGTTCCGGAAACGTTACCGACACCGTTTCCGGAAATACAGACGAGATACAGGCAGCCCTGTTTTTACGAAACAAAATGAGCTGGCTAGAAGGGCTGTATAAGTTACAATTTGCTGCGTATCCGTGAACAGGAATTATGTATTTGTGGGGTCGGATGGATAGAAAAAACGACAAGGAGAAAGGGTTAAAAAATGAGAGCAAGTGGTATTTTACTTCCGGTAGCTTCGCTGCCGTCCCGATATGGTATCGGATGTTTTTCGAAAGAAGCGTATGAATTTGTGGATCGCCTGGAGGAGGCCGGCCAGAGCTACTGGCAGATTCTTCCACTTGGACCGACGGGATATGGAGATTCGCCGTACCAGTCGTTCTCTACTTTTGCAGGAAATCCATATTTTATTGATCTGGAGACCCTGGTAAAAGAGGGACTTCTGACAGAAGAAGAGTGTGATGCGTGCGATTTCGGCGACAATGCAGAGTATATTGATTACGAAAAGATTTATCTGTCCCGTTTCAAAGTACTCAGAAAAGCATTTGAAAGATTTGCGGCAGATGACGTATATGATGCATTTGTATCGGAAAATGGTTACTGGCTGGAGGATTATGCGCTGTATATGGCGATTAAGGATGCACTCGGCGGAATCAGCTGGAGTGAGTGGCCGGCAGAATTAAAGGACAGAGAAGAAGCAGCACTGAATCAGAAACGGGAAGAACTTGCCGAGGAGATTGCATTTTACAAATTCCAGCAGTTTATATTCCTGAAACAGTGGAAAGCACTGAAAGCATACGCAAATGAAAAGGGTATCCGTATCATCGGTGATATTCCGATTTATGTGGCATTTGACAGCGCTGACACCTGGGCAAATCCGGTTCTGTTCCAGTTTGATGAGGACAACCAGCCAAAAGCAGTTGCCGGATGCCCGCCGGATGCGTTCTCCGCAACCGGACAGCTCTGGGGCAACCCGTTATACAAATGGGACTATCATAAGAGCACAGGTTATGCATGGTGGCTGTTACGTCTGGCTCACGTGTTTAAACTGTACGATACTGTCCGCATCGACCATTTCCGCGGATTTGATGAATATTATTCCATCCCGTTCGGTGATCAGACGGCAGAGCGCGGCCACTGGGAAAAAGGACCGGGCATGGACCTGTTCAATACCGTCAAAGAAAAGCTCGGCGATGTGGACGTTATCGCAGAAGACCTGGGATACCTTACCGAGAGCGTGATCGAAATGGTAAAAGAGTCCGGCTATCCTGGTATGAAGGTGCTGCAGTTTGCTTTTGACTCCCGTGAGGAGAGTGATTATCTGCCGCACAATTACGAGAGAAACTGTGTTGTCTACACCGGAACACACGACAATGATACCATTCTTGGATGGTATTATGTCATGAGTGAGGAAGACCGCGAATTCTCCAAAGAGTATATGGGAAATGCAAAGAGTACCGACGAGGAACTCCCGTGGGATTTCATTCGCATGTCAATGGAGAGCGTGGCAAATCTGGCTGTCACTCCGATGCAGGAATTTTTAGGTCTTGGAACGGAGGCGAGAATTAACTATCCGTCCACACTTGGAAATAACTGGAAATGGCGCCTGCTTCCGGGACAGTTTACACCGGAGCTGGCAAAGAGAATTCATCGGCTGACACAGATTACAGCACGTATTGCAAAATAAAAATACGCGCCGGAGAGAAAGCAAAACAGGCCGGGAAAACAAGCCGGAAGAGATTCCGGCAGAACAGATACAGAGTTTAAAGGAGAGGCCTGCAGAATATGGAACAGGTAACAATCAGGGACATTGCCCGCAAATGTAAGGTAGGCGTGAGTACCGTATCGAGAGCGATGAACAATCATCCGGACATCAATCCGGAAACAAAAGAGATGATTTTAAAGGTGATTGCCGAATCGAATTACGTACCGAACAACAGTGCCAGAAACCTGAAGCGGTCGAATGCCAAAGCGATTGCCATTCTGGTAAAAGGCATGGACAACATGTTCTTCAACAACATGATCAGTGTGATTGAAGAGGTTGTGCGAAAAAAGAAATACGCCTGTATTATTGAGCGAGTAGAGGAAAAGGCAAATGAGGTAGACTCCGCGATCGAGATCGTCAAAGAAAAACGGCTGCGCGGCATCATTTTCCTCGGCGGAAACTTTACGCATCCGCATGAGAAAATGGCGCAGATCCCGGTTCCGTACGTGATCAGTACAATCGGGGCGGTTTCAGACGGAGGAAAACCGTGCGCGAGCGTATCGGTCGATGACTACAGGGAAAGCTATAAGATGGTAGATTATCTCTGTGGTCTCGGGCACCGGCGCATTGCCATCATTACCGCCTGCGAGGACGACATCAGTATCGGACGGCTCCGTCTGAATGCGTACCGCCAGGCTTTACTGGATCATGGGATACCTTATGACCCTGATCTGGTATTTCATATGACGAAGGACGATACGTACTCTTTCGCCACAGGGTACAAGGTAACAAAAGAAATTCTGGAAAAAAAGACGGAGTTTTCTTATCCATGGATCAACCTGGAACAATGTGCTGCAGAAGAAAATGTAATGCTTCTTCCGGGCTCTCTGTTTCGGAAAATAGCAGATGAAGTTTATGCAAAAGCGGAAGCTGAGCCCAATATTGTATATCAGATAAGCGGAACAAGAACTGGCTTAGCCTGCGTTGCATACAATCATGGGGTTATGATCACACTGGATCATATGATTTTTAACAACGTTTTCGCGGAGCAGATCCTGCCTCTTTCCATAGGGGAAAAACCTATGTATACAGACCTGGATCTGGTGTATATGAAAGACACTGTTCTGACAAAAGAAATTGAAACATTGAAAAACATTATGACAGAAGCAATCCAATAATCTACATAACCCAATATTGAGTCTGATGCAAGATAAATTGAGAATATGGAACTGTACTTTCGGCTTTCTCTGACGTATTATCATATTATACGACACCAAACGGCATTGGAGGAAGCTATGACACCATTAGAAATTACCTTGATCATCTTACTTGCAACGCTGGTTGCATTTATGACAGGAAAAATCCCATTCTCAGTAATCGCATCAGGAATTATTCTTGCTCTTATTATGACAGGAGTTATGACACCGGCAGAGGCTTTCAGTGGATTTATAAATACAAATGTTGTTATGTTTGTAGCTATGTTTGTGATCGGAGCCGGCCTTACAAAGACAAGCCTGATCGATAAGGCTCAGAATCTGGTAGTACGTTACAAAGATAATCCAAGAATGCTGATTTTTTTATCTTGTCTGGCAGCTTCTTTTCTGGGCGCAGTAACAAGTGCAACGGCAACAGCCGCTATTATGATTCCACTTCTTGTTGGAATTGCCAATGATATTGGTACCAGCCGGAGTAAACTTCTCTATCCGGCAATGGCATGTGCCAATATTGCAACATCCATGACATTCCTTGGCCAGGGCGCCAGCAACATGACATGGAATGATGTAATGTTAAAAGCAGGAGCAACAAAAACATTACACGTATGGGATTTCACAATTGCAAGAATCCCACTTCTGGCAGTTGCCATTGCTTATATGGTTTTTGTCGGATACAAATTAATGCCGGACATTGATAACAACAGTTTTTCGGATCATGTTCATCAGAACACTGCAGATTCAAAATTAAGCCCTTTAAAAGAAAAAATAGCCATGGTCATCATTCTGGGAAGTATTGGTCTGATGCTGCTGGAAAATGTGATAGGGGTTGATATGTATCTGATCGCCTGTATTGGTGCAGTACTTCTGGTTCTTACCGGTGTTCTTTCTGAAAAAGAAGCACTGGAATCCATCCACATGCCAACCATTTTTCTGTTTGCGGGTGTGCTTGCATTATCTGATGCGATCAAAGTAACCGGTGCAGGTGAAGTGGTTGCAGACCTGATGATCAAAATCATTGGAAATAATACAAATACATACGTGATCATGGCGGTTTTCTTCATGATCCCGTTTATCCTTACGCAGGTAATGTCAAACCTTGCGACTCTGACAATCTTTATCCCTCTGGTAACTTCTGCCTGTATAAAAATAGGCGTAGATCCAAGAGCAGCAGTAGTAGGCGTTCTTACAGCAAGCTGTATTTCCATCATGACTCCAATGGCAGCTCCCTGCCAGATCATGATTATCGAACCAGGCGGATATAAACTGAAAGACTATTTAAAGTGTGGAACACCTTTAGCAATTATACTTGCCATAATGACCATCTTCCTAATGCCTCTCATGTTCCCCATGCAATAAATAGTAACCTTAATACTTCGCGTGCAAAAAGCAATTTCGAAAGAAATTGCTTTTTGTCGTATCTTTCCCTCTGCTTTTTTCGTGGTACGCCTAACGGTAATATTCCAGGAGGTGTTTTTGTCTTTTATTATATAATCAGAAAGAGAAAAATAGACATTTACCTGTAATAAATGTATAATGAAAAATATCGTCAGGTGCACTGGCTGAAAATAAAGTACTGTTCGGAGAAACATATGAAAAAGTTTAAGATAAATGTACAAGGGTATGGCTGCATTTTATTATGTCTTATTTTATGTATTATGATATTACTTCCCATTCCTGTATCAGCACAGGAGGACAGATCTAAGGTTGTCAGGGTAGGCTGGTATGAGGGAACTTATAATACCACAGAAGCAGACGGTCAGAGGAGAGGCTACAGCTACGAATACCAGCAGGCAGTAGCTGCG
>OLRT01002814.1_pt1 | contig 10498 bp, 8 predicted proteins | sample 1672021 | NCBI WGS metagenome assembly OLRT01 (sample SAMEA3136637, study PRJEB25190) | human gut metagenome | reverse complement strand
CCAGACCGAAGCCCGGCACGAAGATGACCTTCTCTGCGTAGACGAGCTGGACGGCCAGATCGTCGGCGGAGGTTTCCTTCATGGTGCCCTCCAGCCCCTCTCCGGCGCCCGCCGCAGAATTGGAGCCGCCGAAGCCACCAGCCAAGACGGACAGCAGCGGACGGTTCATAGCCTTGGACATGGCGATGGACAGGGTCACGCCCGCCGCACCGACGAGCGCGCCGGCCACGATCAGGGCGATGTTGTTGATGGCCAGACCGGACATGGCCACTGCGGTGCCGGTGCAGGCGTTCAACACGGAGATGACGACCGGCATATCAGCGCCGCCGATCGGGATGACGAACACGAGGCCGTAGCACAGGGCGAACACGGTGGTCAGGATCGACCAGAGCAGACGCTGGTTCGGCTGCACGCACAACATCACGAAGGACACGATGGTGAGCACGACGAACAGGATGTTCCAGAAACCCTTGCCCGGCAGGCTCAGCTTCTTGACCCACTTGATCCCCTGCAGCTTGCCGGCTGCGATCAGCGAGCCGGAGAAGGTGACGGAGCCGATCATGATGCCCAGACCCGCGGTGATGAGCACCACGATGGATGGGGTTTCGGCGGAGGTCAGGATGTCGTTCAATGCCACGAGCGCGGCGGCGCCACCGCCCACGGTGTTGAACACGGAGACCAGCTGCGGCATGTCGGTCATCTTGACCTTCTTGGCGGAGACCACGCCCGCCACGGCGCCGATGACGATGCCGACAATCAGCACGATGACTGCGACGCCATGCTTGAAACCGTTGGAGGCCTCACCTGCGAACAGCACGATGAAGGCCATGGCCACGGCGAACACCATGCCGATGGCGGAGACCATGTTGCCCTTGCGGGCGGTCTTCGGGGAGTTCATCAGGTGCAGGCCGATGACGAACATCACTGCGGCCAGCAGATAGACGAACCATTCGATGACGCCGAGCGGCGTGCTCAGCATTTCGGCCAGGGTACCCATTTACTTGGCCTCCTCTTCCTTCTTCTTGCCCTTGTCGGACTTGAACATCTCCAGCATGCGGTCGGTGACGACGTAGCCGCCGACGACGTTCATCGTGCCCAGCACGGCGGCCAGGAAGATGAACACCCAGGCGAGCGGACTGGTGGCGTGCGCGGCGACGATGACGACGCCCGCGATGACGATGCCGTGGATGGAGTTGGCGCCCGACATCAGCGGGGTGTGCAGGGTGGCGGGCACCTTGCCGATGACCTCGACGCCGATGAGCAGCGCGAGGACGAACAGTGTGATCGCAACGACGATATCCATTGCTTTACTCCTCTTCCTTCTTGGCTTCCTCGCCGCGGCCGGCCACGACCATGGCGTTGTCGAGCTCTTCGTTCAGGTCGATGGCGAGCTTGCCGTCACGCACGAAATGCGCCAGCACGTCGGCCACGTTGCGGCTCAGCAGGTTGGATGCGGTGGTGGACACGCCGCTGGCCAGATACGGGGCGCCGATGATGGTCACGCCGTTGTCGGTGACCTGGGTGCCGACGGAGGAGCCTTCGACGTTGCCGCCAAGGTCGCTTGCCGCGCAATCGACGATGACGGCGCCACGATGCAGACCGGCCACACCGGCCTTGGTCAGAAGGACCGGAGGCTTGCGTCCCGGCACTTTGGCGGTGGTGATGACGATGTCGAAGCCGGCGGCCTTCTGATCGACCGCGGCCTGTTGCTGGGCCTGCTCTTCGGCGCTCAGCGCGCGTGCGTAGCCGCCTTCGCCCTGGCCCTTGGAGAAGTCAAGACCAAGGTCGAGGAACTTGGCGCCCAAGGATTCGACTTCGCCCTTGGATGCCGGACGCACGTCGTACGCGGTGACGACGGCGCCGAGACGCTTGGCGGTGCCGATGGCCTGCAGGCCGGCGATACCGGCGCCCAGAATAAGCACCTTGGCCGGGCGGATGGTGCCGGCGGCGGTGGTCATCATCGGCAGGAAGGAACCGTACGCGTTGGCTGCCACGATGGCGGCCTTGTAGCCCATCACGGAGTTCTGCGACGTCATTTCGTCCATGGACTGCGCGGAGCTCAGCTGACGCGGCAGCTTTTCCATGGCGACGCCGACCAGACCGGCCTTCTCGATCGCGGCGACGTAATCGGCATCGGTGAACGATCCCAACATGCCAATGATCCATGTGCCCTGCTTGACGCGGGCGAGCAGCTCATTGCTTGGACGATCCACAAAACCCAGCGCGTCGGCGCGTGCGATCACATCGTCGGCGGAGACGACCTGCGCGCCCGCCTTCGTATAATCTTCATCAACGTAGTGCGATGCGACGCCCGCACCGGACTCAATCAGACATGTAACACCTGATTTACGCAACCTCGTTACGATATCCGGTGTCAGAGCAACACGGGACTCGTGTTCGGAAGTCTCGTTGAGAACTCCGAAGACCACGGTGGCTTCAGCTTTTTCAGCCATAGGTGCCCTTTCTTCCTCGTTAAAGAAATCTAATGAACAGATACAGCGCCCAAGTGTAACGTACACGGCAACATCGCGGCCGCAATCGTTCATCTTTCGAATCACGGGCTGTATCCGGCATGCGCCGCCCGTTTCCCTGATGGCCTGTCACCTTACGCTACCGTAAGGTGACGTGTCGCGCGCGACGGGCTATCATTCCTTCTTTAGATACCGTTTATATACGTAGGAGAGTCACGTGTCCATCATCACCTCGTTGAACAAGCAGGCCACTAATCTCGCAAGGAAGGCGTTGCGCCTGGGCAACGATTTCGTGCACCCGGTCAGCGACGATTCCGGCAATACACCGGATTACAACGACCCGAACAGCATCCTCTCCCCCGATGGCCATATCGAGCTGCCGCACACCGCTGAATGGGGACCGGGATACCCGTCCACCACGTTCCTTGACCCCGAAACCGGACTGTTGACCACGAAGACAGAGGGCAATCCGCCGCTAGACGAAGGCACCTCCATCTACGATATCTACGCCGACCGCGCCGCTCGTATGGGCGACGAACCATTGTACACGTTCAAGCAAGATGGCGATTGGCACACCAAGACCGCAAATGAGACGCTCGCCGACATCCGCGCCGTCGCGAAGGGCTTGCTGCATTATGGTTTGAAGAAGGGCGATGGCGTGGCTTTCATGTGCCGCACCTCCTACGATTGGGATGTGTTCGACGCGGCCGTCATGGCCTGCGGCGGCGTGCTCGCCACGATTTACGATACCGATTCCGCCGAGCAGATCCGCAATATCGTCAACAATTCCGATGCGCGTCTGCTGGTCGTGGAAACCACTGATATGAAGGCGAAGGCGGACGGGGCCGAAACCGAATGCCCGACTTTGGAGCACATCGTCTGCTTCGAGACCGGTGGTCTTGACGAGATCAAGGCGTATGGCTCCGGTGTGAGCGATGAGGCGCTCGATGCGCGAATCGATTCCGTGCAGAAGACCGATCTGTGCTCCATTGTGTACACGTCCGGTTCGACCGCCGCGCCGAAGGGCGTGGAGATGACGCATGAGCATTATTGCGCCACCGCGTTCAATCTGCCCGATTATATGCCGGAACTGCTGCATGACAAGAAGAACACCGTCCTGCTGTTCCTGCCTCAGGCGCATTCCTTCGCCCGTGCCATCAACTACATCTGCGTAGCAAGCAATCTGCATATTTATATCGCGCAGGGCATCAAGACATTGACCGCCGATTTGCAGGTGGCCAAGCCGACCATCATGATCGTTGTTCCGCGTGTGCTGGAGAAGGTGTACAACGCTGCTTCCCAGAAGGCCGGTCATGGCGCCAAGGGCGTCGCGTTCGCCGCAGCCGTGGTCGCCGCGCAGAATTATATGAAGGAAGTCAGCACCAAGGGGAAGACCGGAACGCTTACCAAGGCACGTCGCGCGGCGTTCGATCCGGTGGTCTATGCCTCGCTGCGTGAGGTGCTCGGCGGACGCGCCAAGTGGATCGTCGCGGGCGGTGCGCCGCTTGATCCGGAGTTGTTGGCGTTCTTCCGTGGTGCCGGCGTGCCGGTCTACGAAGGCTACGGATTGACCGAAACCACCGCGCCGTGCGCGTTCAACGTGCTTGGCGTGCCGTATCATCAGGGTTCCGTCGGCATCGCGTTCCCTGGTTTCGAGCTGCGTATCGCCGAGGATGGGGAGATTCAGGTCAAGGGCGCTTCGGTGTTCCCGAAGTACCATAAGAACGGCGAGGCCACCGAGGATTCCTTTACCGAGGATGGCTGGTACAAGACCGGCGACTTGGGCCGCATTGACGACGATGGCTTCCTGTACATCATCGGACGCAAGAAGGATCTCATCATCACCGCCGGCGGCAAGAACGTCTCCCCTGGCCCGATCGAGGATGTCATCAAGCGTTGCGAATTCGTCTCTCAGGCGTTGGTGCTTGGCGACAAGCGTCCGTTCATCTCCGCGCTGATCACGCTTGACGAGGAAGCGTTGCGTCCATGGCTGGAAAGCAAGGGTCTCAACCGAGATATGTCGATGGAGGAGGCCTCCAGCAACGCGGCCGTCCGCGCCGAAGTCCAGAAGTGGGTCGATCAGGCCAATGAGGGCGTGTCCCGTGCCGAATCCGTGCGTAAGTTCATCATCCTGCCGGAGGAGTTCACACAGGAGAACGGTTTGATGACCGCTTCCATGAAGGTCATCCGTCCGAAGGTGATCAAGCGTTACGCCACCCTGCTGAACACGCAAATGTACACCAAGAAGAAGTGACCATCCAGCACCAACAAGCCTAGAGCATAAGAAAGCCTGCCGCATAAACAGCGGCAGGCTTTATTGTTCCCACCCGGAAAAAATCAGAAGCCCAGCTTCTCAAGCTGCTTGGCTGAGCCGTCAAACGGGCAGCCCAGTGGGCTGACCGTAGGCGAAGTGAGCAGCTTCGCCGCGAAGCGGGTCCTAAGCGGCTTAGAAGCCCAGCTTCTCAAGCTGCTTAGGATCCGACTGCCATCCCTTGGCCACCTTGACATGCAGGTCGAGCTTGGCCTTCTGCCCGACGATGCGGTTGACCGCGGTGCGCAGCTTCTTCTTGACGCGTACCAGATGCTCCGCGTTATGTCCGATGATGATCGGCTTCTGCGAATCACGTTCCACGTAGATCGACACAATCACCTGCGCCTTGCCCGCGTAGGATTCGCCGCTGTCGTTGTCTTCCGGATATTCGATGGAATCCACCACCACGGCGAGCGAATGCGGCAGCTCGTCATCCAATTCCTCCAGGAACGCGCCTCGAATCAGTTCGGCGATGGTGTCTTCCGGACGTTCTTCGGTGATTTGCTCGGCCGGATACATCTGCGGTCCTTCGGGCATGTTCTCCACCAGCACGTTGCGTACTTCGGCGAGATTGTCGTGCTCGAGGGCGCTCACCGGCACAATGTCGGTGAAGTCGGCGAACTCGTTGATTTCGATGAGCTTGTCGATCAAAGCGCTTCGGTCCAATTCGTCGATTTTGGTGACGATGGCGATCAGCGGCACCTTCCATTTGAATGTGCCGTCGTCGCGTTTGACGGCGAAATCAGAACGCAGCCTGCTCAGAATGCGTTTGTCGCCGGGGCCGATTTCCTGGTCGGCGGGCAGCAGGAAGGCGATCGCGTCGACATCGGATAGCGATTCGTCGACGACATCGTTCAGCCGCTGTCCGAGCAGCGTACGCGGACGGTGGATACCGGGGGTATCGACCAGCACGATCTGCGCGTTGTCTGTGGTCAGAATGCCGCGGATGGCCTTACGTGTAGTCTCCGGACGGGATGAGGCGATGGCGATCTGCGTGCCGATAAGCGCGTTGATCAGCGTCGATTTGCCGACGTTCGGACGTCCGACCACCGCGACGAAGCCGGAACGATATGGAACGGGGGCTTCGGCGTCGGAATGCTGGGAAGCCGGTTCGGTCACATCTGCGTCAGTCATGCTTGTCCTTGGAATCCTTGTCGTCATGGGATGCCTCTTCGGCACCGTTCGTATGGTCTTCGTGTTGTTCAGTTTCGTCCACGCCCTCGACGTGGGCCGGTTCCACCACGATGGTGGACACTTTCTTGCGGCGTCCCGCGGAGTCGACCGCGGTCAGGCGCAGGCCCCTGGTGACGGCCGTCGAACCGACGATCGGCACGCGGCCAAGCAGCTTGGTGAGCAGACCGTATACCGTGTCGACGTCGTCCTCGTCGATGTCGATTTCGAAGATCTCCTCCAAGTCGCTGATGGGCGTGCGTGCCGGCATGCTCCATTTGTTCTCGCCGATTTGTTCCGGATCGGCATGCTGGGTACGGTCGTGCTCGTCCTCCAGTTCGCCGACGATCTGTTCGATGGTGTCTTCGATGGTGACCAGGCCGGCGATGCCGCCGTATTCATCCACGACGATGGCCACATGCTGGCGGGTGCGCTGCATCTGATGAAATAAATCGTCGACCGGCTTGGATTCGGGCACCAGCATCGGGTCACGGACGATGGATTCGACATCGCGGGATATCGCCGCGGGATTGAACGCCGTGGCGCGCACGGCATCCTTCAGGTATGCCACGCCGACCAGATCATCCACATCATCGCCGATGACCGGTATACGGGAGAATCCGGAACGGGAGCACAATTTCAGCATGTTCTCCAGCGTCTCCCCGCGTTCGATGCAAATCATATCAGTGCGCGGCACCATGATCTCACGCGTCAACGTTTCGGACAACGTCAATACGTTGCGCAGCATTTCGGAAACCTCAGGGTCGAAATCATTCGCCTCGACCAGACGATCTATGGTGGCGCGCCCTTGTTCGAGTTGGATTTTTTCAAGCTCCTCATCGTCCGACAGATCATTCGAATGACGTTTCGCATCCTTCTGTCCGCCGATTTTAGCGAATGGCGTCAAAGCCACCGCGACCGACGCCGCATCGGCATGCTTCAGCATCAGATCGACCGGTTTGGAGGCGCCCGCGCTACGTGGACGGACCAGCAGCGAAATCACCGCGACCACCAGCGCGAACACGAAGCCGACAAGCAGTCCCGCCCATAACGGCGCATCGCACAACGACGCGATCGCGGCGACCAACACACCGTCAAGCACATTGCAGGTGATGCGGAAGAACGCGCATGAACCGGCGGTCGCGTAGCGGTCGGCGATCAGCCGCTGCACCTTGTGGATGCGTTTGATCTTCTTGTCGCGTATGAATTGCGACGCCTCCGTATCCGTCTGAATCTCAAGAATGAGGTTGTTCAGACTTGCCCTCGTGACACGTCCCACCGCGCCTTCCGTCGCGGCCATCGACAGCGACAGCCAGACCAGCAGCAATGCGATGACGACGAGAATCGCAATCATCGTGATAGTCGTTGTTTCCATGGTTCGTCAACCCCCACTTTCGAAACCGTCGGATGATGCATCATGCCGTCATTTGGCCGTTTTGCCGCCGGCCCCGTGTTCGCGGTCCCATTCGGCGAGCGCATCCGGCGTGCCGGCGGGAAGCGTCGCCCGCGCGCCGGCTCCCTGTCGAAGCGCGAAGAACGTCAATAGCAGCTGGCGTTGCAAGCCGAACATCTGCCGTTCCTGTTCGGGTGTGACATGGTCGTATCCGAGCAGGTGGAGGATGCCGTGGATGGTCAGCAGCATCATTTCCTCCATGGTGCTGTGGCCGGCCGCGAGCGCCTGCTGGGCGGCCACCCACGGGCATAGCACGATGTCGCCCAGCACGCCTTCCATTTCGGTTCCGCCGTCTCCGGGGCGCAGTTCGTCCATTGGGAAGCTCATGACGTCGGTGGGGCCTTCGAGGTTCATCCAACGCATGTGCAGTTGGGCGATGGGATCCGGGTCCACGAACATGATGGTCAGGTCGGATTGTGTGCTGACCCTCATCTGGCTCATGACCCATACGCCGAGGTCGGAAAAGATTTTGCCGTCGATCTGCCAGGCGGTTTCGTTCGTCACTTCAACGCTCATTTATGCGTTTTCCTTGTTCTTGTCGTCGAATGGTTGCGATAATGCGGCACGCGCGCTTCTGCTGTGGTCTCCCGCTATGGCCGTGTGCCTGTCGTAGGCGGCGACGATTTTGCCCACGAGCGCGTGGCGGACCACGTCTTCAGGCTTCAGGTGGGCGAAGGCGATGTCGTCGATGCCGTCGAGGATGCGTTCGATGGTGGCCAGACCTGATTTCGGCACGGTCAGATCCACTTGGGTCACGTCGCCGGTGATGACCATTTTGGTGTTGAATCCCAGTCGGGTCAGGAACATCTTCATCTGCTGTTCGGTGGTGTTCTGGGCCTCGTCGAGGATCACGAACGCGTCGTTGAGCGTGCGGCCGCGCATGTAGGCGAGCGGCGCCACTTCGATGGTGCCGTCGTCCATGTATCGCTTGAGCTGGTCCGCTCCGAGCATGTCGGACAGCGCGTCGTACAGCGGTCGCAGGTACGGGTCGACCTTTTCGTTGAGCGTGCCCGGCAGGAAGCCGAGGTTCTCCCCTGCTTCGACGGCGGGACGGGTCAGTATGATGCGCCGGACCTGCCTGTCTTGGAAAGCACGTACCGCTTTGGCTACGGCAAGATAGGTTTTGCCGGTGCCTGCCGGTCCGATGGCGAAGGTGATGGTGTGCGATTCGATGGCGTTGACGTAGGCTATCTGTCCGGCGGTTTTGGCACGGACCGGTTTGCCGAGCGCGAAGGTGATGACGCCCGGCACGTGAGGACGCCGCCTGTCTGCGGTTTCCTCACGATGGGACGCGTGCGACTGTTGCCTGCCGGCCATGCGCAATTCCTCCACCACGCGGCCGTGGCCGGGATGTGTGGCGCGGACCGGATTTTTAAGCACGTTCTGGTCGAGCATGCGACGGACGGTATCGGCGTCCATCGGCGCGGTATAGGCGGCTTGGATGATATCGGCAACCACCTGTTCGGCTTGGGCGGCTTGGGATTCGGATTTGCTGGAATGCGACATGATGGCGATGCGGTTGCCCCGTACGATGATGGTCAGATCGGGGAACGCACGTTCGACTTCCCGAAGCACCTCGTCCACAGGGCCAAGCACGGTCACCGGATCAAGCTGTTGGGGTATCGCGATGGTGCGTGTAGTGGTGGGCACAGAACCTCTTCCGATGTCGGTATTGGCGGTATGTGGACTATTCGTCGAGCTTTTCGCCGGTAAGCACGTGGGCGTGCACGTGGAACACGGTCTGTCCGGCGTCGATTCCGGTGTTGAAGATCAGACGGAAGGCGCCATGGAACTCCTGGTCGGCGATTTTCTGCGCCACTTCGGCCATGTGGGCGAGCTGTGCCGGATCCTCTTTGGCGAGTTCGGCGACGTTCGCGTAGTGCTTGCGCGGCACGATCAGTACGTGCACCTTGGCTTTCGGATTGATGTCCTTGAAGGCGTAGGTGGCATCGTCCTCGTACACCTTCTTGCTGGGAATCTCACCTGCGATAATCTTGCAGAACAGGCAATCCTTGTCGCTCATAACGCTCCTTATCGGTATTGGAAAAACCTTCGCTACCATGCTACACCAGCAGGAAACGGGGCGATTCCGGCAATTTCACGCAATGGAGCCGGGATCAGACGAAACGTCCCAATGCTCGCGCGAGCAATGACAGCGCGACCGGACCGGCGGTGGACGCACGTAGGATGTTGCTTCCCAGCACGCACACTTCGGCGCCGGCTTTCGTGAACGCCTCGACTTCGGCGTCGCTGATGCCGCCTTCCGGACCGACGAGCACATATATGGTGCGCGGACGTCCGTCCTTCAGACACGTATCGGACAGTTTGGCGATACCGGTTTCCAGTTGTTCCCAGGTCTTCGTGGCATCTTGATGCAGCACGATCACCATGTCGCCATGCACGCATGCGCGCTTGCAGATGGCGACCACCTGCTTGCTGGTCACGCAATCGTCCAGCTGGGGCGTCCACGATCTGCGCGACTGTTCGGTGGCGGATTCCAGCACCTGCCTCCACTTTTTGTCAGTACGTCCTGCCTTCCATTTGGCGATGGAACGGTCGGCCTGCCAGGGAATCACCTGATCGACGCCGATCTGCGTGGCCATATCGATCGCCTGCTCGTCATGGCCGGTTTTGGCGAGAGCCTGCACCAGCGCGAGCCTGGTGACCGGCTGCGGCTCCTTGCCGAATCGCAGCACTTCCGCGATTCCCTGCTGCGCGTCGCGCAGTACGGCGTGGATGCGCAATCCCCTGCCGTCGGAAAGCTGCAGTTCGTCGCCGTCCTTCAATCGCATGGCCTGGATGGCGTGCCTGCGTACGGATGAGGGAAGCGTCAGCCTCCATCCGGCGTTGAGCTCGTCGCTGTTCACCGGTACGTCGTCATGGTCCGTATCAAGCAGAAAAAGGGCATCAGTCATAGCTTCCGAGCCTATCAGGAACCCCACATAACCCATATCGGACCTATCGCGACACGCCAGGATTTGCATCATGGATTTCAACTGCTATAGTTTTCATTCGTTGCCGCTGAGCAACGCACCTGTCCGGGTGGCGGAATGGTAGACGCGCTAGCTTGAGGTGCTAGTGCCTATTTTATAC
>OLRT01002812.1_pt1 | contig 10505 bp, 10 predicted proteins | sample 1672021 | NCBI WGS metagenome assembly OLRT01 (sample SAMEA3136637, study PRJEB25190) | human gut metagenome | reverse complement strand
GACGCTTTGCGGCGGCTCTTAGCGCGGAGATCCGCCGGAGCGGTGCTTAAGCCGTCAGGCGGGAATTGTGCGGTATTGCCCTAAACTGCAAAGGCGGAAAATACCCCTGCGCGGGATTCTACGCCGGAATTGCTGATGGATCAAATTAAAATCACCACTAAAGGTGCCCGCAGAAATTGCAGGCACCTCTTTTTGTATGGGCTTGTGTCAGGGCATGCCTTGCGTTATAATCAAAAGCAAGATAGATTGTTAAGGATGGATTCCATGAACCGCACGACCGATGATTTGCTGGACGCCCTGCTCTCCAAACAGGCCCTGCCCGAATATTTTGAAGAAAGCGATGCTGAATTGCAGTGGCAACCCGATGCATATCCTGATCGCCATTTTGGTCTACGGCGCGTTCGCCATCTTTGCGCTGGCGGTGGGACTGGCTTCTTTCAGCTCCTTCTCCACCTTTGTGGTGGGGGCCACACTCCTTCTGGGGCCGGTGGGGTGCTATCTTTTTGCCTTTGACCTGTTTAATATCCGCACCCGGTGTACGCTGGTGGAGCGGTTTCGCCATACGAAGCAATATCCTTTTTACTGCGTCTGCGTCATGCTCAGCTGGCTGCTGTTCTGCTTTTTTGTAATGTTCCTGGGCGTAGGCGTATTCGACAGCAAAAAGTAAAGGCAGTGTAAGAAAAGCCGAGGTGATTGGTTTGCAGGACAGCCGATGGTTCCGCATCGTGTATACTTTGCTGGACACGGGCAAGTGCACCGCGTCGGAGTTGGCGGAAAAGCTGGAAGTCTCGGTGCGGACGATTTACCGGGACCTGGACGCCCTCAGCGCGGCGGGCATCCCGGTGTATGCCACGCAAGGCAAGGGCGGCGGGGTCTCCCTCCTGCCGGAGTACGTGTTGGATAACGTACTGTTATCTGGCGAGGAAAAAGAGAAAATCCTGATGGCTTTGCAGGATTTATCCGTAGCCGATGAAACGGCCGGGGAATTGCTTGTAAAATTGGGAGCGCTGTTCCAGACCCGGGCCGCGGATTGGATAGAAGTCGACTTTTCGGACTGGAAAAAGAGCGCACGGGATCAGGATGTGTTCAACGCCATCAAAGCAGCAATTTTCAAGAAAGTTCTGGTTACTTTTTCCTATTTTGGCAGCAGCGGCAGCTATACGCAACGGACGGTCGAGCCGCTGAAGCTGGTTTTCAAAGGCAAGGACTGGTATTTATACGGATTTTGCCGGTTGCGGAAGAACTTCCGCTTTTTTAAGCTGACCCGTATTAAGGGCCTTGCTATTGGGAAAGAAACTTTTATGCGGGATGTTCCCACTGATTTGCCGGTTAAAGCACCTCTCCGCGCCGAAGATCTGGTCGCTGTAAGCTTAAAGTTTACGCCCGAAGCCGCCTTCCGCGTGTATGATGAATTTAGCAATGCCGTCACCACAGACGCACAGGGGAACTTGTATGTATCTGTCGATTTGCCCGATCATGGCGTGCTGTTCAGCTATCTGCTGTCCTTCGGCGACAGTGTGGAGGTGCTGGAGCCTGCCAGCGTGCGGGAGCAGGTAAAGGAAAAGCTTATTTCTATGCTGCACATCTATAAAACTTGACAGTTGTTGTCAGGTATAAAGTGGTATGCTGTCTGCGAAAAGGATGGTGTACTTCATGAAATATGAGTGGCGGAAACAGGGCAAGGCTCTTTACGGGGCCAGGACGGCCCCGGCCCTGATAACTGTCCCCGCGCAAAACTACATCAAGATAGACGGCAGGGGAGACCCGAACGGGGCCGATTTTTCCAACCGCGTGGGTGCGTTGTACGCTTTGGCGTATGCGGTCAAAGCGGCCTACAAAGCGGCGTCTTTGCAACAAGAAATCGACGACTTCGCCGTCTGCCCGCTGGAGGGCGTCTGGGCACAAATCAGTGGGGATGATTTGGAAAAAGACAAGCTGGAATACACCCTGATGATCCGTCAGCCGGATTTTATCAGCGGGGAACTGGTACGGCAGGCACAGGAACAGGTGCAGCGCAAAAAGCCGAATCCTCTGTTGGGAGAAATCACCTTTGGTGCGATGCAGGACGGGCTGTGCGTAGAAATCCTCCACATCGGTTCCTATGACGATGAGCCCGCCTCGTTTGCAAAGATGGCCCAGTTCGCGGCGGCGCACGGCCTGCGGCGAACGGGAGATCATCACCGCGAGATCTACCTGAGCAATGCCAATCGCGTGGAACCCTGCAGGCGAAAAACAATCTTACGCTGCCCGGTCGAGCCCGTTTCTCCGGGCAGCATGGAAAAATAGCAGACAAAACGGTACGGCTTCGGCTGTGCCGTTTCTTTTGTTTGTGGGCTGGCAGCCCACCAAATGGCCGCAGGATTCGACTATAATTTTCCTATCGAAACCGCTACGGGAGGGAGAAACATGTTCCTTATTTTACTGTGCTTGAAATTGTTTAACGATTGGTGCGAAGCCCCAGTACGGATCAAGCGGAGAAGGAGACGTTGGCTGTGAATGCGGCAACTGGAGGAGGAAAATTATGAGAAGACTACGCCCGGCACTTCTGGCTGGTATGCTGCTTTTGGCGGGCTGCTCGTCCTCGGAGGCGGACGCCGCCAGTGTGACATCGGCCGAGACATCCTACGCCGGTGCGTCCGAAGCCGAACGAGAAACGCAGGACGTGACCCTGGCCGAAACCGTTTTATTTGACCAGGATGGCATCCGCATCACCGCCACAGGCCTTTCCACAGACAGCCTCTTTGGCCCGGAGCTGAACCTGCTGGTGGAAAACGACAGTGCCCAAAACATTGTGGTACAGCCCAACTACTGCATGGTCAACGGCTACATGATGACTGACCTGCTCTACTCCGACCTTGCGCCCCACTCCCACGCGGTAGACACCCTGACGCTGCTTGGCTCCGAGTTGGAGGACAACCATATTGACACCATCACGGACGCTGAGCTGAGCCTGCAAATTACCGACGCTGACTATTACCAGACTATCGATTCAACAGCGCCCATCACACTGCATTTTTAAGGAGTGAACTGTATGAAAACATCCAAACTTGTGGTAGTCATTATCAGTATTGTGCTTTGCTTTCTGGTGGGGCTGCAGTCCTGCGCGGCAGGGCTGGGCAACGCGCTGGAAAACAACGGCGAAATTGGCGGCACGGCGGGCCTGATCCTGGCCATCAGCCTGCTGATCGCCGGCATCGTGGCCATCTGCACCCGCAATGGCGGCAAGGGCGGTTATGTTAGCACAGCGTTCTATGTGCTGGCAGGGCTGATCGGCCTGCTTTGCGCGTGCAGCTACAGCGATTTGAACATATGGTCTGTCGTCAGTCTGATCTTCGGCGGCATCTGTGCCATCGCTACCCGGAAGCAGAAATAAACGCATAGGAACGGCAAAAAGGCGTCGGCCATGGTATTTGCACTATGGCCGACGCCTTTTTTTACATTTTGTATTATATTTTATAAATATAACGCTTCGTTCTGTGCTTTTAATTGTTACTGCTTATCTTTTTCCTGAAACACCTTATTTAAAAGGTACACCCCCAGCACCAGCACACCCAGGACCAGGAAAATCCCCGCCATCCCGGCGCACAGCATGGTCAGCGTGGTGGGCAATAATGCAAACGACATAATCGTACCTCCTTACACGTACCCGTTCATCAGGGTCAGAATCAACCCGCCAGCAATGACCGACGCGATCTGGCCCGAAACATTTACGCTGATGGAATACATCAGCAGGAAATTCTGGTTATCCTCGGCTAGGCCCATCTGGTTGACCACACGGCCGCTCATCGGGAAGGCCGAGATGCCCGCTGCGCCGATCATGGGGTTGATTTTTTTGCCTTCGGGCAAAAACAGGTTCAGCAGCTTGGCAAACAGTACGCCGCCCACCGTGTCGAACACAAAGGCCACCAGGCCCAACGCCAAAATCAGCAGCGTGTCAGGCTGCACAAATTTGTCTGCCGTCATCTGCCCGGCCACCGTCAGGCCCAGCACGATGGTAATAAGGTTGGCCAGTACGTTCTGCGCAGTCTCGGACAGAGCGTTCAGCACGCCGCACTCTCGCAGCAGGTTACCGAACATCAAAAAGCCCACCAGCGCCACACTGGCCGGGGCCACCAGCCCCGCCAGCACCGTGACCACGATAGGAAACAAAATCTTCGTGGTCTTGCTTACGCTTCCTTTTTTATAAGGCATGCGGATGAGCCGCTCTTTTCTGGTAGTACACAGTTTAATGACCGGCGGCTGTACAATGGGCACCAGCGCCATATAGCTGTAGGCTGCCACCATGATGGCCCCCAGGTACTTGCTGCCCAGGCTGTTCGCCACAAAGATAGCCGTCGGGCCGTCGGCCGCACCGATGACTGCGATGGACGCAGCGTCGGGCAGGTCAAAGAACAGCCCCGCCAGCACCAGCGTGATGAAGATGCCAAACTGCGCCGCCGCGCCAAACAGCATCAGCCAGGGCTTTTCCAGCAGCGGACCAAAGTCGATCATCGCGCCGATGCCGATGAACAGCAGCAGCGGAAACAGCTCGTTGGACATGCCCGCCTCAAACAGCGCCGAGATCGGCCCCACGGTGTCCCCCTGGGTGATGGCACCCGACAGCGGCAGGTTGACAAGAATCGCGCCGAAGCCCATCGGCAGCAGAAGACTCGGTTCCATCTTTTTGACGATGGCCAGGTAGATCAGCAGCCCGCCGATCACCCACATGACCACCATCTGCCAGGTGAGGTTGCCGAAGTTGCTGAACAACCCGGCAAAAGTTTGTAAGATCTGCATACAGTACCTCCCAAATTCTGGGCGGCAGGGTATAAAAATAGAGACCCCTGCCGCAGAAAAACTGCGGCAAAAGTCTCAGTGTTTACAGTATGCTCCGGGGCCGTGCGGCCCGTGGTGACGAAGCGATACAGCGCGGCGGACCGCGTCCCTTACTCCCTTTTACCTTGCCCATAGTATAGCGGATGGCGGGCAAAATTGCAAGGGGATTTTTGCAAAAAACGCACAGGCGCGGCAAAATGTTGCACAGGCAAAAAAGCTGTGTTATACTTTTATGGTAAAAAGCACAACGAAACCGAGGAACCTGCCATGATTAAAATTGCCATTGTCGAGGACGAAGCCGCGGTACGCGACCAGCTGACCGACTATGTGCGCCGTTACACCCGCCAGTACGGCACCGAGTTTGAGGTGACCTGCTTTACCGACGGCGACGAAATACTGGAAAACTACCGTCCCGCCTTTGACATCATCTTTCTGGATGTGGAGATGAAGCGCCTCAACGGCATGGAGACCGCCCAGCGCATCCGCGAGCTGGATGACGATGTGCTGCTCGTCTTCATCACCAACATGGCGCAGTATGCCATCAAGGGGTACTCGGTGGGGGCGCTGGATTACGTGCTCAAGCCCGTGCCGTACTTTGCGTTTTCGCAGCAGCTGCAAAAGGCGGTCAACCAGCTGGCCCGGCGGGCGCGGCATTACCTGGCAGTCCCGGTGGACGGCGGTATGCGCCGCCTGGACACCGCCGCCATCTATTATATGGAAAGTGACGGCCACAAGGTCTGCTTTTACACCGAGGATGGAGACTTCATCGCCCCCGGCGCGCTGAAAGCCTATGAGGAAAAGCTGGCGAACCGCCCCTTTGCCCGCTGCAACAGCGGGTATCTGGTCAACCTGGCGCAGGTGCGCGGCGTGCAGCAAAGCGAGGTCCAGGTCGGGCCGCACACCTTACAGATCAGCCGCCCGCGGCGCAAGGCGTTTCTGGCCGCCCTGGCCGATTACATCGGGGGTGAGGGCGTATGACCGCAGTACCGGACATCCCACGCCTGTACACAGCCCTGGCCGAGTGCCTGGCTACTTTATTATATGCCCGGCAATTGACGCCGCGCTATTCGGCCAGACGCAGCACCGTCAACAGCCTGATGTGGATGGCCGGGCTGGCGGTGTTTATGCAGCTGACCGGCTCGGTGCCGCTGGTGCTGTGGCTTCCCTGCATGGTGGCTGCCATCGGCTCGATGTATCTGTTTTTGTGGTGCACCTGCGAGACTACCCCGCTGGAAGCCGGGTATTACTGTGCCCGGGCGTTTATTTTGGCCGAGCTGGCCGCCAGCGTGGAGTGGCAGCTGCACTGTGCCCTGTGGCCGCAGCGCACCGGGCGCGACCCGCTGGCCGTGCTGCTGCTTGTGCTGGTGTACGGTGTGCTGTTTACCGCCGTATACTGGATGGAAAAGCGTCGCAGCACCCAGCCCGCCAAGCTGCACATCTCGCCCTTGGGCATGCTGACGGCGGTCATCATGGCCATCACTGTTTTTGCCGTCAGCAATTTGAGCTTCGTCAATAACAACGAAGCCACGATGAGTATCCGCTACATCCGCACGCTGGTGGACCTGGCGGGCGTGCTGATTTTGACCGTCCAGCACGAGCAGCTGCGGGAAAGTGCCCTGCACAGCGAGCTGACCGCCATGGACGATGTACTGCGCCGCCAGTACGAGCAGTACCGCCAAAGCAAGGAAAACATCAAGCTCATCAACCGGCGCTACCATGAGTTAAAGGTGCAGATCGCCACCATCCGTGCCGAGCGCGACCAGGCCAAGCAGGATGCCGCGCTGGCCGCCATGGAAAGCGACATCCGCCGCTACGAGGCCGAGAACAAGACCGGCAACCCCGTATTGGACACGCTGCTGACTGCCAAAAGCCTGTACTGCCAGCAGCACGGCATCAACATGACCTGCGTGGCCGACGGCAAGCTGCTGGATTTTCTTTCCACCGGCGAGATTTGCACCATCGTGGGCACCGCGCTGGATAACGCCACCGAGAGTGTGGCCGCCGAGCCGGACCCGGAGAAGAAGCTGATCCGAGTAGCCATCTACGCGCAGAACGGCTTTGTGATGCTGCGGTTCGAGAACTACTGCGCCCAGCCCGTGGAGCTTGGCCCCGACGGCCTGCCCCTGCGTAGCGCCCACGGCGGCTATGACCTGAAAAGCGTCCGCGCCGCCGCCGAAGCCCACGGCGGCACACTGACCCTGCATTGGGAGAACGAGTGGTTTACGCTGCGCGTGCTGCTGCCGCAAAAGAATGAACTGTGAAAGAACTCCGGAGACAGCTCCGGAGTTTTTTTGATGGTGCAGATTGCACAAACAGGCAAGACGAAAAACCGGCAAAATGACCAATAAAAATTGACGTACTCCGCTGGAATCGACAGATTGTGAATCGAAACCGACAATTTATGTATTTTTTGTGTTTTTTCTGTAAAAAGACGCTATAATAAAGGAGCAAAATTCGGCGAGGCCGAAAAAGAAGGAGAAAAAAGCATGAAAACGTTCCTCTGCGTTGTACGGCGGGTATTGGCGGTTCTGCTGGTGCTTATCTTTGCGCTACTGGGGGCTGCCTGCCTGATTGCCATTCCGCTGTCCAACAACTATTCGGCTATGGTCAGTATGGCCATAGCAATGCCGACCACCGCCAAAAGCGGCGGCAGCAATCCGCAGTATTTCACCAGTGACTATTCCTCCGCCGCGGCGGTGCAGGAGGCCTCGGCTCAGCTCTGCCGCGAAATTGAGCAGGAGGGTATGGTTCTTCTGCGCAATAACGGGGACGCCCTGCCGCTGGCCAAGGGCACAAGCGTGACCCTTCTGGGCGAAAGCGCAGCCGACCTTGTCTATGGTGGCGCAGGCGCGGGCAGTGTGGACACCTCCACCGCGCCCAATCTGCGGCGGGCGATGGAAGCCGCAGGCTTTACCGTCAACCCGGTGCTGTGGGACTTCTACACCACCGGCGCGGGTGCCTCTTATAAAAAGGAAGTGCCCAGCGTTACCGGGCAAGGCCGCTTTGCAGCCAACGAGGCCCCGCAGAGCGCCTACACGCAGGCTGAATTTGACAGCATGGCGCAGTACAATGATGCTGCAATCGTGGTGATTGGCCGCAGCGGCAGTGAAAGCGTGGATTTGCCGACAGAGTACCTCTCCTTCACGCAGGAGGAGCGCAACCTGATTCAGATGGCAACCGAGCGCTTTGACAAGGTGATTCTGCTTCTGAACGTGACTAACCCCATCAATATGACGGAACTCAGCCCATACGACATTGACGCTGTGCTGTGGGTGGGCGCGCTGGGGCAGGAGGGTGCCTATGCCATCGGCGAGGCACTGAACGGCACAGTGAACCCCAGCGGCCACTTGGTGGACACCTGGGCGGCTGATGCAGCCTCTGCCCCGGCCGCTGCGAATATGGGCGACTACACCATCACAAACAGCGATGTGTTTGCCGGTAACAAGTATATTGTCTACGCCGAGGGCGTCTATGTCGGTTACCGCTACTATGAGACCCGCTACGAGGATGCCGTTCTGGCACAGGGCAACGCGGGTGATTTTGACTACGATGCACAGGTGGTGTACCCCTTCGGCTACGGTCTGAGCTATACGGACTTCAGCTGGTCGGATTATAAGATGACCGAAACGGCGGACGGCTTTGCGCTGAATGTCACCGTCACGAACACCGGAAAGGCTGCGGGCAAGGAGGTTGTGCAGGCGTATCTGCAGAACCCGTATACGGAATATGACCGTGCCAACCGCATTGAAAAACCGGCGGTGGAGCTGGTCGGCTTTGCCAAGACGGATACTCTGCAGCCCGGCGAAAGCCAGACCGTCCAGATTGATGTGGACAAGAGTGCCATGAAGGTCTTTGACGCCTACGGCGCGGGCACCTACATTCTGGAGGCAGGGGACTACTACCTGACGGCTGCCGCCAACGCCCATGAGGCCGCCAAGAACATTCTGGCCGCCAAGGACGCAGCGGTGGACGGCAATGCGGCGATGACCGCGCTCTACAATCAGGCGCAGACCGACACCAAGACCTTTGCAACGGCAGAAACCGGTGCAACCGTCACCGCGCAGATGGCGGATGCGGATATTACGACCTACGACGCTGACTTTACCTATCTGAGCCGCAGCGACTGGACCGGCACCTGGCCGACCACCTACCAGAATGGCAGCTGGGAGGCCCCGGAAACCGTTCTGACCGCGCTGGAAATTACCCGCCCGGAGGATGAAAGCGCCGAAATGCCGACCTTTGATGAGGCGGGCAACCTGAAGCTGTGCGAGCTGATTGGCGCGGACTATGACGATGCCCGCTGGGAAACGCTGCTGAGCCAGATGAGCAAGAAGGACACTTACAATCTGATTCGCCATGCGGGCTATGGCACGATGGCGGTCGAGAGCATCGGCGCGCCCGGCACGGTACATAAGGATGGCCCCGCAGGCATTTCCAGCACGCTGGCGGGCGGCAACCTGCACTGCATGGCGTATGAGCCTGCGGTGGTGCTGGCTTCGACCTACAATGTGAAGCTGGCGTCCCGCCGCGGCAAGCTGGTGGGCGAGGACAGCCTCTCCAGCGGGGTGCAGGTCTGGTATGCCCCAGCTATGAACATCCACCGTGCAGCCAACAGCGGCCGTAACTTTGAGTATTATGCCGAGGACCCGCTGCTCTCCGGCGTATTTGGTGCAGCGGAAACTGCCGGTTTCCAGAGCAAGGGCGGCATTGTCACCATCAAGCATTTTGCCTTCAATGATCAGGAGACCAACCGTATCGGCGGTGCGATGTTCGTCAATGAGCAGGCCGCCCGCCAGCTGTACCTGAAGCCCTTTGAGATGAGTGTTGTGGACGGCGGCGCTGTGGGCATTATGAGTGGTATGAACCGCATCGGTTGCCGCTGGATTGGCGGTCATGAGGGCGTTATGACCAACATCCTGCGTGGTGAGTGGGGCTACAAGGGCTTTGTCATTACCGACCAGACCTCCTTCAACAGCTTTGGTTACTGCGACATCCGCGAGGGTTTGGCTGCGGGCAATGACCTGTGGCTGAACACGGCCTACGATATGTGGGCACTCAATGACAGTGAGCTGACTGCAACGGTTATGCAGAACGCCCGCACAGCCGTGCACCGCTATCTGTACGCGGTGGCCAACTCCAACGCAATGAACGGTGTGGATGTCGATACCACGGTCAAGAACATCATCCCGGCATGGCAGTATGGCTACGTGGTGTTGGTGGTCTTTGTGGCGGTGATGTGGTTCTTCGGCTTCAAGGCGGTGCGCGCGCTGTGGGCCAGCAAGCGCTATCTTGCCAAGAAGGCAGAGCGCAAGGCCAAGCGTGCTGCTAAGAAGACTGCCAAGGCCAACAAAGCGTAAAAACAGCAACTTGCACAAGCCATAACATATAAATTTAGGCAAAACGCACAGAGAATTTTCTGTGCGTTTTGTTTTTTTGCAAAGTATGCGCCAAAAACAGCAGATTATGCAAAAAATGCGCCGGGGGGCAGCGATTCTGCTACAATAATGACAATGCAAAAGCAGACGCCTATACAAAGCCCGCAAAGCTGAAAACAAGGATAACTAAGCTATCCCCCTAAAAGAAGGAGTGCGTCCCCGTGAAAAACACCGAAATCATTGCAAAACTGAATTTAGAGCAAAAATGTGCGCTGCTTTCGGGCGCGGGTACCTTTACCACCCGCGGTTATCAAA
>OLRT01002811.1_pt1 | contig 10508 bp, 7 predicted proteins | sample 1672021 | NCBI WGS metagenome assembly OLRT01 (sample SAMEA3136637, study PRJEB25190) | human gut metagenome | reverse complement strand
AAAAACCAACAGAATGCTTGGTTGATTTTTGCGTGCCATAATCTGAAGAAAATGTCCCTTTGGAGAGGAAAAAATAGAAGAAAACCATCAAAAAATTCAATATATCCTTCAAAATATATAAAAAAAAGACAATTTCATTTCGAAAATTGCCTATATACAATAAAAAGCCTATGTCCTTACGAAAAGGTATAGGCTTTTGTCAACAATCTGAAGACAGAATTTTCATTCTGCCTTTTAATCTATATTTAGTTAGCTTTCGTTTTCCCACAGCCACTGCACTTGTAGCCTGTCAATTCCTGTTTTGTAGTAGCAGGTGAATCGACAACATATCTTGTTTCATACACGGCTTCGTGATGAACAGTCTTATAGCCAGTTAAAACCTGTTGAAACTCCATATGATAACCAGAACAATCCCAACTTGATTTAAAATGTGCATCAATATTGTTTGTAATATCAGCTCCACACTGATTACAAATAGAGCGTTCTAAATCCTGATATTGAGGAACCTGTTCATCATAGGCAGCTTGTACCAAAACCTGTTCATTATGTCCTTTTTCTGGAACATTTACAGTCTTATATAGAGCCACCCAGTTGTGTGTATGTTCAGCAGGCTTAGAACTGTTTGAGTTTGAACTGTTACTGCTGTTTGAAGGCTTAGAAGAACCTGTGTTGTTCTTGTTTGAGCTAGTATTCGTAGTCGAAGCTGTGTTATCCTTCTTTGATTCAGAAGTATTTGATTTATTAGAAGAATCGGCTTTTGCGGTTTCTTCTTTCTTTTCTTCCTGCTTTACTTCAGTTTCATCTTTTTTCTCATCCTCCGTCTTTGCTGAATCTTCAGATGGTGTTAAAGTGGCAGTACTGCCATCTTTTTTTGTTACGTCTAAATTGACTTTATCATCTTTTAAAGAAACATCCACTTTCTTTATATCTACTGTATCTACATCTTTGAATACAAATGTTTTGTCCTGATCCTGTAATCCTACTTTCACATCCAACTTATCGTTTTCTTTTACCTCATAGTATAAAATACGTTCTTCTTTGTTTTTTACAGAATCACCATCTTCCAACAAGTTATCACTGAAACTTTCTTCAGAACTTGATTTTGTTTCGAATACTGTGATCTTCTTTCCAGTATTGTTTGTAATCTTCAAAGATTTAGAATCCTTACTTTTTTGACCAATCGTTTTTACTTCATTTTTTTTGGCAACTTCTGTTGTTTTTGTATCTTTTGTATCTGTAGATGTAGAAGAACACCCAGTCAAAATCATACTTAATGCAATCGCACCTGCTGTTAAAATTTGTTTTGTTTTCATATATAATACATCCTTTCCTGCTCTATTTTTTTAAGGCAAATCGCCTTAATTTTTTAATCAATCTCTTTACACCCTTATTTTACCATGTATCCTTTCAAAAAATGCTAGATTTTTGTGCGAAATTCGGGGTGAATTCCATGTTTTTACTTTATTGCCACTCACAACCATGCGAATGTTGCTGTACTACACAACAGTGATAACTTGTTGGAAGATGGAGACGCTCCTTCACTACCATGTGGAAATGTGCTTTACCGCAACACTAAGAGAACTTCAAATGTTTACTTCACTCCTTCACTACCATGTGGAAATGTGCTGTACCGCAACATCAAATAACGGCATTACAGACTACTATAGAATTTTAACCACTCCACGAATGACAAAGGTGTGATTCTAATTCGTCTGTACTTTCCGCATTTCTGCCAAGGTCCGTGAATCGACCTTGTTTAAATAAATAGAATACTTTCTATTATTTAAAATGAGTACATACAATATTTTAAGGGAAAGATATTAAAAGGGCTTTTTAGTCATTACTGTATGTACCCATTTGAAATAATGAGCAGGCTCATGTTTTCTGCTCTGTCCAGAACACTGGCTTGTGGATCGTTGTCCCATGTCTGAAATTCTGATGGATCAGATTCTGGCATTCTCATTTTAAAATCTGAAACATCTCTTGTTAAGTAAGCCTGTCACAGCTAACGTTGTAGCAACATGAAAAGGTTACGTTGGAAAGCAGGAGCTTCACCTCCTACTGAGAGAATCACGTTACTACATCTTGAAATTAAAAAGTTGAAGGTTTCAGGAATTGCACCTGATAATACTATATATAACCTTCATAAAAAAACTCACGAAGAAAAAGCTGTTGTCTGTTTGATATATATATTGAACCAGAGAAAATATTCAGACATTTGCAAATTTCATCATAAGTATGTTTCATTCGATTTAAAGCAAAAAGTAGTCTTTAAAAGGAGATTCCTCCCATCTGTTAGTTTAATAGTGCTTTAATCGAATAATGTCTGCCAATAAATAAATCTTAATGTGAGCTATCGTAGAAGGACCTATCTCCTTATTTTATTTAGAACGATTTGAGTATTGGCAGGATGGTATTTGAGGATTGTGGGAGTTGCACCCAACATACTGCTATCCTCATAAATGGTGGCAGGCTCATGTTTTCTGCCGTGGTCATTTTTGATATCCGCCTATGACAAACTGTTAAATTCAAACTGCAAGCGAAAAAGTTTTACTTTCTATATTATCTCAGTTACCAAAGGGAGATAAACAATAGAACAGGTTCTAACAGATATCTGGGTTGACTTTATGTTTATTGCGTATAAGATGTAATCGGTGAGTAATTAGCATCTAACAATAAACAACCTCATGTCTTATCGTTTGGTCGTGCATTGTAGGCGGTCAACTACTCGGCACGATATGAAAGCAGGACTTACCTGTATGCGGGAAAGCCACGTCATACAGTGCCCACCTTTTTTCTAAAATGTGCTGTACTGCAACCCATAACTGTTTCCATTGATATCACGCATCCCTTCACTACCATGTGAACTATTGCTGTACTGCAACCTCAAATGGCATTACAGACTACTACAAAATTTTAACTCCTCCACGAATGAAGTAAGTATGATTCTAATTCATCTGTACTTTCGGCATTACTGCCAAGGTCCGTGAAACGACCTTATGTAATACACCCCTATTTTACCATTTTAATTTGGCAAAAATGCTAGAAAATTGTGCGAAATGCAATCAACCCTTTCTGAACATATGAATATATATCATATCCTTAGCATACATGTTTTTTACGAATCGCACGCAAAAGTTCGCTTCGTCTGTGGATGCATAGAGCTGATATCGGCTGAATCCAATCGTTTTTAAATTTAAGCGATTCACCAGATATTCGATCGACTCATATCCATTCGGTACGATCACATCTTTAATGTATTTACAAAAAGACTGCATTTTTTCTTCATAGCCTGAATTCAGAGTGTCATCTACATTCAGATGATATTGAGGTATCCACACTCCATTACGAAAGGATAGATTCGTATAGCCTATCAGTCTGTCCTTGTTTCTGTTGAAACTGCATTGTTTCGATAAAACGTATTTCATGTTCATCACCTCCATTTGCATAGAAAAAAGGACCTAAACGCACGTTTCAGGTCCTCTGTATACACTTACTTGATGATACCATTATAGCACAACTCTCGGACAAAAATGCTAGAAATTTGTGCGAAATTTGTTCAGAGTAAAAATGAGCATTTTGAGCATAATGAGCTATATTGCCTTTATATAAAGCGTATTATGATTCGAAAATGTTCAAATAAAAAATCCAATAAAATTTTTACAAAAAAATTTATTGTTGACAAAAACAGGAAAATAAGCATTTTCACGCTGTATTACGCTCAAAGAATAAAAGAATTAAGGCATTTTGCCTTAATTCTATAATTCCATACAGCTTTCATTTTTTTCTTCTTCTAAATCATCCTCAACAACTACTTTACTGTTTTCATTTCCAGAAGTATCTAATATCTTGTTGATCTCCTTTTGGCGATTTCTTGCACTTGTTAATTCATCCTGTAATTCAAAAGGTTTATTCACCATCTCTTTTGCAATTTTATTTTTTTCATCATCACACAGCACTCTCTGAACTTTGATTAATTCATCTATTTTATACCCTCCAGGGATATTATTGAACTCATCAAAAATTATATATTCTTTTTTTAACTTGTGTTTACCATATGGTTTTCTACGCATAGGATAATCATGATTTTTAAGCCAATTGTTTGGCATATGTTCACTGGTGTGCTTAATTTTTTTCATACATTTTACCTCTTTTTTTATGCCTGTCTTTATTTTATTACTCCGTCCCAAGTTTTCACTTGCTGAACGGCTTCTTGTAACGTTTCCCTATCTGGAGCTTCTTGCTCATATCGTTCAAAGATTGCTTTTACAATATCTTTGCTATTTGCTTGTATTTCTTCAAAACTACGATAGTTTATGTTAAGACAAGAACCAATTGAGGAAAGAGAACAAACAAAATCAGAAAATTGAAATACCAATTCCCCCGGGGATTCTATATGGAGAAATTTTTTATATTCAAATACTTGCGTTAATGTACCGTCCATTCCATGTTTTAGTAGTTCTATACGGATATAATACTTTTTTTCTTTATAAATAACAGGAAATATATCAACATATTTACTTTCATCAAGCATACTTGCTTCTCTTAATACAACTTTTATCATCATTTTTTCCTCCCCTGGTCGGTAAGCAACGACTAGTATATAAACATGAAGTTCTTTTTTTATTTTACTATCTTTATTTTTCTTCGACAATTTCTTTGGCAGTCTTTTCATCAAAAAGCCAACGTAAATTATCTATAACTTTTTCTTGTTCATTTTGTGGCAATACTTCTACTGCCTTTTTTACAAACGCCTTAATGATGTCATTGAATGCAGAACTATCAACCATAGTACAAAAATCATCATCACTCCATTTGCATAGAAAAAAGGACCTAAACGCACGTTTCAGGTCCTCTGTATACACTTACTTGATGATACCATTATAGCACAACTCTCGGACAAAAATGCTAGAAATTTGTGCGAAATTTGTTCAGAGTAAAAATGAGCATTTTGAGCATAATGAGCTATATTGCCTTTATATAAAGCGTATTATGATTCGAAAATGTTCAAATAAAAAATCCAATAAAATTTTTACAAAAAAATTTATTGTTGACAAAAACAGGAAAATAAGCATTTTCACGCTGTATTACGCTCAAAGAATAAAAGAATTAAGGCATTTTGCCTTAATTCTATAATTCCATACAGCTTTCATTTTTTTCTTCTTCTAAATCATCCTCAACAACTACTTTACTGTTTTCATTTCCAGAAGTATCTAATATCTTGTTGATCTCCTTTTGGCGATTTCTTGCACTTGTTAATTCATCCTGTAATTCAAAAGGTTTATTCACCATCTCTTTTGCAATTTTTAGATTTCCTTCGTAATTCTGGATGGTTTCAATCGTTTTATTTAGTGAATAGCGCATATCGTTGATACGTTTATACATTCGATTGAAATTTACTCGACCTACTGGATTTACCGAATCAACATTGATTGTCCGCAATGGTGTTTTCATTTTGATTACTATTCCTTCACCTGCTAAACCTAATCCAATCAATACGTCCGCTTTCATAAAGCGACCCACAAATTTATTTTCTTTATAATCACTCAGCTTATACCCCTTTGTACATTCTTGAATTGCATCCCAAGCTTCCTTCAGATCGTGATATTCATTCCCTTTGACATCATAAAATGTAAAATGCTCTGTATCTCTAAGATTATTGGCTTCAATCTCATTTTTGAAATATTCACATTCCTCTGCAAGAATGGTGCGATATTTTTTTTCTGTTTCGATTCGATCTGGTAAAAGTGCAACATCATCTTGTGCCTGCAATTTTTTCTTTTGCCACGACCTCCGCATTGTTTCCAATCGTTTCACTTCGTTGTCTACTTCAAACTTTTCCTTAATGATAGGATTTCCAGATGCAATCGCCTTGACCTCGGCATATGAGAAACTATTCTGTGTATCTTCTTCAAATTCACGTGTATCTCCCGTACCTTCTAGAAGCTGTGTTACATAGCTTGATTTTGTTTCGACCATCTGCCATGAATATGCATCAAATGATTTTTTAGTAACATAGCGGAATTCGTAAATTTCGTTATACATATTTCCTTGTCTGAATGCTCGTCCATTCTGCTGTTCAATATCGCTTGCACGCCATGGAACATCTACATGGTGTATTGCTATCATACGTTCCTGAATATTTGTTCCTGCACCTAGCTTTGGCGTTGAACCAATCAAAACACGCATTTCGCCTTTATTCATCTTTTCAAAAAGATTCTGCTTTTTTAATTCTGTGTCATAATCATGAATAAATGCGATCTCGTTTTCGGGAATACCTAATTCTACAAATTTTATCTTTAGATCGTCATAGACATTGCTGAACACATAGCCGGTTTCTTCATCATTTTCCTTCTCATTCTTATGAGGTGTAGACGAGTCACAGAAAATAAGCTGGGTTGCTTTATCATTGTCATAATCCTTATAAATCTGATATACCTGTTTTGCAATCGTCCATAGTTTTCCGTTTTCTTCGTCTGGATAATTTGGATCAATCAATCGCATATCAATACTTGCTTTTTTACTGTCTGATGTAATCTTAAGCATATTGTCGATATGCGGATCCACATTTCCATTATGAATGCATTCGGTACGTTCAACAATTTCACTGATGTAGTTTTCCAGTACATCACTTGGCTCAATGGCAATAACGGTCGGCTTACCTCCAATATGTTTTGGTGGTACAGCTTTCACTCGACCTAGCACCGATTCTTCCAGTGATTTTCTCAGCATTCCGGCTGTCTGAATCTCCGCAACCTGTCTAAAGTGATTCATCAATTCTTCCATGTTGAAGAATTTACAGAAGCGGGAACGATTGACAAAGCCTGAGCCGTCCACACTGATTTCAAAGCTATTGGTTACTTTACCAAATGTTTTTGCCCATGCATCAAAGCAACGGATATTCTGTTTTCTTAGATCGTTCTCCTGCAAATATCTCTGCATAGTATAAAGCTCTGCCATAGTATTCGTTACTGGAGTCCCTGTCGCAAAACAGATACCACCGCCATTATCCTCAATGATCTTGCATTTCATATACATATCCATAGCTTTTGCGGAATTCTGCTGTGGAACACCTGCAATGTTTCGCATAGCCGTATAGCTGAAAAGATTTTTAAACTCATGTGCTTCATCAACAAACATATAGTCGATTCCCAGATTTTCAAATGGAACTACATTCTCATCCCGTCTGGAATCTGCTAATCTCTGTATCTGCATTTCGATAGATTTTTTCGTTCTTTCCAACTGCTTTACAATCTTTGTTTGGTTTTCATTATATGAGTTATCCAATTTTTCGATGGCAGCATTCATCTCATCCATCTGTTTTCTCATCAGTTCAATCTGTAAATCAGTGCCGATTGAAATCATCTTAAAGCTGGAATGTGCCATGATAATTGCATCATAGTTTCCAGTAGCAATCTTTGTTGTAAAAGCCATTCTACGCTGTTTTGACATATCTTTTTTGGTTGCCACCAATACATTGGCATTTGGATATAAACGCATAAAATCGTTCGCCCACTGCGATACGATGTGGTTAGGTACAACGTATAAAATCTTGTTTCGTATTCCTAAACGCTTCATTTCCATACCGCTGGCAACCATTTCAAATGTTTTTCCAGCTCCAACCTGTTGCCACAGCAAAGTATTTGTATTCGTATCCATGATACGTGCAATTGCATTTTTCTGATAAGGCTCCAGATTGTAGGAAGGTGCCATTTCCGGAAAAGAAATGAATGAACCATCATAGACTCGGTTTCGGATGTTGTTGAATCTATGATTATAAATATCTACCAAATCTTTCTTTCGTTCATAGTCCTGATAAATCCAATCCTCAAACTCCTGCTCCAAATCTTCCGCAAGCTGTCGAGCCTGTGCGGTTCTTTCAGGATTGACTTCACTTTTTCGATGTATTTTTCCATCCTCATCTTCCTCCGTCCAGTAATTTCTAATCTCGGGCATTCTGGAATTAATAATATCTGTGAAAAGATCATATCCATTGTAATCCGGCTGGCTTTTCCAGAAGTCTACATTGTCTGTTTTCTGCACTCCCCAGTTTAGCGTTACCTCACTGTTGATGTTCCAACGACTAGGCTGTGTTGTAAAATATTTAGCCGAATATTCATCATAGTCGATTCTCATACGTGAATAATCATACCCAGACTCCTTAAAAATGTGACTACTGAATTCACGGATATATTCAATAGGAACCCATTGAGCACCTAACTGTACATGAATGTCCTCAGCCGACAAAGGTTCTGGTAAAACACTTTTTAATGCTTCGATATTGTTGTCAAAACCATATCTTTCTGCAATCTCAATCTTTTCATAGATATCTCCGCTCAAATATTCATCCGCCATGAGTAATTTTCCAGACTCTGGCTGAATGAAGGCAATCTTTTTTTCTAGCAGTTCCTTCTGTACGCTTTCTTCTGTCACAGAAAGCAGTGAACTCATGTATTCTAAATTTAAAGATGCATACGTATCTAAAGATACACGAACAGCATCTTCCAAACTTTCAACCGCTTTTATTTCACGTTTTGGTTGAATCGTTCTTTCTGAAAAAATTTGAGTTTTGCTTGCACGCTTTGTTTTGGTATCATAGTTTTCAAGTGAATCCAATAGAGCCATCCGAGGGTCGTTGTCTAAAAGACGGATGTTCGTTCTTTTATGGATAGGACCATATTGCTTAACAAAATCATCATATAAAGCATTCAACTCTGCACGCTTTCCAAGGTAAAGAATCTCATCAACATCATTCACCTGCATACGAATCAATTCGTTTGCTGTATCAGCTAATTTGATAAGGCAAATTGCCTTAAGGCGGTCTGTTTCATTTTTAAATGATACAATGTCTTCATCTGTTTTGTTTGAAATACCAACTTCATAGTAAAAGTCAGCTTCTTTGAAATACAGTTTGTCATTCTCAACAAAAAACGCATTGACTGCCAGTTTTGAGTGCTGCACATCCATTGGAATAAACATTTGCTGTTCTTCTGATATTTGTTCTTCCTCATAGATTCCTTCAGGGAAATCATTAATGACAGCATCAAAATAAATCTGCAATGATTTATCTTTATCTGTTGTAACTTTCAGTACATAATTATCGAACTGTCCTTTTTCTTCCGTAACACGACCAAACACATGATCTGGATGCATAACAAAGTAATCATTCATCTGTCGGTGTTCTGTTACATACCGTCTTTGTGTGAATAATGCATCATGATTGATTTCCTTTTCGTCGTTTCGCTTTAGAAAAACAATATCACATGCTACATCTGTATTTGCTCCGTTTTCATGGAATAAATTGGAAGGTAAACGCAATGCACCTAAAAAATCAGCTTTTTCATTAATATAGGATAAAATGTCGCTCTTGCCATCCATAGTATCAGTTGATGTAATAAAAGCAACGATACCGCCATCCCGCACCTTTTTCAAAGCCTTTGCAAAGAAATAGTTGTGGATGTTCCAGTGATATTCATTTAAATCACGTTCCTGCATATCATGCACTTGAAAAAAGCCAAATGGAACATTTGAAATAGCCAGATCAAAATAATTATTTGGATAGGAATTACTTTCAAAACCTGTGTTTTCTACATCTACCTTATCATAAAGGTATCTGCTTATCGTTGCACTCATGCTGTCAAGTTCTACACCACACAGTGTTGAGTTTACATACATATCATTAGGCATTCGTCCGAAAAAGTTACCATTCCCCATACTGGTTTCTATAACCTTTCCCTGATTGAATCCCATCCGTTCAAGAATATGATAGATATTGTCAATTACATTCAATGGAGTATAAAAGGATGTCAATGTTGATTCTTTTGCATTTGCATATTCATGCACTGTCAAAAGCTCCTTGATTTCCTTCCTTTCCAAAGTGTAATCCGTATCACTCTCATTAAATACATGAGGACAGCCACCCCACCCTGAAAAACGTGCTAGTTTTTCTTTTTCTGGTAAAGTAGCTGTCCTGTTTTCTTTCTGAAGCTGACGAACAGTTTTTAAAGCTTCAATATTGTATTGTATCTTTGTTCTTGTCGATAACCTTTCATCTTCTAGATGTACTCTCTCCAATACTTGGTTTGTAGCACTTTTAGAGTCAGAATCCACTGCCATGTTATTTCTCTGGCTTGATTCAAAAGCTGTTCCTTCTTCTGTAATTTTTCCATCCAGCTCAACTCCTGTGATGCTGGATACGTTGTTTCCAGTTCCTTCAGCACCTGCGTGAAGTGTGAATTGATCTCCTGATAAAGCTGAAATTCCAGATTGCTCAACTGCTCTGGATTCCTCTCCTTCAAAATGGTATATAATAGATTGTTTTTTTCCTTCAGAAGTTTCACTACCTCTACTTGATTCATCATCCCCCATGCAGAGTTCAAATAAGCTGAGTTGCTCGAATCGATTGTTTTCATCTGGATTCACTCCTTTCCTTTGTTTTATTTTCCTCATATATATTTTGATGTTAGCATATAAATAGGACTAGTCAAAAAGAGAAAATTTACACCAGT